>Ga0315914_1006145_pt1 | contig 17137 bp, 7 predicted proteins | sample MpolenodulesMG_FD_203920 | JGI IMG/M metagenome (GOLD analysis project Ga0315914, IMG submission 203920) | Medicago polymorpha root nodule microbial communities from Los Angeles, California, United States - elongated nodules | ecosystem: Host-associated > Plants > Roots > Nodule | place: USA...
TCATGATATTTGGAGATATATTTGTGTAGAAATTTTTTTGATTCAATGAAGATGATGAAGATTCAAAGGAAGAAGATGAAGATGATGAACATCTTCATCATATTTCTATATTTTTTCATTTTTAATAAAAATATATTTTAAAAAATTAAATTATGTTTTTTTTAATAAAAAAAATGAGAAAAAGGATGTATATGTGCTTTTTTTAATAAAGGTATTAAAATTATGTGATTTTTTAATAAAAGTATTAAAAGTTACCTTATGATTAAAATTGATTTTTTTTTATTGAAAAAATTGACACATTTATTTGACATTTAATGTTGCCAATGTATATTACATTTTGATTGGTTGATATCATGAGGGGGTAAATACCCCCTAAATAAAAGAGGGTAATCTAAAAAAAACCTAATTTTTAAGTCCATTCTCATGTTTGGACATTGATTAATAACCCTCTTTCCTTTTTTTTTCTTCTATTGGTTCGATTGTTCTCCTTTTGTATGATTATTGTTTTTCTTTTTAGTACATCTTGTGCTACGAGAAATGTTTATCATTCTTATTATATTTCATTTGAAATGTTTTGAAAAAACTTAAATTATATAAACCTTTGGATCACATTACAAACATGTATGCATTTTGCACGTACTTTATTAATCTCAACGAGGTTGTTGTTCTTCCATAGGACCGGTCCTAAGATTTTTATACCTCGGACGAATCAATAAAATTGTGTCCTTTTTATTATTCAAATGTCTTTGTGTTTGCATTTTTGGTTTCAAACTCTTGTGGATGTCTTCTTCGGTTTAATTTGTTAATAATAATGGGTTATAACATCTTGTCGTCAGAAGTTTTCCAAAAGAGTACTCCATGTTTTATTTCTTGATAGCAACAAATAAGAGAGAACAAAGAATTAGTGATATATTTTCGTAAAAAAAAAATCAAATAATTAATGACATCTAAAAAAAATAGAGTATATCGTTTCAGGTGAGTAATTGGTACGTAACCAACAAAACAGTTAGCTTTTTTTTTTTTTTACTAAACAAAACAGTTAGTTATTCTTATTTTAACAACAAACTAAATGAAATTTACATAATTATCAGCTAACTACCCATTAGTTAAAGTTGTTTTAAAAATAAAGAAATTGGATTTTTGGTAAAAAGTAACAGGTGTAGGTTACTAACTTACTTCTTAGTGTTTTTAAGTGGGTGTATGATATCGTAGGTCTAACGAATGATGGGGATTGGGGAATATCCACAGTTATTTGCGATGATGATTGACTTGTGTCGGCTGCAACCTGCTGTAAGAGATTGATTTTTCCAGATTCAGACATAGCATAGGCTATGGCATTGAAACTTGGTTTGAAGTGTATAAACTGAAGAAGATATAAACTTAATAGACTTTGTATATTTTCAGAATGTGTCTCTAATACAAGCAAGAGCTCCTATCAATATTATAGGATTGAAGACAAAGGAATAGAGAAAATAATTACACATAAAGGCTAATTAAACCTAACATAATTACAATATAAAATACAATAATGAGAAAATCACAACATATCGTAACATCCCCCCTCAAACTCAAGTGGGTGGAGCAGTAATCAACTTGAGTTTGGAACTAAAGTGCAGAAGCGACCAGGAGAGTGAGGTTTTGTGAACAAATATGTCGGTTGGTCAAGAGTGCCAATGGTGATAAGATGAAGTTCACCACGAAGGAGATGATGACGAATGAAGTGATAATCAATTTCAATATGTTTTGTTCGCTCATGGAAAACATCATTGTGGGCAATTTGAATGGCACTACGATTGTCACAATATAGATCAGTTGGTGAAGACTATGATGTCTCTAAATCAGCAAGAAAGCAACGAAGCCACAATATCTCATAAGTAGTATCAGCAAGAGCATGATATTTAGATTCAGTGTAGGAGCGGGCTGTCAAGGTTTGTTTCGTAGTACCCCAAGATATAATAGAATCTCCAAGAAAAATGCAAAAACCAATGGTGGAACGACGATCACTAGGATCACCGACCCAATCAGCGTTAGAGTAGGCTCTAAGAATCAATGAAGATGTAGCTGAGTAATGAAGACCATAAAATAAACTACCATTGATATACCGAATAATCCGAAGAACAACAACATAATGTGTGGTACGTGGAGAGGCCATGAATTGGCTAACAAGATAAACATCGTATGAAATATATGGCCGAGTAATTGTGAGGTATATCAGACTACCTACAAGTTTTCGATAAAGAGTGGCATCATCGAGCAAAGTACCATCTTGAGGAGTAAATCGAATGTTGGGTTCAAGAGGAGTGTGTTCAATTTTGCAATCAGTGAGACCTACTCGGGAGACAAGATCAGAAACATGCTTAGTCTGTGAGAGAAACAAGCCATCACTCAAAGATAATACTTCAAGCCCAAGAAAGTGACTTAACAGTCCAAGATCCTTCATCTCAAAATGTTGACATAAGAATTTCTTGAGCTCTTCAATTTGACAAAGACAATGGCTAGTAGTGGCTATGAATATATGCTTTTGGATGTAAAATATTATCGATAATATGTGAGACAACTGGACAACAGTGGTGCAACGGAGGAGATGATGAGATAAATCGGAGAGAAAAAAACTTAAACAACTCAGAAAGAGAGAGAGAAAAAAAAAAGGAAACAAAAACCTAAGTTCTGATACTATGTAGAAACTCTGGAAGATATAAACCGAATAGATTTTATATATTTTCTAAACGTGTCTCTAATACAAGCAAGAACTCCTATTTATATTATAGGATTGAAAATAAAGTAATAAAGAAAATAGTTACAGATAAAGGCTAATTAATCCTAACATAATTACAATATAAAATACGATAATGAGAGAATCACAACAACATATCGTAACATGAAGTTTATAATGATATGCTCTTCATAATTGATTATCAAAGCTCTCAGTGACCAACACCATGCTCAATCTAACTTATATCCTATTTTGGATGATTGCAAACTTTTATTTTCTTCTATTCATAGTTATGATTTAGTGCATGTTAGACATTTGGCTAATCAAGCGGCAAAATATCTTGCAAAATTTGCTTTTTTAAATTTGAATTGTGTTTGAATTGAAGATTTTCTTAGTTGTGTTTTTGTTGTCTTTACTTTTGATTTGATGTCACACATTGTTTGATGAATATTATTTCCACGTCAAAAAAAATGTAATAGTAGGCATTTATGTAGGGAGAAATGATATTTGAACAATCATTTTTTGATAACTTTCTCTTTCGTACTTACATTTTATTTTTACTTTCTCTCTATTGTTTTGGTTTTTGTGTCAATACTCATATTTCTTTATATATTTCAGTTGTCCCACAAGTTGTCAACAAAATTGTTTGTTCAAATATCACTCCTTTTATGTAAGTTGATATAGCTGAAATTTTAAACAGGTCAATATGTCTAGAATTTTAATATGTTATAATAAAAATAATATTACTAGTGTATTTTACTTAAATAAATTGTCAGGGTTGAGAAATTTAGACATGATTAATTTTTTTTTCTTTTTTATGGGAAGATTTATTTTTATTTATATAACTTTTAAAATTTTGACAATTTATTTATAAACAAATCTAGAGTTAACCATAAGTATCATCTGCTTGTCTGAAAAAATATTAAATCGTATGAAAGCATTATATAGGTAAATGAACATTTTGTTTAGTACAAGACAAGAAAATGACTAATTGAATATCCCCATCATCAACATGATATACACATGTTTTTGTCCCAGAATGATAAACAAATAAAACCATCAATCACTCCTTAATTAATCACACTATTATTTGAATCTTTCATACCACATCTAAGAATAAGCAAACCAATATTGAACCAAAAGTTGTAATCATAAAACATGTTAATTAAGCTTAAAAATTATGGGGATATCGTGAGTTTAGCTCAGTTGGTAGAGATATTGCATATTATATGCAGGGGCCGGGGTTCGAACCCCGGACACCCCACTTATCCACAATTAAATTGTGTGAGCTCTAGCTGGGGGTTATTGTAATCAAATACGGCCTACATTTAAACTATTAGCCCAATTTTGCATTTAACACTTTTTAATCATGAATCAGCCAAAGTTATTACTACTAATTAAAAGTAAGGATGCCAACTAGTGTTAAAATTCAAAATTGTTTTTCCTATAGTCTTGCTGGACCACAATTATTGTAAATGGACCACATTTTATCCATAGATAGTTTTTGCATGATTAACTAGTGATAACTTTTTTGTTGGAATGGAACTAGTAATAACTTAATTATATATGGATAAGAGACCGTTAATTAGCTGGGAAATAACTTAATTGTAGTCGAGAGACAAGTCAAACAAATTCAATTATTGTTTGGAATGAGTAGAGGTTAGTTTGTTAATATCTAGCAAAATCTAACGATGAATACTTTACAATGATTCAGATGTCAAAATCATCAAGAAAAACAAAGTTTTACATTTTATACTTTATTCAGAAATATCATCATTGCTTGCATCAAAAAATAATAATAACATCATTGCTTTCTCTTTACTTTGCTGAAGAACTTCTATAAATCAATTATGCCCGCCAAAAAAATTGATCACAGGAGTAATAGTAGAGAATGAATCTCTAGGTACAAAATCATGATTTTGTATAGAAATAGTAAAAGTAATATCTGATTTTTGTAATTTTGATCTCTTATTTTTTAGTAAATTTTTTAAATATTTACTCTTTTTAAAATATTTTGTCAAATTATTACACCGGGTGATATGACATATGTTAATGTCAAAATTATTACAACATGTCACTCTTTTTTAAATATTTTGTCCAATTCAAAAATTGAAAGAATAGGAGATTAAAATTGCGAAATTGCAAAATTGAAAGAAGCTATGTTAATTATCTTTACAAAAAATCCTTGTAAAGAAAAGCTAATATCCACTTTTTAGCCCACCAAATATCGTGATTATATGATTTTAGCCTCTCTTTTTTCGACCAATTTTGGTCCCCTAACTTTTCCTCATTTTTAATTTGGTTGCCCACTCTCCAAAAATATGCGTTGACATGACACAAGTATTCGACATGGAACTAAACTCCTAGTGTAACACGACTTTTTATTAAATAAAACTCTTTGGTATATGAGTGTTCATTAAATTTGAAGATCTTTTTTTACGTTAGACTAGACATCATCCCTTACCCTAAACTTTTTATATGAAAAATAAATTATTTTAAATAAAGAATAGGCATGAAAGAGGGGATGAAATCTCTAACTAGGATTTCGAATTTGTAAAAGTATTGAATGTTTTCCATCCTCAAATCATATGGTTTGAGTGTTTCTTCTTTGAATTGAAATCTGAATGACAAAGGTTGAAGGACAAATGTTTAATTGAAATCTGGTGTGAATTGTTCAGTGAAAGACGAAGGCATATGGAACCAAGGCAACAATAACGGGATATGTTAATAAGAAGAATAGTTCTTTGGATGAATTGAGATTTTAGGGTTTTCAAATTTCAAAAGGAATTGGTATATAAGAAAAGATCACATACAACAGCCATATTTTACATTTTATTTTTATTTTGATAAAAAACATAACATGTTTGCATGTTAGTTGAGTTCCATGTCAATTAACTATGTCATTGCAACGTAAATTTGAGAGAATATTGCTCAAAATAATAAAAGAGACTGTATTGCATAATTGCGAATTAGAGGAATGCATGTGGAACCAAGGCAACAACAATGGGATTCCCATTTCCCTCAACAAATTAAAAAACAATGGGATTTTAGGGTTTTATAATTTCAAAAGGAATTGGTATATAATATAAGAAAAAGCTCACATACAACAGTCATATTTTACATTTTATTTTTATGGGTTAAATATATTTTTAGTCCCTATAAATCTTTTAAATTTTAAGTTTTAGTCCCTATACAAATTTTCCTCAATTTTTGGTCTCTCAAAAAAATTTTATGGTCTGTTTTTAAATCAAATCATGTGTGTTTTCACATTTCTGAATGAATTTTTATGGAGATGTGTCTAATATTATAACAATTTTTTCTATAAAAAATTTGAATTTTTTAACAAGATATGAATTAAATATGAATGTCTAAGCGCTAAAAACTTAAAAATTTATATTTAATTCATCACTTGTTAAATAAATGAAACTTTTGCAAGAGAGATTTCTATAACATACTAAACACAACCATAAAAAAATAATACAAAATTTTGAAAGATACAAATGATTTTACTTAAATACAGGGACCAAAAATTGTGACGAAATTTTTTTGAGGGACAAAAAATTGATAGAAACTAAAACTTGAAATTTAAAAAAAAAAAAATTAGAAACCAAAAACATATTTCACCCTATTTTTATTTTAATAAAAAGAACAAAACACGTTGGCATGTTAGTTGAGTTCAATGTCAATTAATTATGACATTGCAACTTAAATTTGAGATAAAGTTGTAGGGCTGAGACCATATATATGAAAGAAGAAAGCTTTGGAGCTCAAATTGCTAAAAAAACAAAGAGAGAGAGAGGCTAAGTAGCACAATCACGATAAAATGTTGATTTGAACGAAAATATTTTAACTAAAAAACCTTTTAATTTTTTTAACTATAAAAACGTCAAACTTGATGAATTTAGCTTGTTGCAGCATGACATTGGTGATAAAGGTAATACTTAATTTCATATAAAATTAAAAAATAATAAAGACTATTAATGAGTTTAAATTAATAGATTAATAAAAATTAATAAACAATGATATCTTATGGTTTACAGGAATTTACAAATCATTCCAAAGCTATAATATACAATGAAAATGACATAATAATACATGTTCAAGATTAAAAATTTATTCTCTCAAAAAAAAAAAAGATTAAAAATTTGTTAGTACTAAAATTTGAAACATTAAATAATGTGATATGAGGTTATCGGTAATGATAGCAAATATTTGAGACTAGGAATATCAAAGAGAAAATCAAATCTTGATGGTTGAACAAAAGTATGCAAAATATAATGGAATGTTTTAAAATCAAAGAGAAAATTGAATCTTGATAGTTGAACAAAAGTGTGAATAAAATGAAATACATTTGGACGTAATAGTACAAATCTCAACCCTAAGTCATACGACAAATTCAAACTCCTCCGCCATGTAGATATCCGGTTGTGGTGGACCGGTGGTGCGCTCACCTACTCCCAATGCTACCACCCTCAACCCCGACTAGGGTTGTTTCAAGTTTTCGTTGATGTGTTTTATTCTTTCTGCAGCGGCGGACCACTCTATTTTCGTTTACATCTTTGAGATCTGGTGTAGTAACACGAACTGAGTTTGTTCAGGATCATCATCCTATCTGCGACCCCACGATGAATGTTTTTCTCGTCTTCAACGATTGGGTTCGATCCTAACCTTCTCATCCGGTTCGGCTCCTCTGTTATCTGGTGGTTGTTTTTGCTATTGAGTTCTTGCCTCCGTAAATGTTGTCGTAATGGATCAATGGTGTTTTTGTTGTGAAGGTGGATTTTGTTGTTGCGATTGTTGTTGTTGCTGCGAAGGTAGATTATGTTAAGGTGACATCAATTGTTGTTGTTGTGGAGAAGGTGGTTCTTGTTGTTTCAATCTAGGTTTGTTTGTTATTGATTCTCTTAAACGACGATGTTGCAACTTTTCAACGACAATATCGTGTGTGGTGATGGTTTTGTTTGGTTTGTCTTTGATTTGTGATTTGGGGTTTTGTGGTTTCGTCACTCTGTGGTTGCCGTTCAATGACTTCTATTGGTTGTTTTGTGGTGGTTTATGTTCAGTTTTAGGTTATTGATTGTTTGGTCTTAGGTGTATGACATCTCAACTGTTCGAGTTGTTTTTTGATTGGTTTTGTAGTCGTTTGGTTGGATTCAGGTGTGGGAAGAGTAACACATGTGTTGTTATAAGGGATTTCATATATATGAAGATATGCTTTGGTGGAGGTGCTTGGGAATGTTGGGAATATTTGTCGTTTCGACCATATGACGTTTTGTGGCTGCAATTTTGAGGAGCAATTTCTTGTTGTATGATGTTATAGGGTTTTTGGTCGGCTTTTGCAGTTCTTTGGGAGGTGTGTTTTTGGATGAAGGTGCTTGGGAGAGCTAATGGTGTTGTTTGGGGTTTATTACGGACTGCTTTTCAAAGATTGTTAGTTGTTGTGTTGGTTTTTGTCGTTGCTGTTTGAGGTTGTGTGTGAGCACCACAATGTAGGTGGTGGAAGTTGTTTTTGTTACAGCTTCTGATGATGTTTGAGGGTTTTGGTTCAACTTTTGTTTATGTTGTTGTGTGAGGGTTTCCAGTAGGATTTTCAGATTTTGTCTTCGATGCACAGGTGCATGGGTTTACAATTGGGTGCTCCCCATCTAACCATTGTATGTTGCTACTTTACGATTCCTAGCCTAGCACTCCTTGTGTTGGTTAAGATCTATGAAGCCCAGATACTCCAAAACAGAGACGTACCCGTATCGGATACGTATCGGATACCGATACTCCACGGATACTCGCGGATACGCACCCATGAAGTATCGGAATTAATTATTTAAATTTAAAAAATATATTTTAACAGATACTTATACGATACTTCGCAGATACACAAGGATACTTATAAGATACTTCACAGATACGTATCCTAGAAAAAGATGAAGAGTAAAAAAGTGAGACAATATTGTAAACATTCAATAGAGATGTATATGATTCAATTTTAGATATGCATCACTAGAATTGTTTCTCGATGAATCACATAAAATTATACTTTTTGTGGACAAAGGTAACGAGAGAGATGGTTCAATTAATCAACATTAGATAAAATTTGTGTTGAGTTCTTATAATCAATGTTTAATTTTTTTCAAGTATTTTACATGCATATAAGTTTTAATATAAAAATTTTGTTAACGTATCTCTGCCATATCGTATCCTAAATTTTAAAAAATCCGCGTATCCGCGTACCCATATCGTATCGTACTCACACCTGTATCCGTATTCAAGCTTCATAGGTTAAGATTCATTGCAATTTTAATAAATTTTATTTTGGCTTCTCAAAAAACATGGAATACATTTGAGAGTATGAATATTAAAGAAAAAATTGAATTTTGATTGATGTAGGAAAACTAGCAGCGTGTATCGAAGATGAAGTGGCACCAAGAAAGACTCACTTGGAATAGTGTAGATTTGACATCTGGTGTCGGATTAACTTGAATTATACCTTTTTAAAAAGCTGCAAACCTCACGAGCATAACTCATCACTTAGCCATGATGTAGGGGTGATTTTAGTCATTCAGAGTTATCTGAAGGCCCAAATCAGCATTTTTAATATTTCAGCATATACTTTTTTGTTTTATTTCAGTTTGTTATTTTTCGGCCCATTCTAGATTGTTATTTCTCCTAGTATTTAAACAGAACTTTCGTAGCATAAGAGGCACTTTTTCATTCAATAAAATTATCGAGATCTTTTCTTAATTTTGGTGGATTCTGAAAACCCTTATTTGATAGGTATGTCGCTTGCAACCTGTCTGATTATCTTTTAGGTTTAGCGCTTGCTAATCCTTCCTTCCGTTATGCATCATTGATGGTTGAACAAAAGTGTGCAAAATGAAATCGAATCTTGATGGTTGAAAATATATAAGAATGTCAAGAAAGAGATCGGGAAAACGATGGAGAAGCAAGAAAAAAGAATTGATGGGTTATACTAATCCTTAGCTATGAAGGATGGAGAAAAATATATGTATAGGTTCGCTAAGGGGTGAAAAAGAAAGATAAGAAACTTGGACCAATTGAAGTGTATAAATGATGAAGAAGGCAAAAAATTTGTTCTGGAAAATGATATAATATAAAGGATAGATGGAAAACTTATTTTCACAACTTATTTAATGAAGGATATGAGATCCTACCGGGATCTAAAAGACTAGATATTAGAAATGGAGGACCAAAATTATACCTTCTATCCAAGGCCGTTCCGATAAAATCAGAGGCCATGTTCAAATATTAACCCCCCCAATGTAAAAACAATATTTTTTTAAGCAATAGTAATCATCTATTTAAGTCGTAAATAACATAAAAATAGTCATTCTTATAAATTAAGTAAATGTAAGTTTGTATGGGAAGAATTAACTAACTTGTGTTGAACTTCACTAACCACTAATTGTTTTAATATTAAAAAATGGGGTCATAATAAAAAGAAACACCAAAAACTTAAAAAGAATCATCACTTTGTTTAGTGTAAAATGGATCTTAAGTATATTGGTTGTTGTTGTTTAAAAAAGTGCCTTTACTATCTAAATAGTGATAAACTAGTACTAATATTGGGAAAAAATAATAGCAAATTAGTACTAGCACGCATGATTAAACTTAAAACAATAGAAATAAAATAGTAATTATTTAATGGATTTAATTTGTGTTGTTAATGGAAATAAATGACAAAAAATTTAAGGTATATAGTAGTTTTCTACATTTATAGATAACTCTAAAATGCATATTAAATTGTAAATTTGATATTAAAAAAAGTTGTAATGGCCTAATAGTTGTGGATGTAATTAAGGCTTTTATATTTGGTTCAAATTCACACAAATGCTCATAATTGAACCTCAAGACCAAAGACCCAAGTGCATTCTATTTTACCATCAAACTATTACAAGGAGTCTATTGATTTTTTATATTTTATTATACATACTTAAGACTTTTGCTTATTAAAAAAACACTTTTGGATGCTCTATTAAAAAAAATTGAGGGTCCTAAAATTGTGAGGCCCGGCATCATAGCTCACCTTGCGCTTGCTAAAGGTCGGACCTGCTTCTATCATTGGTTCAAGAACATGAGGTCATAGAAGCGCTTAAATGGATGGATAATGGCAACATAGTTGGGCCAAACAACATACCTATTAAGGTATGAAAAACTCTTAGAGATAGAGGGGTATATACAAATTTTGGGCGAATAGAGAAGAAACACTTTAATCGGATTTATAAGAACAAGGGATATATACAAATTATACGGAGGTTATGTTTATGAGTCGTACCATAAAGTTATGAGAAAAAGTGATTGAAAGGAGACTAAGAAAAGAGACTCAAGTTATTGATAATCAATTTAGTTTAATGTTTGGGAAATCGACCATGAAAACGATCTACTTACTTGACCTGTGACGAAGCATTATCATGTGGATAAAAAAGATGTGCACTTATTTTTCATTGATTTGGAGAATGTGTATGATAAACTGTTCAAAGATATTTTGTGGAAAACTTTAGAGAAGAAAGAGTTTTAGGTTGCCTATATTTGAACTATCAATGATATGTATGAGGTAGCCTCGACAGCTGTGAGGATACAAGGTGAAACAATAAAAGATTTTCTCATAACAATAACAATACACCAAATATTAACTCTAAACCTTTATCGTTTTGTTGCTGTTTTAAATGTACTTACGAAACATATCCAAAAGCCGGCATTGAAATGCATACTTTTTGCGGATGATATATTTCTATTTAGAGAGCCGGTGGATAAATTAAATGAAAAGTTTAAAACTTAGAGATAAACCTTAAAAGCGTATTACTTCCTTCCAAATAGAAAGGAAGGACATTAGGGGATTATACATAAACATCCTCACATAGAGGAAAAGATGGAAGGAATAACAAAACTAACTTCTAATCTAAACGTACTATCATTCTAACCGATGAAACTAACAAATAGTTGACCATTGAAAGGGCCAACTAACAAGAAATAGAAAATGATAAATCATCGTAATTTGATCTTTCTTATATTTGTATTTTTTATGAATTTTATTTTAAAAGAAAACGTGTGGATGTTGTAAAGATTGAAAGCCGTGTATAGTTTTGTCAAATGTGACTTACAGCAATGAACATATTATAGTATAACTCTAGCTGTTTTTGACAATTATATAGCTGATTGTAGAAACGCAAATCGGTGCATATATGTCTATAGTAGGGGGGATGTATGTCTCAAGTTGTAAATTTGGACAAGATTTTACTTGCCTCTTCAAATCGTTGACTGGCTTAATCATGCTTCGTATATATTTTTAATCATGGTTCTCATATGTTATTATATATGATGAAAAGGAATAAATAAAGCTATCTAAGTATAGCCACTGTTACCTAGATAGATTTAGTTATTAGTTAAATCAATTTAAAAAATATGAATTGTAGTTAACCATCGTTCGACAACAAACAATAATTAACTACCGTTTGCATGTGTTTTTAGGATGTATAAAGAAAGCAATCTCCATTTGTATGAAACGAAGTAGGAGAGTACTAGTGAATAGTGATGATGCAACAACTTATAAAAAAATTAAATTAATAAAGTAAACTGTGCAAACATGTGGTTTGTGATAATAAGTTAGTGATCAATTTCCATCTTGACCTAGATAAGGTCAACTCATACATTTTCCTTTAATTAATAGCTAAACATTATAAATTTCAATAACAATTATATTGACAAAGTGATTACGGTACGTTATAAATGTGATTTGCTGAAAGGAAAATGCTACTTGTCCCGAGAGTTTTTATTCAAGAAGGATCGGACAATTTTTTTTGCATAAGAGCATCTCCAACTTATCTAAGCAAGTTTCATTGACTATGATACCGCTCAACGACTAGATGTGGCCGATTGAGTTTAATAGAATAATGAATCACACATTATTTTTATAGGTATGGCAATAAAATCCATACCGCGGTATCCGCTCAAATAAAATTCAATTTGACGGATTTTCTCCGTTTTGACCGGGTTTGGATATGTGTTTGGGTTTTTTCCGATTTTAAAACACAAGTACGGGACGGATAATGGAGATATAGGTATCCACTCCGAATCCATACTCAAACTCATCCCGAATGTAGAAAATCAATTTACTACACTCTTTATACGAATAGAAACATAAACCCTAAATCATTTCACTCACATAATCAGGGTTCTGTCAGATAACACTCACTTATCATGATCACCACGAATCCCAAAATCAATGTTATGCTTATTTGAGGTACCATCATTGAGTTGTTTAACGTTTTTATCATTTAAGGAAAAAGGTATATGAGTTGTTTAATTATGCTTATTTAAGGGACCATCATTGAGTTGTTTAACGTTTTTATCATTTAAGGAAAAAGGTATATGAGTTGTTTAATTATGCTTATTTAAGGGACCATCATTGAGTTGTTTAACGTTTTTATCATTTAAGGAAAAAGGTACATCGTATTTAAAGGTAGTATATGAGTTATTTAAATATGATGTGGTTATCTATAAACGAGTTCCATAGTAACCTTTGGAAATATTGAAAGTATTTTATTAAATTCTAACCTAAAAAAATCGATCTTTATTAAATTTTATATATTAGTTGAAATATGTACATGTAGATTGAGATGTTACATGTAAGAATTGTCTTCTCCAAGGAACAGTTCCATAATATTAAAAGGTGAATTTTTCAACCACTAAAACACTAAGGTAGAATAAAGAAATTTAGTTCACAAGTCCTAACTCAATTAACGAAAATGTCAAAATTGTTAAGTTGGTTGTTGTGACCGGGGTTCGAGCTCCGGTTCTTCTACTTGTGTCACACCACCATACAGAGAGAGAAAGATTTGTTTATTTTCAAAATACATATTTCATTTATTTTGTATAAACTTATATTCTTTTAAATTGCTTATAAGGAAATTGAAGCCTTGTGTAGTGAACAATTATGATAGTGAGAAGATAAAATACAAGCTATGAAGGATGCCAGTTTCATAAATGATGATAACATTGTTTTGACATTTTTTTTAATTTTTTAAAATGCTAAAAGAAAAAAGTCATAGTGAAGGTGATAATATATTATTGAAGAAAAAAAAAATCATAGTGAAGGTGATTGATTAGTTATAAAGTAAAACATGTATATATGTATCATGACTAAGGTTCTTTTGTAGTATATGGCATCACCAATATCACAATCTCCTTTTTCATTCAAGACAATATATATTGCTTTGAGTTTCATCGTACTACAGCTTCCTATCTGTTATAGGTCGAAGACTTTTGTTAACAGAGCCATTGTAGGAGCTATTGGGGTGATGAAAGGGGTAAATTAGCTTATGCTAAGTGCTATGAAGCAAAATAAAATTTTACACTTCAACTGCTGTCCCAGCATAGAAGCCCTTCATAAAGTTACAAATTTACAATGCCACTAGCAAATGTAAAGAAACTGGAAAATTTCAAAGATTAAGTACAATAAATATAACGGAATATGAAGTAGAATAACTTGCAACACCGAAAATTTTCCAGATTAATTTGAGTTTTTATTAAAAATACTTGAAGGGCTCTTTTGGAATTTCACGGGGGTTGTAGGGGTATATGATGACAGATCATTTTACGTTATTCTTAGCATCGTTTTCAGTCTTTTTCAATAGGTTTTACCAGTAAAACAGAGAGTATTAGAGTAATTGCCTATGATTTTGGGACATTTGTAATGTTTTCTATGCTTGAGTCTGTAATTAGAGCTTTCCCAAAACATAGCAATTTTAGGATGTTCTTGATGTAATTCACGAAGAAATCATGCAAATCGGCATAGCAAGACATATGAAGATTTATGTAGTCCTTGGGAAGATGAAGATTGAAGATTCAAGAGGCCTCAGAAGACATTACAGAGGGAGGAATTCTGTTCCCAAGTTCCAAGACATCTTACATTGAAGAAAACACCAAAACGGGCGAAGAAAACGGGCGTTTCAGCACTAAATTTACACTGGAGCGCCTTGGTGCTTTTAAAAAGCGTCGAGGCGCATTAAGGCGGTTTAAGAAAGCACCTGGCACATAGAAAAAGCGCCTTGGGCATGGCTCATTTAGCCTAATGCGCCTATGCACATGGAAAAAGCGCCTAGCGCTTTGTGACTTGCGAAAAAAGTCACTCTTTGTGACTTTTTCGCCCCTAGAAAACCCAAACTTTTAGCCCAAGAGAGATGGAAACTTTCCCTATAAATATCACCTTCCTCATTCATAATTTCTTGTTCAAAACTGGAGCAGTTCAAGAGGAAAGCGATTCTAGGAGTCAAGGAGGAGTTCTATCTTCTCCTATCTTTTCTAGGGTATGTTTTTATCTTTTTGTATCTTGTCTTTAGTTACCATGTGTAACTAAATAGTTATAAGTTAGATTTCTAAGATGAACTCCTTTTTATTTTGTTGGATAAGTATTTAATTATATGTCGTTTATTTTGTTATTCTCTGTTCGCTATTTAGTTTTATTAGTCTAGATTTATTTTCTGTAGTAGATACAACCTTAGATTAGATACTTCGATTGTGACAGGGCCTAACATTGTTATTACTATCTGGATGCTTATATCTTGATATTTATGTCCTTATACTAATAACTATCTGTCTAGGAAGTAATTAGTTAATAACTAGTGAAAGATACTGAAAGCAAGTTGACCCTAGTAGTAAGTACTTAGGAGGTGACATTACTAAGACTTAGTAAAATTTGCTGAACATAGGAGGTAACTAGTTAGAGATTAAGGAAATAAGCGGTTGCTTGAAGGAAATAAGTTGAACCTAATAGAACTTTTCTCCTTGACCCTTGGTAAGGTAGACTCTGATAGGGCTGCCCATTTGTAGAACTACCGAGAGGGAGATTATGTGTTGAGATGCCTAAGATTCATGGATGGGCTAGCCTAATGGAACTTTGGCACTTCATAGCCTTAAGAAAAATGGGAAGGCCAATTTAAGTTCATGCTTCAATTACCTTTGAATTAACAAGACCCCACACGTAAAGATCACCGTGTGACCAGCAGGTGCAATTAGCCATGGGAGGGATAGACCTATAATCAACTGGGAGAGTAAGGCCTTGCACGTAAGGATTACCGTGTGATTAGCAGGTGCAACTTGACAACCGGCTAGGTTAGAAACGTCTCACGGTCTCATCACTTAGATATTTCATTTAGAATAACTAGATGCGACATGTATGCTAATTAAATATCCAACAAATAAGTAGGAGGGATTCGAAGAATCCTCTAACCGCTCTTACTTTTCAGCAATCAAAAACAGGTAACTCGCTCTGTTGCAAACAGATAAAAATTGTAAATCTCTAAACCCTTATCTCTTTATTTTATAATCAACTTAAAATAAGTAACGCAGGTTGTTTGGATGAAACGACAATCCTTGTGGATACGATACTCACTTATCACTTTATTACTTGATAAAGGATTTGGTACACTTGCTTGATCCAACCATCAACATATAGACTAGGTGTGGGAGTATGATGTGGTTTTTCAAAAGTATTTACATGGTATTTTTACAAATATTTTTGTTTATTTGAAGAAAAAATAGCATTCATGCCAATAACAAGACAACCTAAATTTTTTGCATTTATAACAATAAATCATCTCATTAGAGAATAAGGCTACTAAAGCTCTAACTTTAGGTAAAATTCTCACTTTAGATGCACCAACAAAAAAATATTTTTTATTAGATTTTATAAATAAAATGGTTACATATTGCAAATAAAAATGACCTTAAAAATTAAAACTTATGTTAGGTGTTAGGACTTAAACCCATGAGGAGAACTCAACCCAAAAACCTTAATTCAGCCTATAGGTAGCCACTTCCGTGGTCCAACTCTCAATGAAAGCACCAATTGTTAGGACTTAAGCCCATGAGGAGAGCCCAACCCAAAAGACTAGTCCAATAGGTGGGAGAACCTCATGACTTAAGTACCACATCAAGCACTTTGATTTACTAGATGTGGGACTCCTAACATTGGGTTTCAACATCTACCATAGGACTTTTTTTTTTTTTTGAGGGAATCTACCATAGAACTTGATTGCTATGGGTCGGCTGAATCACTTCTAGACAAACAACTAAGCTCCTCGACACCTAGACCAATAAGATTACTGCTCTTCCCCCAGCACAAAACGCTCGCACCCTGCAATCATGCCCAAAATGCCCCTACGCTAGTTAAGTAGCGCAAGTGTTAATCGTTGCGCCACTTAACTAACGCTGCGTGAGTTAACTTGCGATGCGCTAGTTAAGTGGCACTACGTGCTATCTTAAAGAAGACAGAACACTTCATTTCCTCATTTCTCATCTAAAATCTCAAAAATCTCTTTCAAATCACCCAAACCCAAAATTCCTTCAAGTTCAAATCAAACAACACTCCAATAACAAGTAAGTCTTCATAATCAAACACCATTAAACTTT
>Ga0315914_1006146_pt1 | contig 17135 bp, 12 predicted proteins | sample MpolenodulesMG_FD_203920 | JGI IMG/M metagenome (GOLD analysis project Ga0315914, IMG submission 203920) | Medicago polymorpha root nodule microbial communities from Los Angeles, California, United States - elongated nodules | ecosystem: Host-associated > Plants > Roots > Nodule | place: USA...
TTTGTTCAAATAAATTAATATTTATTATGTTTTTTATTTATCATTTATTTTATTTTAAATATGTATAAATATTGTGCCAAAAAAAAACGAAAAAAAAAAAAGAAAGTCAATCCCGCCAGTCAAAACGGCGGGAATGAAAAAAAAATTGTCCAATCACGTCTCTGCGACGTTGGACACGTGTCACGCGCAGATTCAATTCCGCCATTTGAAACGGCGGGAATGAAGAAAAAGACAAAAAAAAAATAAAAAAATGAAAGTGGGTCATTTTGGAAAAAAATTTTCAAAGGGGTCAGACTTGAAATTTTTTTTGCAAATAGGGTCAGGAAAAAAAAAAATTCTCACTAGAATTTTTTTCCATTGAGTTTTTCTCTAGTAAAGTTTTAGTGAGGTATATCTTGATGGACATTCAAGGGGCAGTGTTATGAAATAATGACTCAGTAGATGTCCATCCTTAAGTCTTTCAACTTCCTATAACCCAATTAGTGAGTGAATAGTTAGTGGATCTTAATTATGAAGATCACTCACTTACTCATATCGTGTCCAATAAATAGGGCTCATATTGTAATGTAAATGCACACTTGTAAAGAGAATAATACAAAGTGTTTTCATCTTCTTCTTCCTCTTCTTTTTTATCTTGTGCTTTTAGTTTATTTCTTAACAGAAATCTATTTTTTTAAAAACTAAAACAAACACACTCATATCTCTGCGATTTAAGTTTTTATTCATTTTGCAATACTTAAAAATGAAATGTGTCAATTAGTTACTTATGCCAACTTAAAAAAAACTTGCTGATGCATCCCGTGAGCTTAATTCAGTTGGTAAAAATATTGCATATTATATGCAGGGGTTGGAGTTCGAATCCCGGACACCCACTTCTCTATAATTAAATTGAAGAAAAAAAAAAGTCGCCGATGCAGAATATTTTATACCCAAATTAGCTACTCTCATATTTTTTTTCATCTAAACTTCAAGATAAACTAGTAAAATAACCAAAAATAGTGTCATTAATTTGTGGCAAAATAATCCCAAGTCAACCATGGAAAGCATGAGTGACGAATAGTCACCGCTTGAAAATTCCATATAGTTCCCTCTACAAAACGACACTGCATTTAGCAATATTAGTAGTAGTAGTAGTAGATGATTAGTAGCCACACACACTTTTGACAATTTTCTCAGCACAATAAATAATAATTAAGCTGCTTAATTAACTTGGATTAATAATTAAGCTGTTTAGTTTTAGTTAATTCTATATAAGTTAGCGTTGAGTTGAATTTGAAGTTTCGTTGAAGGGAAAGTTAGGAGAATGTGGAAATTCGCGCGATTCGTATCAGCTACCAAACTCGTCCGATCGCGGCGTTTCTCCACCGCGATTCCCGGTCCTTGCATTGTTCACAAACGTGGTGCTGACATCCTCCACGATCCTTGGTTCAACAAGGTAACTCTCTAAGAATTTTGAATTCAGTTTGATTTTGCAGAAACGAATTGGATGTTGTTTAGTTTCTTTATTTTATTCTTTTTTTGAATTTTTTTAAGGAGTAATTCCTTTATTTGTTGTATTAATTTGATGAATATTTTTTTTTTTTGTTTATTTGTGATTTGGTTTAATTTGATTTGATGAGTGCGAAGAATATTTGTGACCGTTGAATCAGTTTAATTACAGTGTAAATTACTGTTTTGACCAAGATTACTGTGAATTTGTCATTGCTTTGAAAATATTTTACTCTTGTGAATTGATGTGCTTATTCTGATTTTCATGTGAAAAATGAAAGCTAACTTTTTATTTATTTTTTGACCAAATTATTGAGGAAAATCTGATTTCTTTTTTTGGAAGTAGCGAATTACGTCATTGTTATAAGCAAAATTTAATATTTTAGCTTCATTCAATAAATGATGTATATGGTTTGTATTAAAGACTGCATACATAATTTACTGAATGAATCTAAAATGTCAATTTTTGTTTATAATAGTGACCAGAGGGTGTATTTGATGTTTTTCCTTTTTTTTGTTGATGTGGATATCTTCATTTTGATCCCTAAAAGTGTCTGTATGTAGCACTATAATCCTAGAATTATAAAAAACATATTCAAGTGTGTATTTTGCAAGTAAATTCATAGATTAAACTGGCTAACCGAAAACACATGGAGGGTCCAACTAGCTAACTAATGAAAGACAATCAATGCTGGTTTTTAAATTTTGATACATTCAAGGATTGTGGATTCGGTTAGTGCACAATTCACTTTAGAGTGTAAAGTGAGTAATATCTACAATTAATTAACAAAACAAAGGTAGATAATCCAGGTACATTATATCAAATCATGATTTCGTTAAAATAACAAACCCTTTTCTTCTCAGTTAGAGGATCAAAATCCCAAAGACTATAGTGACAACGCTTGAGAGATCACCAGACCAAATTCCCTCCAGTCCTATTTACAAGAAAAAGTTGACTTTTTAGATTCATTGAGTAATTGATGTATCTTATCTACAATATAGACCAAATACATCATTTATGTAATGAATCAAAAAAGTCAAATGTTTCTTATAAATAGGACCGGAGGGAGTACACCCTCTGGTCACTATTATAAACAAATGTAATCTCTGTTTTTTATTATCGATGTTTTCGACATGTTTAGATTTTGGTTGAGTACTGCTGAGTACGTGTAAGTAACTGAGTGATACTTTTCATGGCTGTTTGTTTTACATAATCTTGTGGATGATGTCAATTAGTCATGGAAATCTTTTGTTAAGGTTGTTCTTTAGGATCCTTGAAATCAGTGTTGTTTTTAACTTTTTGGTTTTTAAATTTTTGGAATGCAGGATACTGGGTTTCCTTTGACCGAAAGGGATAGATTGGGGCTTCGAGGGCTTCTTCCTCCCCGTGTTATATCATTTGAGCAGCAATATGACCGCTTTTGTAAGTTTGAGGCCTATACATATTGACATTATAACGTGTTTGGTTTCATTCTTTTTATCCATTTTGTTGATTTCACATTAGATAGCGATATGGTTTGAATGTTGGTTGTAAGTGGAGGGTAACCCACTAACCCTCACCCTAAGAGCTAGCTTTTTTGGGTTGAGTTGGTTCATTTAAAAATTCTAAGACGGTATCAGAGTCTATCTTAAATTTGTTGGGCCACTTACATAAGTCAAATCTTGCAAACTTCAAGCTCTGGATGTTCAGTTTGGGACACAAAAGGGTCGCATTGAGAGTCCCACGTGGACAGTGAGATGACCTTAATAGTAGTTATATGAGAAGGGAAACTATCATCTTAAGCGAGCTTTTTGGGGTTTTAATCAAATCCAACTCAATTTTTAAGACATTTGTAATTTTATGAGCTTTTTGGGGTTTTAATCTAGTTCAACACAATTTTAAGACATTTGTAATTTTATTCCTTTCTAATATTTGTTTTGATAGACATTTATTATTATTTTCAGTGGATTCGTACCGATCTTTGGAGAAGAATACTCTGGGACAACCAGAAAATGTTGTTTCCCTTGCAAAATGGAGAATCTTAAATAGACTGCATGACAGGAACGAAACTTTGTACTACAGAGTGAGTTTGATAACAAAGTTTGCTTCTTCTTTATGTTCTTTCAAACTCAATTTGCTTGGTGATTTAAGAGTATAACCAATTTTTTATGTCTGATTCTTATGTTGGTATATTTCGTTTTTCTTCAGGTTCTTATTGATAATATTAAAGAGTTTGCTCCAATAATATATACTCCTACAGTTGGATTAGTGTGTCAAAATTATTCAGGGTTATTTAGACGGCCACGTGGAATGTATTTTAGTGCCAAAGACAAAGGAGAGATGATGTCAATGATCTATAACTGGCCAGCTCAAGAGGTATTGCATTAGTTTCAGCAATGCAATATCATTTTCTCTTTAATTTCATTGTTGGAATTGGAAATAACTCTTCTCCTTTCATTCTTCCCATCTAATCCCTATAACATACTGTTCAAGCTTATGAACAATTGAATCACTTATTTTCTGTTCCTTGTGCTAAATATAGTAAATTCCAACTCCTTGAGTAATAAACAGAAATCAATTGGCCTGGTATTAAAATAGTCTCTTATTAAGTAGTTTAATAAAAGAAGTCCTTTAGTGAACACAATGTCAATTATTTTAATCCTTTCATTTTAATCCTTTCAACAAACCATTTTAATTGTAGAACGCAACATTGTTTTCATTCATACCTCTTGTACGGACCTGGATAAATTTATCCAATATCTTTTTTGTAATTGTTGATTTGGTTTTAATTTCTACAATATAAATTTGTTAAAGAGTCCCACATTGGATAAGAGATGGCCTGAACAAGTGTTTATAAGTGGGGGCAATCCTCACCTCACAAACCAGTTTTGCGGGGATGTGTTAGGCCCAACCACAAATTGAGAGTATCGTAGGGTTAATTTTTCACAAACAATCCTACTCAAGGAAGCTTTTTGTATGTTTTTAAAAGGGTGATTTGTCAAACGTCATGAAAACTTAGGGGAGAGTGAAGGGGTTGGATTCTTTTACCATTTATTTTTTGAAAAGGCAAATCTTTTATACTTTCAAAGTCTGCACGATGCATAAAGTTGATACTCAGTTTTTAGTTTGATAGGACACTAGGGTCCCATGAGTTTGATGGCCCAATGAATGGTCCAAATCACACACGCTACGTTCTTACACCTTATAGAAGGTTATAGAAGCTGAGGGGAGCTTGGTGGCTTGAGCCACAATCTTAGGAGTAATGGTTAATTAGTGGTTTGACCCACACTTTTAGGAGAATAATTAATTAGTGATTAGAGCCACTATTTAAAGGGATCAAGTTAGTTTATAAAGGAGGATGAGAGAGTGTAGAAGGCATTCAGTACCTTTCTATCAAATAGTAATTAGGAGAGTCAACTCTCTGGTAGGAGCTATGCTCTGGATTAGGAGTCTTTAACTCTGGTTTATCCCTTTCAATTTCTGTTTTCACCATTGTAGAGCTCTTAAGCTCATCACTTTTCATTAAATAAAATACAATTTCTTTCATCTTGAATTTGTGGGTTCTATCACAGTTTGTATAGATTTTTTCGACAACTTATAATCCATATATGAATTGTGGTTACCTTCTCATTACCTGGTTCATTATGTGAAAACAGATTGTTCTACGTTTACTCCTATATTTGGTTTCATTTCAGCATCTTATTGATATTTTGCAGGTAGACATGATTGTCTTGACAGATGGAAGTCGAATTCTTGGATTAGGTGATCTTGGAGTTCAAGGAATTGGAATACCCATTGGAAAACTTGATGTGTATGTCGCTGCTGCTGGTATCAATCCGCAAAGAGTATGCTTCTTTTTTCTGTATCTATTTTTCTGTGTCAATCTATGTATGTCATTGTTTCTTGTGTTTTCTGGATGAGCGTCAACCTAAGCATTTTTGTCAGTGGCCATGACTTTGGGTAGAAGCATCTGTAACATTTTAATAATCGAATGGATTAGTACCTGTGCTAGGATACTTGTCATATATCATTTCATTAATGCTTATAAGTTTTAATTTTGTCATGTGTAGTTTTGTATCTTTTATATATGAGTTGACAATGTTTTTATGATATTTTGTCTCAAGATCAGACATTTGGAATAATATGTCAATTAGATTCCTTTTGTCTAACTACCACTTGCTAAAGGTAGAAATAAGGCCTGTTAGCTCAACCTATGTTGTATTTTCAAATATGGCAGATACTTCCAGTCATGCTAGATGTTGGCACCAACAATCAAAAGCTACTTGGAGACCGCCTTTGTGAGTATAACTATTCCTTTAGATCTTTTGTATGCTTATTTATAGCTGTTATACTTAACTGTCTCACAGTTTAATTTATTGGGGTGCAAAAAAGAAACCAAACGATTCATGTTGGGCATGTTAATTCCAATATTTATTTCTTTTGTATCATGAATAACTTCAAAAGTCAATATCTAAGATACAGGAAGGATTGATAAACTGCACTGGATTTGGTTTTAAAACATATGAGTGAGGCTTGAATCAAGTTCTTTCCTTTCTTATTTACCGCCACTAGATCAAATATCTTTAGCATAACCCACCATGCTTCAAAATCTTATCATATCTTCTCATCTTATTAAATCTAGAATTGTTCTCCACTAAAGCTCTTACCCATCTTTATTTATACTTTTCTTGTGCAAATAAAAGTGAACTTATTAGAAAAAACAAAGAATGACATGAATGAATTCAAATAAAAGATTCACCATATTCAGAATTCTGACATGTTACTTTAGATTTTAGTCACTGCTGTATATTATATCTTGAGTAATTTCAGACACATTTGTGACTAGTTTATCCTTAACATATAATTAGATTCTGAAAATGCAAAGACTACCATCAAATCTAGCACACTAGTTAGTTTATCTTGATATCCTGAAAGGCATTGGATTTTTCTGTGTTGTTTTCATGTGATAGATTTAGGACTTCGACAACCAAGGCTGGAAGGTGAAGAGTATCTTTCAATTGTTGATGAATTCATGGAAGCAGTTCATGCTCGATGGCCCAAGGCTATTGTGCAGGTTTGTATCTATTCTATCATTTTAGATTTCGTCGATTATTAAATTTGGTAGCTAAATTATTGTGTTGATTTCATCAGTTTGAAGATTTCCAAGCGAAGTGGGCTTTTGAAACCCTAGAACGATATAAGAAAAGGTTTTGCATGTTTAATGATGATATACAGGTGAGAAAGTGACATTAAATATTGTTGATGTAGAATATCTTTAAGGTGTTTCTAATGCTGTTATTGAAGTTGGTACTGAAGCATCAATATTACCTTGTCCTGTAGGGCACTGCCGGTGTTGCACTTGCTGGACTATTGGGAACTGTAAGATCTCAAGGTCGACCATTGTCTGATTTTGTGAACCAAAAGATAGTTATGGTTGGAGCTGGGAGGTACTTGCAAAACTGATCATAATGGGCATAATATTGCGTGTCCAGTTTCTTTTGTTTTATTGTTGGTTTATCACATGCCTGCCTCAACTTTTTTTCTTTTGGCTTGGATTCAGTGCAGGGCTAGGGGTTCTGAAAATGGCCATCCAAGCAGTTGCAAAAATATCTGGGTGCAGTGAATCAGCTGCCAAAAGTCAATTCTTTCTGATTGATAAAAATGTATGCTTTCACAATCTTTAATCTTCAATCTACTTAAGTGGCAATGCTTGAAAACCATCATTGTGTTGACTTTCATATACATTACAAAACGTCTAATTCGATGTGATACAAACAGTTTTTTGAATTTTTGATTATCAAATTCTTTGTCTTGATTGATTAGTTTCTGTACCTAATGTTGTTCACATTATATGAGAAATAAATAACTGTGTTGTGTTCAATCAATTTTCGTATGCTGCTATTTCATGTTTGACTGTTGTTGAGTTAAGTCTGATAACAACGCCATCTTCATATGCAGGGTCTAGTTACAACAGAAAGGAACAATCTAGATCCAGATGCGGCCCCATTTGCTAAAAATCCAAGAGACATAGATGGGCTTACTGAGGGTGCTAGTATAGTTGAAGTGGTAAATGTTATGAGATTCATTGAGAAAAACTTTATTTGGTTCAAGGCTCTACTCTTATTATATTCAAAAGAATCATTTTGATTTAAAAGGACTAAAGTCCTTTTATTTAGTGATACTTATTTTAAATATTTATCCATGCTTATGTTGATCCTTTACCTGTTGAACCTACTGATCTTTAGGTTAAGAAGGTTAAGCCACATGTGCTCCTAGGTTTGTCTGGTGTTGGTGGTATTTTCAACGAGGAGGTAATTTACCTTCTACAGTTGCACTTCTGTCATGTCATATCCCCCAGTGAAATTTATGAAATAGATATCTGTGACAGCTTTGGTTACTGTATAAACTTTTCTTAGTTGAGTTCTTAAATTTAATGGTTGAGATTCAGCTCAGGTGCTTAAGGCAATGAGAGAATCTGTTTCAACAAAACCTGCTATCTTTGCCATGTCTAATCCCACATTGAATGGTTTGTTTGTACAAATCTTATTAAGCATTCACATTTCCATAATAATATTTATGATTTTTTAAATTTGACATTTTTTTTGTATTATTGGAACAGCCGAGTGCACTGCTATTGATGCTTTTAATCATGCTGGGGAACATATAGTGTTCGCAAGTGGAAGCCCTTTCGAAAATGTAGATTTTGGTAATTAATTCTTGCATTGATTGTTATATCTTGTAAAGTTCACATTTTCATTAGCTATTGTTTTTATACAATTAAAATTTTGCGCAGGTAATGGGAATGTAGGCCATGTAAATCAAGCGAACAATATGTACCTTTTCCCAGGGTAGGGCTTGCTTATTTTGGATTTTATATACTTACAATTGAGTTACTGGTATAACTTTTATTTTGAACTTTACATTTCAGAATTGGTTTGGGAACACTTCTGTCAGGTTCTCATCTTATTACAGATGGAATGTTGCAAGCAGCTGCTGAATGGTATGATGTTAATTTAGACAATTGTTTATTTTTATTATTAAAAGTTATTAGATCTTCGATTCATGGAGGTTTGTCAAAATATCTCCATTTATCGAGTCTTATCATAATGGAATTCAATAGGCTGTGATGATGTCTGAGTAAATGAGTCATTGAGAAGTTTTTCCTTGTTTTATGTGCTGCCAAATGTTTACTTTTTACCTGTTCTCTATATTTTTTTTGAAATCTGTTTTATGTGATCCGTTGTTTGGGTAGTTTATTTTCTTGCAAAGAAGTACATATGCACTATATTGTGAGAGTATTTTTTACTGCTAAATGTAATGGTTCTCAAAATTGAGAGTGAAATTAAATGGATAATTGCAAATTGATTATTAAAATGAAAGGTAAAATTGATAGATTAGAACCCAATTAAAATTGGTGTTCTTGGTACATAAGAGAGAAAGAGAAAGACAAAGGAAGAAGACTAAGTCTAAAGACTTAGTATTACTCTACTAGAGAGTCCAAAGAAAGAGAGGAGAGACTTTCATCATTTTTCTTCATACCTTTTCTTCCAATCATTGGTCCCTTTTATAGAGGTTAAGAAAATATTATTCCCTTAGTTATTGGATCAAGTGACACGTGTCCCATATGATATTTTGGATCATAACACTAAAATTGTCAACACTCTATACATGACATGCACTCACCATAAGTTTTACAGTGCTTCTTATCATTCAGTGCTTTTCTTAAGCAAGGCATATACGATTACAATTTTGTCAATAATTTAACTGGATTAAATTGCAAATCCTACTTTATTTTTCATGTCACTTGTTGCATCTTGTCATATAAATTGCTAACATTACGCATTTTCATTTTTAACAGCCTTGCTTCATACATGGCTGAGGAAGATGTCGTACAAGGAATTCTATATCCATCCGTTAATAGGTAATATTCCCTTTTCCCTCTGATATATATTTTTTATTTTTTTGCTCTGCTTTCCCGGTCTCTTTTATGACATGAACAGAACAAATGAAGTTGCAATTTTTTTAATAAAATTAATGTGGTTTTCTGAATGTTATCTAGGATTTAGAAACCAAATATAATACCATATATCTAACAAAATATGTGTTCACCCACTCTCTTGTCTAGTCGTTTAGCAAATGTAATAGCTTGAGATATGGTTAAATATATGTGTACTCAACAACATTCTTATTAGAATAGTCTTGTTGATTTGGCTGTTTGTTGAGAACTAAATAGTTCTCAGTAGTTGAAATTATGGCCTGTTCTCAGTAGTTGAAGTCACGGTCTTCTCTTATTAACCCTACTTTGCGCACTGCAGCATACGAGACGTTACAGCAGAGGTTGGAGCTGCTGTGCTTCGAGCAGCAGTTGAAGAAGATCTGGCAGAGGGACATGGTGATGTAGGGCCTAGAGAACTTGCAAACATGTCAAAAGTATGCAACTTTTCCCAATTTAATGAGATTTGATATATTAGAAATTCTTGCAGAGTGGACGTTAGAAGATTTCATGCTATTGGTGTAGAATGTGTTAACATGGGAATGTTGCAACAGGAATGAGCCACACTCTTCACATAATAATATTTTGCCACTGTTTATTGTTGCAGGAGGACTCTGTGGAGTATGTCCGACACAATATGTGGTTTCCTGTGTATTCTCCTCTTGTCCATGAAAAGTAATATCATAAGGTAAGGTACAACTCAATACCTGGTGCAATCCACATTTAAAAATGCAGCGGCCAAGCATTTTATATAATGCGGTTTCTAATCTAATGTTCCTAATTCATAACTTTCAAAGTTGAGTGTTGAATGTCACTTGGCAAAAAGGGAAACAATATATCTCCATTTGGTTCCGGGGATGAGTTATGTGTCTTATCATTTGAATATGACTTATTTAAGTTCCATGTATATGATAGTGTCCATGATGGACATTCGATAATGGTTCTATGTAATGTTGATGATAGCTACTGTGGATAGTTTCGCTGTTAACATTATTTATATGTACACTATCGGCAATTTTTATATAATGGTGGCAAGGCAAGGTTATGGTCATGTCTCCCGCCTTGAGTGAAACATAGCACATGCCTGTAATTTTATTATTGTTTGTCTTTTAATTTTGTTAAAACAACAAAAATCGTTTCTTTATCTTTCTCTCAAGAGCTGGCAAAGCGACCCATCCATCCCCTAAAACTTTATCTAGCCGCCAACACTTGAGAGAAAGGTTGTGTGCACTAGTGTGGTGGTCGATCTCGACTTTGTATGGCTATGCTAAAGGTGAAGTAGTGTATGGAGATCCACAATTGGATAGTTTGAAGATTGTGAATGTGGCTGGTTGACAAGGGGAAGGTGCAAACTGTGTTGTTGCCAGCTTCGTTGTTGGGGGGCATCATTTTCAATTAGAGAATTCTGAGGCAAGGCATGAAATGGAAGAGATGCTGGTCAAGAGCAAAGGCAATGTTAACTCGCAAACTGGAATGCATGAGGAAGACTGAGAGACAAATAGGACAACAAATAAGACAAATCACATAATATTTGACATATTAAGTAAATTTTTAATTATTAAAGACACATAGTTGATGCTACCCTAATCTTTTATAACTTGTTTGATATAACAAATTTTTGAAAGTTCTACTTGATATGTAAGAGGATGAAGTAGATTATTCTTTGTAGCAAATTGTATAATACTCTTATAATAAAATATAAAAACAATTGAACTACCACCTATTCTCTTTTAATTATTATTAATAATGTATGTTAGAAGAGATGGTATCCACTAATGAGGAAGAGGGAACAGCCTAAGAGTATTATATTGATGGTTGTAAAATATAAAGATGAGGAAGGTTGGCTACAAGTGATGACATCAAGATTCAAGACTATAACTTATAGGCATTCACAAATTAGTAATTAACTAATTGCTAATCAAACTTCTAATAATTTTTATTTTTATTTTATTTTTTGGCCATGAAAAGAAAAATGACAAGAAACAAAAGGATGAAAAAGACAAATGAAACATTTACAAAAAAAAAATAAATAATTCACACTCATGTTCATATTAATTTTAATATAAGGATATCTGCTTAAAGGCATCATTGACTTTGTATCGAAAAAATTAAAAACACATCATTGTCCAGTCTATTTTATTTTTTATTTTAAATATTGTTCTATAGTTTTTTAAAAGACATCATAGGAAACAACACAAGGGATACATATGATATCATCATACATTAGTCACAAGAATTTGCGTGTGGTTGAGTAATTCCTCCTAAGAGAAGAAAATAACTCTTGTTGTTCAGTTCCAACTAAACATGGGAGAATATACTGAAAGGTATTAACAAACTTTCTTTCTTTCCTCTTTGCTATGCAGTCTTAAACATATCCAACCATGTTTTTAAATCTTATAGATTTTACTAATCCTTGTGTCTCTTCCTAAGGCATGCAGTGGTGACTGGAGCAAACAAAGGGATTGGATTTGAGATAGTTAAGCAGTTAGCTTCAGCTGGAATCAAAGTGGTGCTTACTGCAAGAGATGAGAAAAGAGGTCTTTATGCTTTGGAAACACTCAAAGCCTCTGGTTTATCTGATTCTGTTGTATTTCATCAGCTAGATGTTGTTGATGCTGCAAGTGTAGCTTCTCTTGCGGATTTTATCAAATCTCAATTTGGCAAACTTGATATTCTGGTAACCTTGTCATTTGATTCAGTGTTACATATCTGTTTAGTCTCTAGTTTATTTTTATTTTTTTAAATTTGAATCATTATAAAAAATTTATTCATTTTTAATCTTCACATTTTACAAAACCACGTAATTCATCAGAGGAACTAAAAGTATCTTATTTTTATGAAATGTGAGGATTAAAAATGGATTCAATCTTGTTTTGGTAGGTATTGTATTACAGCAACACTTACAACAAATTTGCCATTTGCATTATTTCAAATATTGTTCTATAGTTTTTTCAATCATCTTCAGATTCCATTACAAGTCAGGGAGTTCAATCTTCTCGAGTCCTCCCCTCTTTTTATGCGGTTTTGTAGGCGTAATTCACTTTGTCAAGTCATTCCCTTAGGCGTGGTAATGGGATCTGCACATGCAGCTACCCTACCAAACTCACCCTAACTTCGATGAAGAAAACCTACTTTCATCTGGTATGGGTTCAGGTTTGAGTTTTTTCCGATATTTAAAGTCGGGGGTGTTGTTGGAGGCAGAGATGAGTATTATTTTTCTAAACCAATCATGATCGGGAAGGTTTTTCGCGGGGAGGAAAATTCTGCCTCTGCCCGCACGGTTTCCATAACAACATTCCCATGGAAAATGGGAACATGATAAAATGTGTTTGAGGATTGGGAGTGGAGAGTACTCATCGTCCCGCCCCTCATTGTCTTCCCTAGTCATATAAAATGCTATGTTGCATTTCATAGATTTACTTTGTTTAGCATTATCAGTCCTAGTTGTCATTACAGGTTTCTTATTAGAGTTGATAAATGCTGTTTATTTATATATATTTTTCATGAACAAAGATTGTATTGCATAGGTTAACAATGCTGGGATTGGTGGAATTGAAATCAACGACAGCGATTTATACACTTCACTAATCATGACAAAGGGGGTTAGTAACTATTTCTACCCTTGTTATTTATCTCGTCCATTATCTTGATCATTTTGAACATCCATGATGCATGTACTGGGTCTTACATTAAGAATTTTTACCAATCAAAACACCAAATTACAATATCCCACTAAACTTATCAAGATTTTTACTCCAAACCACATTTTTATTAACCAAACCACCTCACTACATAAAATTGTCATGATATATGTAAGTACTAGTCAATAAGTTGTCTTGTGAAATTTGAAACTTTGGTGGAAGTTTCTCTATGTTAAGTATGTTAACTGTGTTGAAACTGGTTTGAAGTCGGTAATGGTTTTGCATATTGAGTTATTCTTACTTTTGCAGACGGCACTATCTGATGAAGAATCGAGAAGGGTAATAACACAAACACTTGAGTCAGCTAAAGAATGCATTCAAATAAATTACTATGGGGCTAAAAGAACATTTGAATACCTTCTTCCCCTCCTTCAATTATCTGATTCACCAAGAGTAGTCAATGTATCATCATTAGCGGGCACGATGGAGGTAAGCAAATATGTAGATCAATAAATTATTAAGAATTAATAAGCTAGTAATCATATGATTAAGAACCATTACACTTTTTGACGAATATCGATAAAAGTTAAAGATGCAAAATGAAATTTTGATCTCTAGTTCTGTTGTTATTAAATTTACTGATAAAATTAGAGATAACCTGCATACCTATTTTTTATTATCAGCACAAACTAAACTTTTTCTAGTAAAAGTTTATACTAGACTTTGCTTAGCACAAAATTACTCAAATAGACCATATTTTCATTGGTATACCAATAATTAGTAAAATTAGAAATAGATTGTGAAGTTAAATTTTTTCAAGACTTGAATCTGATCTGTTTTTAGAAGTTTTGATATCGAGTCTAACTTTTATTTTTAAATTTTTATAGGAATATATATTTTCTTATTTAGTTTATGTTTTTAGTTTCTACTCAATCTCCTTTAACTAAATTTGCATTATCACTTATATTGATTTTATTGATGTCAAATCAGTATGTATCAAATGAATGGGCTAAAGGAATCTTCAGTGATGTTGAAAACCTAACAGAAGAGAGAATAGATGAAGTGATAAAAGAGTTTATCAAAGATTTTGAAGAAGGGTCCTTAGAAAGAAAAGGTTGGTCTAGGTTTATAGCTGCCTATACTATTGCTAAGGGTTCTATGAATGCCTATACAAGAATTACTGCAAAGAAGTATCCTAACTTCTGCATCAATTGTGTTTGCCCTGGTTATGTGAAAACCGATATAACTGCTAATACTGGTATCTTCACGGTAGAAGAAGGTGCTGCTCATCCTGTTAGGTTAGCACTACTTCCCAATGGTAGTCCATCTGGCCTCTTCTATAGCCAGAATAAATTAATTTCATTTTGATTGCTATTATATATTGTAAAATATTTTACAATGTCATGTATCTGAATTCATCAAGACTTTTTACACGGTGAATAAATCATATTTGTCAGATTATTAAAGGTAATTGGATTTAATCATAACTATTTCCGAAGTTGTCTTTCCTACATGCTAAATTTGATATATTCTAAAACTAGGAATTTAGGGAGGTAAAAAACTTTTGTTCCTCTGTTAAATTTCTTATAACGTTTGAAACTATGTTTTTTAAGTTGAGCTTCCACTTAGTTGTTGAGTACATGTAACATAATTAACGGATATCACTTCCATTTGTAGAGGTTAAAAAAAGTTTTGCAGTCTTTACCTATCTACATGGTCACTATTGATTTGTATATAAGGGTTATACAATCATTGTTCTAAGCTTTGTACATTAAGGAGTAATTTGTAATGTCGAAAGAAAATTACTTTCAAGAATTACTTATCTATTAAGTTAAGAAATAATCTATTGTGGCATCCGTAGAATCACGGTAAGCAGTTGTAATTTTAACCTAGCGTCTCTTTTCCCTACCATCTCTTCACAAGCTACCGCCGTCTAATAATCCAATCAATCTTCTTACGATGTAGAGGCCGTTATTGGTGGTGCGATGAGCGGCTTAAGCCCTCCGCACCACCTACCTCCAGATCTGCCGATGTTCCTGTACAGTGGTTTTGGCGGTGGTTCTGACGGTCGATCTCTTGTGGAGTCATGAAATGTGTTGCGGCTCTGTTTCTCTGGCCGTTCAACACCGATGGCTTGAGTTTGTCTTTTTGGTATGCGGTGGTTGATACCAGATCCGTTTTCTTTCTTGACGGTGGATGTAGGTTTTGTTTGCTCGCAACGTAGGTGGTGATGGATCCGTCACGTGGTGATGGATCCGTCACGTGGTGATTTGTGTCTGCATATGATTTGTTATGGTTTTGATGAATTTTTTGTTGTAGTGGTTTCCATGGTGGTGTGGATACTGTGTTTTTTTGTGGTGGTGCTCGTGGTGGTTTTTGGTGGTGGTGCTCGTGGTGGCTGGTGTTAGTTTTTTGTGGTGATGCTAGTGGTGGTTGGTGCTTGTTTTTGGTGAGGATTAATGATGGTTTTTGTGGTGGTTAATGGTAGTTTTGGTGTTGGTGGTGGTGCTGGTTTTTGTGGTGGTGCTTGTAGTGGCTAGTGGTGGTTTTTGGTGGTAGTTATGTTTTTTTTTGGTTTTCCTCAATGGGTTTCTTGTTGATGGGTTTTTCAAATACCTGTTAGACGGTGTTGCTTGTTTCAAGTCAGTTCATTGTGATTTTGTGGGGTTGTATGTGTTTTCTAGGTGGTGATTTTTTGGTGTTTACATGTGCTTAATTGCGCTCAACTGCAGAAGAGAAGCAATGTGCGATTACACGAGTTTTTGGTAGGTTTGATGGTTATTTTGGAGGGGTTTTGCAACTGTTTAGCACAAGATTTGTTTCTGATATTGCGTGGGTGTTTAGACTTTAGTTTTTGAAGATGACTTATTGGTTTTGGTGTTTAGTTTTTATTGGTTTTAGGTGCCTTAGTAGAAGGTGTTTTTGGTTTGTTTGTAGAATTTTATATTTGATGTATGGTTGTTTGGGTGTTCCGCATATATATGGCACACTTTTTCTTTGTATGTTGCTAGCTTAAGATTCCTAGTCTAACATTCCTTGTGCTCGCTAGGATTCTTTGCGTTTTGAATAAATTTTATTTTAGCTTTTTCAAAAAAAAAATTGTAATGTCGAATAATTAATAAATTCATGGCCAATTGTACTCAACAACACATATGACTTTGATTTGCATCAGGGATGACGATGGTGCTTTTGTTTTAGCCAAGACGGAGTGATACGCTCCAAGGTGTGAGGTGCATATTGGAGAAGCTTTAGGTCTGTTGTCAGCTCTTCAATGGGTCCACGAGTTAAGTCTAGGACCGATATATTTTGAACTTGATTCAAAGAAGGTGGTTGACAGTTTTGCCTCCAATAAGCATGATGCGACAGAATTTAGAAGTATTATTGAAGATTGTAATGAGATATTACTCTATAAACAGATACTCTTCTATTATCTTTTTAATTTATTTGTATAATGAGATATTATTCTATAATCCGTTTTGTGTGAAAGCAATACCTTACACATAAGCAAAACTTAAATTCATGTAATAAATAAGGACATGTAATAGCTAAAATAAGCTTTTACCTCTTTTCAAAACTAAAGTTGTATCATATATGAGAAATGTGAAACACTGGTTCTCAATTCTTATTGTAGGAAAAAAAATTGAAATTGAAAAGATTCTAGCTATGCCACATCAGATTATAAATGAGTTGTCACAATTAGTATTACTTGATATGCAAAGTGATGACATGTCGATAAATAATTTGCGGATTTATTTTAATATAGATAATATATAGTTTATTCAAATGTATAATTTGTTATCATCAAACCCTTTATTTGAAAATCCAACTTGATTTTTCAGATGAATAACACATCAAATTTATAACCACTCAACTTAAATAATTGAACCGAAAATCTCAACGTAAAAATAAAGCAAAATTACATAATTTGTCATTTAAATTAATTTCAGGTATCACTTTCGTCATTTATTTATTTTACTCGGTTTAATAATTTATGTTATAAAATGTCAAAAATGTTATTGTTTTTATAGAAAAA
>Ga0315914_1006148_pt1 | contig 17134 bp, 6 predicted proteins | sample MpolenodulesMG_FD_203920 | JGI IMG/M metagenome (GOLD analysis project Ga0315914, IMG submission 203920) | Medicago polymorpha root nodule microbial communities from Los Angeles, California, United States - elongated nodules | ecosystem: Host-associated > Plants > Roots > Nodule | place: USA...
AAAAATAGTAAATTTTTATTGAAAATAAATAATTATTTATTAAAAAGTTATGTATTTAATACAAAATATACAAGTTCCAATGCAAAGTTACTATTTAAAACTTCTTAACATGTGCAAATTTGCACATAATTTGCACATCATAGAAAAACTCATTCAAAATTATTTCCAAGAAAACAACCTAGCTTCAGTCAAATACACTAATTCAAATTAAAGACACTAAAGACAGAAGACAAACACGGTGAAACCGTGAAAGGATACAACTATTCCCCTTATCGATAGTATAAGAATATAAATGTTACTTTTTTTGTTTTTGGTTCAAGAATATAAATGTTACACATCATTTTCATCTTTAAATATAAGACAATTTAAAAAAAAAATGCTGATAATAAAAGAAATTACAATTTAAACATATTTTTAGTCCATATTTTTATTAGAAGTTGGAATATTTCATCAATTTCACAGTTACAAATGTGAATGAATAGCAGAATTTAGTGCAACAAATAGATTTGACTCTTTGGTGAGTCATTAGTATGACTTTATAATTCCAGCTACCTAAAAACGCGCAGAACAGTTAACAAAGCATGCAATTATTGAAAGAAATAAATGTATAGCACGAACTCAATTTGTTTCACTTTCAAAATATCACACTCTGCATGTACAAAATCTATCATACTATCAACATCATAATTAAAAAGCTAAATTATCACATGTAATAAAGTCATTAACCAAGTAACCATCAGATAATTGAAGAAGAATAGTAAACAAATGTTTACATTAACATTTAATAGTCCCCCTCATCACCAAAATTAGTACAACATTATCAAATACAATAAAAAAAAATCAAATAAAAATTCACACCCTTCATTTTCTTACCAAACAACATAAAAAACTAAAAATAGAAAGAAAAAAAAAAAAAAAAAAGGAAATTTTTTTTGTTTGTGTTACACAGCTCATAGAAATAGAAACCCAAAAACCAAAGCTAAAACCATACCAACGATACCGTTAAACCTAACGGCGCCGTCACTATCATCGGCATTATCATCAGCAGCATCGTCGTCCGGCGACTCAGCCGGAGCATCAGAATCATCATCCGCCGGCGCATCAGCAACCTTCTTCTTCTTCTTCTTCCCTTTCTTAGGTGGCTCAGGAGCATCCGCCGCAGCTGGCTCCGGTGCCGGCGCCGGAGAAGGACTCGGAGCTTCACCTTTAAACAACTCCTGCGGAAGAAGAACCTTAGAAATAGTATAGATCGCAAGCGGTTGCTCGTCGATAATGGTATCAATAATCTTCGCCGTCACACGTTTTGTCTTCAACGTGATCTCTTCACCGTCGTTTTGAACGGTGAAATCGTAGTTGCTTGCACCTTCGGTAGCAAGTGTATGCATGAGTCCATTGTTTGATTTCAGCATAGGAATTGAGTTATAAATCGGAACGCCGTGAAATTCAAGTAGATCTACTTTACCGGCCATGGTTAGGTTTTTGAATTTCGGAAGAAATGCTTTGAAAGCATCGTCGGCGGGACAGAAAACGCTTAAACCACCGTCGATAGCGTCGGTGAAAGTGTTGTAAGCTTCGTGAAAACTTGAAAGAGTTTCAGCGAAGATTTTGCATCCGTGTTTTGACATTATCACGGTGAGGTTTTGTTGGCTAGGTGCTGGTGTTGGAGCTTCAGCTGCGGCGGAGGGAAGAACGGAGCTTATTTGAATGACGGAGATGTTGTAAGGAATTTCTTCAACGGATTTGACGTATGAAGCAGTTAAGGCTCCGTCGTTGTTTTCAGCGCCGAATCCGACTTTTCCGCCGCGAAGATCGGTGATGTTGACGAATCCCGAGGAGCCAGGTGCGGTACCGGTGGCTTGGTACATTGTGGCGGCGAGAGCAGTGCCGTTGGTAATTTGGTGAAGCTTTTTGGCGCCGAAGTAGTCGAGGAGGACGTGGAGGGAGAGGATGTTTTTGATGGTGTTTATTGAAAGGTGTTTTGAGAGAAGATCTTCCATGGCGGCGTTGTCGACGGCGCAGACGGTGATGGTTGTTCTGCTGTCGATTTGTGAAGCGAGGTGGGTTAGGGATAGGTAGTGGTTGAAGGTGGAGAGTTCAGGGTGTTTGGCGAGAATGCGGGTGATGTTGTGTGCGGTGGTGGTTGTGAATATGGTGGTGGTGATGATGAGTAGTACCGCCGTGAACGCCGCCATGGTTGGTGGTCGGAGAAAGGGATGCATTTTGGAAAGAATGAGATCTGTAAGAAGTGGACAGTGGAGTGTGAGGAGTGAAGAAGTTGAGACAACAGAGGTAGTGATAGAAGTGTTAAATAGAATGGGGTTTGGGATTTGAGATTATTACGGATTGTGCCATTGAAGACAGAATTTCGTTAGAGTAGTTAGTGCTATTATTAAATTTCTTTTATAGAGAAATACTTCATTAAATATTTCAAGCAAAATTGTTTAACTCTATAAAATAAAAAAAGGAAAATGTTATTTGTCAAAAAAAAAGGAAATTTTCTTTGGGATAAAAAAAGGAAGTGTTAAATGGTGTTCTTATGGAAACAAAACTATAAATTATCATCATCATCTGTGTTTTAGTTTATCAAAAATATGTTGATCTTGAACTTCAAATTATTAGGGTCATTTTTTCTTAAAAATTGGAGTTAATATAAAACAAAGAATTTGTTGACATATCAAAGATAATGTTCTCAAAACATCCATAACAAAGACACTCTTTTTTTTGTCCCCGTAAACTTAGCTCATTTGGTAAGGGATAATGCACAATATATGCAGGGTCGGGGTTCGAACTCCGGACACCCCACTTATTAATCTTTAAGGTGAATTTTTCTAGCCACTAGGCTATTTGACTAAAAAAAAAAAACACTCATTTTTAGGTACTTAAATAAGTATCATGTGTACACATCACTTATTTATAATTCTGTAATAACATATCTAATAAACATTAAATCATTCCAATCCATCTCCTCTAACAAAATTTTAAGTAGGTTCAATCAATAACTCTTCATCATTATCAGGGGTGAACCCACCGTAAGGCATAGTGTGGATATTGCCACACTAGAATATTACCCAATTTTTTATATGATAAACCTAAACAATTAAATATATACAATATGTGTCGATAACATTTCATGTTTTGCAGCATGGCCTAGTGGCATTTGTTTCTTTGACTAGTGCTTAGACCTCGGTTCAACTCCCAACGCTTCAACTTTTAAACGGCTTCAGGGATTGAAACCTGAGACAGGTGGGTTCAGTGGCGGATCTCCTTGGAGACCTGCAGGTGCCACTGCACCCCCCAACTTTTATATAAGTTTCATATTAGCCATGATATTTCAACTAGTATGTTGTTGTTGTAGCGGTTATGCGGGCTCTCTATCTAGTAAAGGTCGCGTGTTCGATCCTTGGTACCCTCCTTTTTATATTTCTTAACTAATTTTTCTTATTTTATTCAAAAAAATAGGTCCTTGAGGGATTTGAACGAGAATCTACATGTTTCAATCAAGCAAAATCTACCAGTTTACAATTTTATATATTTTTTGAAACTGTTTAATATATATTCTTCAAATATTTGGCACCCCCAAAGAAAAAAAACTCAAGATCCGCCACTGGATGGGTTAAAAGCACACGCCTAAGCGATTATGCTACAGTGTTTAACATGTTAAAATTTTACTTTATTAATATATATATATATATATTTTGAAACTTTAGCCAAACCAATATCAAATATTTGGATCCGCCCCTAATCATTACATTCCAACAATAAGATTGAACCAAGAGGGGGGTCCCACCAAGAACTAAGAGTACATTACAAGAGTGAATAGTTTAATGGAAAAAATTGTGGATTTCACTTAAGATTGAGGTCTTCTTTGGAACTTTGTGTCTCAGAACCTTAAAAAAAATTCTCCCAATGCAGATACCTAATAGGTACAAAGTCTTAAAATTTGAGACCCCCGTTGAAGATGGTCTCAGTCTTAAAATTGATTTTTAAATTTTCACTCTAACTTAATAGCGATTGTAATTTTAGAATCGTAGAGGACATATGTCGTATACGATGTCAGGACATTGGAAATAACGAACTGCAATGTCAAGACATCATAACAGTACAAAAAACAAATGAACAGTAATAAAGTAAAGTGCAGGGAAGGAAGAACACACAATATTTGTTGACCCAGTTCGGTGCAAACTCACCTACATATGGGGGCTTCCAAGCGAGGAAGGAAATTCACTATAATAGTATCAATTCAAAGTACTATGTAAACCACCCCTAGTTCACACGTGAATAACCTAGTTCACTGCCTTCTCACTTAATCACTACCAGTGTAATTTCTATCTAAGACTCTCCCTAGTCCTAGATATGAGAGATCCCCCTCTCACTTCCTCTTAATCACTGATCCAATGATCGTCCTTAAAGTAACAGTAATGGAGACACTCTCCTAGACAAATAATCAACTCTTGCTTACAAGCTTTGAGTGATTCAGAGTTTACAACTCAATTACAGTCCAACTTTATGCATCAACGTGATACAAGAGTGGCTCACATCAAGGACTCAAAAAACCCTAATAATACTCTTTTATCAGGCGATGGTTTTGATCTAATACAACTCAACTACAACAAACCAACTATGTGCTTTTGATATTCAATAACAGAAATCAGAGATGTTTACAGTAAAGCACAAGGTTTAACAAAGACAAGAAACCCTAAAAGCCTCTTTCTTTGATATGACGACTTCGGTGCTTCACAAGGGTTCGAGTCTTCCTTTATATAGTCAATCAACACCATGAGCATTTTCGTCATAGGCTAAAGAGTCAGCAGACCAAATCATATATTCGGTCTTCACAATTTTCTATGAGCAAATATATTATTTCCTTAAATGTCATGACATCCATTTTAGGAAATATGATAATGACCTTTGCAGCTAGGGGTATAAGTGGTTCAGATAAAACCGACGAAACCGAAAGTCCAAACCGAACCAAACCGAAAATGTATCTGACCTTGTCTGGTTCGGTTCAAAACCGAACCAATCTAAATCGATCTTGTTTGGTTTGATTCTTAGTTTTTCATTTTAAGATCCAAAAAACCAATGAACCGAACCGATTCTAACCTCACTCCTCTTTTTACTATTATTATCCCTCCTCACAGACTTATGATTAGGCCCAAAATTAAAGCTCACCATAAAATACTACTTAATCCATTCACTTTCTCCCATCATCATCTCATCTCATCACTCAGACTCTATTTCATTTCTACTAAAAAGAAACCCTGGTCGTCAACCACACCTATGACCCAACTCAACATTCCTCATTACCACTGAGATTGTTCATTTGTTGGTTAGTTTAATCATGTTTATACCTTCAAACTTTTGAAAATATATCGTTTATGTGCCTTTGAAATATTGAGTAAGGTTAATTATAAAAAGTTGTTTTAAAAATAGATAACATAAAAAAACAAAATATGAAATACAAAGTTCCATGAAATATTTTAGTATGACGTATGTTTTATGCATGAAATACAAATTTGTGAGAATATGAATTTTTTTAATTGTATTTTCAAATAAACAAATCAACCGAACCGATCCAAACTGAATTGTTTGGTTCGGTTCCTTTTTTGAAAAAGAGTGAAAACCGAACCGATGAAGATTTCATCGGTTTGGACATTTTTTGACTGAAAGTCGATCCTATAACAGCCCAATTTTCATTAGATTTGTTTTAAATTATTTTAATATGTGATTATATGTGATTAATTGCCTCTGTGTGTGTTTTGGGTTAGGATTAGTGGATTTCGGTGTTAGAAGGGTATTATAGTCATTTTAGACTCAGGGGTATTTTTGTCATTTCGTGAGAAAGGGTAAATTAGTAAATTCATGGTGAGGGTTATTATTAGTGTTTCCAGTGAGAGTCATTATTTTACTAAGTTACTATTCGGTGGTGGTAATTAGTTTTGAACTGGTAATTATTCGATAACTTTTAACCGTTAGAGGATAGAAACTTTGGGAGTTAGTTTATAAGAGTTTTGAGCTCATAAGACTTTTAAGGGTTAAGCCCATTAGTGTGGACACTATTTAAGCTCTAGTCTTTGTAGAAAAATAGGGTTCACATTCATTTTATAAGAATTTGAGAGAGGCAGAGAGAGAGTCCAAGAGGAGAAGAAAAAGGGTTAGAAGAGGAAAGCTTGAAGAACCAAGAGGAGATAGAGATTCTAGGAGTTAAATTGAAGCTTTTGGTAAGATTATTGCTTATTGAGGTAAGGGGGTTAGATTTCAATCATAATCTCTTAGTTGTAGCTTCCTCCCTAATTCTATGCATAAATGCTTATTTGAGATAAGTGATTATTATGAACTTACTTGTTGAAATTTGTGCTCTAGTTTTAGTGATATGTTTAGGTATCTTAATTTGTTGATAATTGAATTGTTGATGATGAATTTGCATGTTCATGATATATATATGGATACTTGATGAATTATGCTCAATTGATGAATTATGATATGTTGTTGTTGAATTGTGATTGTATACATGATTATAAGTTGTGGTTGTTGTCGATTGTTGTTGATAATCTCATATCATGGTTTGGGTATGAATTATGATTGAAGTTGTTGTTGAATTGAGTTGTTGAGAAGAATTGAATTTTGGTTGTTGTTCAAAACTTGTTGTTTTGAAAAATGGTTTTAAAACAATTTATAAAACTTATTCAATTATCGTGAAACGAGTGTATTCGATGTGTTAGAGTCTCGGGTCATGCCTTAGATCATTTTTGATGAATGGGGGACTTAACCCTTCGATTTTTGAGCGAAAATGGCAATGACCTGAGGCCGAAACACGCGAAAACGTGTGTTTACGGAGCGTTGCGCCTGTGGTAGGGCGCTAGGCTCCCACTTACAGAGAGCTAGCGCTAGGCGCTACACCTCTGGTGTCAGGCGCCCAGGACAACGGGAACGTTGTTCCGTATCCGGGTGCGTGGGGGCAATCGTGTGAGGGTCCTATGCAATCGTTTTGAAGTGTTCTTTTGCTGTTTCCACTTACTTTCCAACTGGAACAAACTTGGCTTTATCAAAACTTTGATTTTCTAAATGGCTTGAAACTTGTATTTGTGTCATTTCGATTTTTCGGAAAATGATCTTTTGTGAACTAAAAGGATTGCAAGCTTGGTCTACAGTTCATATGGACTTAGACAAGGCTTGTAAAGTTGGCACAATGTCTTAATAATATCAAACTTGATTTTCAGGTGGGATTGTGGAATTTATGAATTTTGGGTTTGTCCATACGAACTTAGGCTAATCTTTGAACTAATGCTTAATAGTTTGTAAGGGGCCTACGTTCATGCTCATATGATTGATTGAGATTGACTTGTATGTTTTCAAACTTGGATAAGTTACTTTGTTTTGAAAAATATCAATGTTGGCCGTTTTTGCAACTTGATACGGAGTTTGTCGAAAATGGTCTTTAAAGCTGACTGCTTCGTAAATCTTTTGTGAATAGCTTTATATGATTACATAAAGATGTATGAATGATTTCTAGGCATTGAAAATGATATTTATCATAATATGATGTATTTTCTTCTTTACTTGGATTGTGAGAAGTTGTATGTTAGTGTTGAACTATGTGAAGAAGTTGATATTGGTGAATGCATATATGTTGATTGATTGAGATGTTGTTGGTGAATACATATATGTTAATTGAATTGTGAATGTTGTTGGTGATTGCATATATGTCAAGTGATGGTGAGTTGTTAGCGAATACATATATGCTAAATGATTGGTGATGATGTGGTGAATTGTTTGTGTGAACATATGAATTGTGTCGAGTCATATGTTCATGCATACATGACTGATGGTGACGGATTTTTATATCCAAAATGTAAGACGGGTGTGAAATCTTACATACGATGTTTTTGTTGCATCGAAGGTGACGACCTTGAGGTGATTTGGTACCGCATGCATCAAGAAGAGTCTAGAACATTGCATGCATTTGAATAGTTGATGAGTCGTGTCATAATTGAATATGTGACTTGGTGAATTTGTGTTTTGCTGAAATTTGGTGAATGTTGTGATTATGTGGATTAATGTATATGTACATTGGTGGATTTTGTTGATGATGGTGAATATTTGGACTAGGCTCTAATACTTGCTTGTGCTTATACACTTAGTGAATATATTTGATGATAATTATTTTGGTAATAGTAATGAGGTGAGATTTGTATATGTGTGCATATATATTCTGCACTGTTTATGTTGATTATGATTGATGTGAAGTTAACCCCCAGTGGTTTTGACCGCCTACCTGTTTGTATGAATGGGTAGCAGGAGTAGTTTTGCTTGATGAGTACTTGGATAGCGGGAGCTATCTCCGTTATCGGTCTTTGGAGTCTTAGAGTAGGCTCTGATCTAGGATGTCTGTCTTTATGATTTTTCTAGATTGATTATGTTGGATTTATGTGATGGAGATTTTGCCCATTTGTCGGGTGTTGGAGATTTTAGTCATGGATGTATGTTGTTCTTATGACATGTATACTTAGTGATGTATGACTTATATCCGCTGCGACTGTTGATGAATTTTATATATGCATGTTGTTTGAATCTTGATGCGAAGACGTAGCGTCTATTTCTTGAATATTTATATTATTCGCGTGTATTATCGCTTTAATAGAAATAGGGCGTTACAGATCCAAACCGAACCGTTACACCCCTATTTGCAGCTTCTAGAATCACACACTTCTTGGGCAGCAATCTGCGTGAATCAAATCTTCAGGAATTTTCACATTTAAAATAAATCTTCAAGTAAGTGGGTCAAGGCACGCTATGATGTCGTACCAACATGTTTAAGACATCTTGTCTAACATCTTCCTAGAACTATTGTTTTAACAAAATGTAGCCAACATATTCCTAAAAAAAACAAAATGTAGCCAACACATGTCTACAAACCCAACAACGATTACTCTTCGTCATAGAATATGTAAAGCACGTAAGATTGATTCTTCTCTCTTAATTGATTTTTTTTAATATATAAGTAAGAAATCAAAGTTTCAACTAGGGATCCAAGTCTCATAACACAAGGACCAACCTACTGTGGATAGGGTTTTGCTAACCAGTGTCCTTAAAACAATGATTAAGAAATCTATAAATAGCAAATTTGTTTTAAAAGTATAAGTTTTGAGTTTTTATTAAATAATAATTACACTATTTTTAATAAAAAATTACTTATTTTAATTGCTTAACCAATATCTTGATGATACTGTTTACCATTCTCTTTTTTAACGGTGTTGATAACACTATTGAAATATAGGAATATTGGAAAGAACATAGAAGGCCAAAAGATGAGAAGTTGAGTAAAGGAGGAAGCCGTTGGGAGCATCTCACGTGACTTGAGCAGCGTCTCTTTCTTGTTTCCTTGGAGAAAGAATAAAATTAAATTAGTACTATTTTTTTACAATTAAATTAGTACTAATTGATTGATAAGTAACGTGTTTTCTTAGTTATGAGTTGTGACTAGATAATCTCCTTTTCACAAACAGCTGTTTTACAGTTTAAGGCGATAAAGAATACTAGTAAGGAAGGTAAATGCTGGCAAGGTGATGGGTGCTATAATTTTGTGAAATAAGTTGTAAGCTTATGTGAAAAGACTGTTATCAAACGAAACATTTTTTATGATACGAACTTATAGATTATAAACTATCTGTTATTACAAGCTCGATTCTTGACCTTACTAAATGGAGCCTACGTTTATTTGTCATAATTTGTTCTCTAATTGGAAAATAACATGTAAAAACACAAACACTCTTCTGGTGCCTTCTAGGGTGCCCGACCTTATCATTTGCGAGTAATGCGACAATCTCTCAACGTGAACGCTCTCTTCTAGCTAGTTATCAAACAACAGGAAAAAGCATAGTCCATGACATTACCATCAAAAGAAAAGATATGACCTCTAAAACATAATTAATCAGCACAAGAATTTGCCTATATCAAATATGATGTTTTTTTTTTGTATACCTGAAAATTTTGCCACAACCAATCTCATAGCATAAACATACACATAATCTTGAGAAGATGAATACACAAGACAAAATATCATTTATAGCAACTTAGAGATTGGTGACGGCCTAAGGCCGATCTAAGGTATTGAGTGTGTAAAAAATTTAAATTAATTGTCGGATGACTGTTAAATCTTAGCGGTGTTGAATGATGTAATCTCTTGATTTGAATGAATGAATATCATTTTGTTTTTGTCAAAAAAACTAATTGCACAAACAATTAAGTGATTAAGTCAAATGGTTAATGAAATAGAATTAAATAAGAATCTTCCTTAAGAAATATAATTCAAATTCTAGCTTAATCAACCCTTGACCAAACCTTACTAAAATTTGTATCATCATATTCCTTGTGTGAGAATCAAGAGAGTGGGAAGAAAAACTTGATATCCATTTTAAGAACAAATTAAAAAGAAACAAACTATAATTATGCATGCATGGAATCGCATAATCACAAACTGTGATGCAAGCATATTCTAAAACCATATCATACGAACTGAATCAATAATCACACACTGTAAAGTGAAAAGGTATACTTTTCTTGTGGGTTTAAAAAGGAAAAATGAATTGGCAGTTCTAGTTAAAGTCTAATCATCACCGTCAAAGATATGCCTCGTGGATTGCTGACCAAGAATGATTTTGTCACGTAGTACCTAATATTAGCCGTTGATTATGGGAGGGCGTTGATTGTAAATAAATTTAATGGAAGGGGTAATCTTGGACACTCTTGGAAGTACAAATTAAGGTGGTTATGTTAAACCAGATTTGCCATGTGATGATGTTGTTAGAAAAATGAACCACCGACAATATTTTCTTCTCATTTTGTGTCTTCATTTCCTTCATGACTTATGAATCTATGATTGTGACTTACATTACATGGGGGTTTCCCATGTTCTGTCTTTTTAATTAACACGAAGTCTTGCGTAGCAATAAGAAAACCATGGCTTGTGTTTTTCTACAAAAGAGATATTAAATATGTGATGAGGAATTAGTTGATTAGGTTAGGAACATTTTGTGTGTGAGAGTATAGACAAGGGAGGCGAGTATCAACATTATAAATTTCACAAGTGAGATTCACTCCATCTATTTGATTTAGTTTGTGTACGAACATAGGTACACATGACCTAACAATAATATAATATAATATATGGTTAAATAGGTTTTTAATCCCTGCAAAATCATGGGTTTTAAGTTTAATCCTTATAAATTTTTAATGGTAATTTTAGTCCTTCAAAATATTGTAGTTTGTAAAAATAGTTTCTATTTTGAAAACTTTTTTACAAAAAATAGATATTTTTAGTCCTCCAAAATAGTCTCTATAAAATGCAAATAGGCACTAGAAGTGAATAAAAATTTTGTGAGGACAAAACTTAAAAGCTTGTAATTTTATAGGGACTAAAAACATATTTAACCCTATAATATATTCCCTTTCTTAAAAAAAATGATATATTCTCTTAAAAAAAAAACAATGATATGATACACAATTAAACAATTTGTTTGACACATTATAACTTTGATACACTTTTCGTCACACACAAAAAAAATTACACATTTGCTAGCTCTTTATGTATTGTTTCAATGCTCGCATAACTAGAATATGTCCATTTTTATATACATAAGAAATTTTATATCCACACATCAAATGTTATTTTAACTTGTTACATGAACTTTCACCGAAAATAATGAAAATGACAATTGAAAACTGTAAACCAATTAAGAAATATACACAATAATTCTATAGAATGTTTATTTTTTTCATATCATTCTTGACAATGCCACAAAATATTATCATACACATTTTTTAATAATGACTTATAAGGTGCTTGATAGCTTAATTTGAATCACAATTGTTAAACAAAACAAAACATAAAAATGACAAATCAAGCATACCAACAAGGACACAAATATAATTATCAAATTTTATTCTCAAACACTAGTTTCAACATATACTAAAATAACATGTAAAATTAATACTCATGACCTAGATGGTGACATATGAACCATCAAAGCACATTACTTTTATTTGCTAATTATTTTAAAAATTGCTAGATTTTGTTAGGGAATTATTTTCCTTAATCTTTTCCACCATCTTCTCTTTGACAAACCTTCTCATTATTTTACCAGAAGGTGATTTTGGTATAGTTTCCACAAAGTGAACCACTCTCACTTTCTTGTAATGAGCAGCATTGGAAGCAACATAATTCATAATATCCTCTTCACTTTCTTTTGCACCTTTGCTCAAAACAACACTTGCAGCTGGGATTTCCCCTGCCTCTTCATCTGGTAATCTGAACAATCATTGCACAAAACAACATAAGATTGAAAATAATTGAAGTCTTATTAGATTTAATTTGTATAGACTGTCAATTAAAAATGTTTGACTTTAAGCGTAACTATTTCCAAAATCATACATATGATTGGTTGTGATCTGTGGATATGTAGAACCTTTTAAAATTAAACTCGATCTTAAATCCCAACGAAAAGGTAATATTAAAAAGAATGAAAAAATATTATCGTCGCGGTTACTTACGGTACAACAGCTGCATCTTCAACTGAGGAATGAGACAGTAAAATAGCCTCCAACTCTGCAGGAGCAACCTGCATTCAAAAAAGAAAACACATAAACTAATTTTAGCCTATACTTGGTCAGAAGATTTCTTAGACTTATAGATGCATATTAATCTGGGAGTTTTGACCAAGTTAACCTTTATTTGATAAATTGGTAGGGCATGAATGTTACATGTTGTCCAAATTTGACAAAACAGAACTTACTAGATAAGACCTTGCAATTATGTTCCACAAATAATGTTTTATTCCATGTAACAATAAACATGTAACATCAAGAACTTACTTGGAAGCCTTTGTATTTAATCAACTCCTTAATACGATCAACAATAAAAACATTTTCTTCATCATCTATGAATCCTATGTCACCAGTGTGAAGCCATCCATTTTTGTCAATAGTCTGAGCAGTCTCATCCACTTGTTTATAATAACCTAGTAAAAACAAAATGAGTTTATAGTATATTTATCATATAATTTTATCGTAAGTCTCCGAAGGTGTAGTCCAGTGGTATTGCCGTTAATAATTTTCGCCTCCCTCTAACAAATTAACAACTAACATGTCTAAAAAAATATATTATCATAAATAATTTTACTCATCGATCGATTACCTTGCATTACACATTGGCTTCTCACACAAAGTTCCCCCGGCGTATTCCTTGGGAGGGATCTTCCTGTTTCAGGATCAATAAACTTGACTTCCAAATTCGGAAGGATGAAACCGACCGAATTTTTATGTATACTTCCGGATAATTTTTGTGCATATGTAAGTGTAATGCAGCTATGCTCAGTCAATCCATATGCCTGCAAAAGAAAAAACTAGCACTTTAGAAACACATAAAAGGGCAAAGGGCAACCCAGTGCACTAAAGCTCCCGCATACGCAGGGTCTGGAAATGATGTTTCCAAGACTTGAACCTGTGACCTTTCAGTCACATGACAACAATTTTACCAGTTGCGCCAAGGTTACCCCTCCAGAAACACATACTATAAAATATTAGTTTAAGAAAATATTTCCACAAACTCTAAAAAAGTCTTTAATTGAACTAACAATACTATAGAAGGATGAAAATGATAACCTCTTGGACAAGAACACCAGGAAACTTATGTTCAAAGGAAGTAAGTAATTCAGGTGCAAGTGGTGCAGCAGCAGTCATAATGGCTTGAAGTTTAAGCTTACTAAGATCAAATTGATCAACAATAGGATTTTTAACCAATCCAAGAATAATAGGTGGAACAATAGGTGCAAATGTGACTTCATGTGTAATCAAGGCATTCAAAAATGTTTTCAAATCATATTTTCCCATCACCACTACTTTTCCTTTGTTCCTAATAGTTGCACAACATATTCCAGTGATGCCATAAATGTGAAAAAATGGAATTAACCCTAATGTAGTGACTTGACCAATCATTTCTTGTGTTACACCAAAGAGTGTAGAACAAAGATTTGCTACTAGGTTCCTGTGTGTAAGCATCACACCCTTTGACATTCCTGTTGTGCCTGATGAGAATGGCATGGCACAAAGGTCATTTTGGTGAATTGGTTCCTTCTTTAAATCATTCCCTGCCCTGTCTCCTGCTTCAAGAAGTTTGTTCCAGTTCATAGCATCTTCAACAATGTCATCTCCTAGCACAATAACAGGTAGCCCTAGACTTTTCACCTGTATCAACATTGTATCAAATCAAAGAGTATCCAAAAAGGCATAAGAAAAAACATGATTCATCATCATTTTGAAGGATTTACCTTTTCATGGCTTGAGCTATTTGTGACAATTAATTTGGCATCAGCAGACTCAACTTGTTTCTTAATTTCAGATGTATGTGAAGCTGGATTAGCTCCAGAGAACACACAACCAGAATCCATGATTCCCAAAGCAATAATGGCATACTCTACAATATTTGGAAGTACAACAATCACAACATTCCCTTTTCTCAAACCAAGAGACCTTAAAGCCTTTGAAAATCTATGTATATCCCTCACAACCTCATTATAAGTCACACCTTTTCCACTCTCAGCATCCACAAATGCAACCTTATCACCATATAATTCAGCATTTTGGAGCACAAATTCCGGCAACGTTACATTTTCAGGTACCGGAACCGGTGAATATTGGCTACGAAAAATGTGTTCATTCTCTTCTACAAAATTTTCTATGTAGGCTCCCATGTTTAAGTGTTTTTTGTGGTTAAGCAATTGAAAAGGTTGAAGTTGAATAATGAAGTTGTGAATGTGAGATTATTATATAGACATTTTTAGTCATTAGTCATACTTCTTGTATGGTTTGAGGTTAGAAAAGTTGTAAGTGAAGTTCAAATGAAAATTTCTTTTTGTTGGTGATGATTTGTTGAATCATGTAATTGGCAAAGGCTAACTACAATATTTCTGAATCAAATTGGTAAACGGTATCTCAATTTATTTTGGTGAATGTGACATTGTATATGTTATTATGTTCCCACATTAACTATTAAATGTAGCTCTAAAAAAAAACCAATAAATGTGAGTATGTGACGCCTATTACCTTTGAAAGTTTTCTTGTTTCAATCCTTAAACAAGAATGTGGAAGATATGTTGGTGACACTTCAAATTTCCTTTTTAGCTTTAGTATATGTCTTGTAACCTAATATGGACATTTTTTTCAAATTAAAAACTAGAGTATACGTACCTTTCACCGTGTATGTTGGCTAAGAAATATCCGTATAAAGATTTAAAATTTGTATAATTGTTTTTTAAGGGAAAATTTTGTATATATCTTGAATTTTGTAAACTTGTATTGTATATTGTGCTCAAATTTATAAGACTTAATAGCAGTTTTCGCCCCCTAACTTTCACTAAGTTGCGATTTTGACCCTTTAAGGAAAAAAAACTACAAAATCGTCCCCTAAGTTTTATAACTGTAGCAGTTTTGGCCCCCAAGGCCAAACAAAAATAAAAATAATAACACGTGGCACCTCACTTAGGGTGCCACGTCAGCGTAGACCGAGTCAAAATTGGCATTGGGGCCAAAACTGCCACATGTGCAAAACTTAGGGGCGGTTTTGTAGTTTTTTTCTTAGGGGGCCAAAATCGCAACTTTGGGAAAGTTAGGCTAAAACTGCTATTAAGCCAATTTATAAATTATAGTTGTGATAGGAGTAACTGATTTTGATATGAAAATTGCTTTTTTGACATAAAAAACGTCACATTGACACAAGTAAATTACGTTAGGGCCCTGGGAAAATCGTCGGTAGTTAACTGCCGCTGGTGCCAACGGTGGTTAACTGTTGTTGTGTTCGTAACATAAGAACACACAAAACCCAGCTTCCAGCCACTCTATCATCACCATCTCTCTAAAAATTCAAAATTTTCACTCTCTCTAAAAAAAACTCTACCAAATCATCCAATTTTTTTCCACTAAATCACAAGTTATCACTTATGCTATTGTGATAAATTTTAGTTAGTATACATGTTTATAATTTTGTTGTAGTTTAATTTGTAAATTTTGATTTTTTTTTTTAATATAGTTATGTTGTAGATCTGAAATGATATTAACAAATATCATGAGTACTTGTTATAATGGAGTTATATTGCTTAAATTTTTTTTTTCCCGAATTATATAAATTTTTTTAGGGTTTGATTTATTTAGTTTTAATATTGTTATGTTGTAGATCTAAAATGCTATTAACAAATATTATGAATACTTGTTATAATGGAGTTATATTGCATAAGTTTATATTTTTTTCGAATTTTATAAATTTTTTAGGGTTTATGTAAAATTTTCACTACAAGTGTTTGAATGAATTTTTCATTGATTATTTTTAATTATTAATTGTGTAGATTTGAAACAATGGCCGGATGGATCGACGTTTATGCAAAATTCAACGGCGGAGAACCTTAGAGGTTGAAGATTCGGTGCCTTGATGTAACGTTAAGAGGTCTCAAGGATCAACTTAATGAATTCAACCAAGGAGTCAACCCCATAGACACAAGGAGGGTGGAATTAGTTCGGTATAAACATCCAACGCTTGACGAGGGGAGAGTATCATTCACTTGGGTGGAGTTAAAGAACGACGAAAACGTGAAGAGCATGTTTTGGGAGCACATCATGTTCTAGTGGATCGATATGCGGGTAACGTTGCTGAGATCAACTGAAGATATCATCAAAAGTTTGATTCCGCCAGAAGATCGTGATTAGGTAGGGAAATGCACCTTCCAACTACAACAATTGTCTTCCTTTAAATGGGGTAATTCAAACTTGTTAAACGGCAGGATTCAAGCATTCGATGGGCATTTCTATTGTTCCTTTCAAAAGATTAAATTTTTGTTAGACTTGTTTAAATTAAGGTATTGAAGTTTCAAGGAATGGACCTCATTCTTTTGACACTTAAATACCGTCATTTAAACCAAGCCTAACAGGAATTTAATCTTTTGAATGGAACAGTAGAAATGTCGGATGAATGTTGGAGTCATGCTGCTTAGCTAGTTTGAATTTACCCCATTTAAAGGTAAGATAATTGTTGTAGTTGGAAGGTATATTTCCGAATGCACCTTCCAACTACAACAATTGTCTTCCTCTGAAT
>Ga0315914_1006151_pt1 | contig 17130 bp, 9 predicted proteins | sample MpolenodulesMG_FD_203920 | JGI IMG/M metagenome (GOLD analysis project Ga0315914, IMG submission 203920) | Medicago polymorpha root nodule microbial communities from Los Angeles, California, United States - elongated nodules | ecosystem: Host-associated > Plants > Roots > Nodule | place: USA...
GTATTTAATTAATAAATTCCAATAAAGTAAATAAATAAATTAGAATAAATTCATCGTTAATTCGAATAAAAATTGCGTATTGAATAAATTCGAATAAAGTTACGTCTTAAAAAAATAAAAAAAATCTAATTAAACTCAGCGTGAATTCGAATAAAAGTTACATTACATTACATTCGAAAATTCACCTTCCAACTACAACAATTATCTTACCTCTAAATGGGGTAAATTTAAACTTGTTAAACAACAGCTTTCAAGCATTCATCCAGAAGTTCTATTGTTTCATTCGAAAGAGTAAATTATTGTTAGTTTGGTTTAGATGATGGTATTCAAATGCCAAAAGAATGAGGTCCAGTCCTTGACACTTCAATACCTTCATCTAAACCAAACTAACAGGAATTTAATCTTTTGAATGAAAAAATAACACTTACGGGTGAATGCTTGGGAACTGCCGTTTAACAAGTTTGAATTACTCCATTCAGAGGAAGACAATTGTTGTAGTTGAAAGGTGCATTCCCTACCTAATCACGATCTTCTGGCAGAATCAAACTTTTGATGATATCTTTAGTTGATCTCAGCAACATTACACACATATCGATCCACTGGAACATGTTGTGCTCCCAAAACATGCTCGTCACGTTTTTGTCGTTCGTTAATTCTACCCAACTGAATGATACTCTCCCCTCGTCGAGTGTTGGACGTTTATACCGAACGTATTCCACCCTCCTTATGTCTCCGAGGTTGACTCCTTGGTTGAATTCATTCAGTTCATCCTTGAGACCTCTTAACGTTACACCAAGGCACCGAACCTTCAACCTCTGAGGTTCGCCGCCGTTGAATTGTGCATGAACGTCGATCCACCCGGCCATTGCTTCAAATCTACACAATAAGAAATTAAAAACAATCAATGAAAAACTCATTCAAACATTTCCTCAAACACTTGGAGTACAAATTATACATAAACCCTAAAACTCATAACTACAACATAAACATGCAAACATCTAAACAATTAAGCAATATAAGTGATTTACATGTAACATTGTATGATTTCTTGGCGAAAAAATCAAAATTTAAACTAACCCCTAAAACTAAAAAAATCTAATGTAATTGTAAAAAATCTGACATAATCATGCAAACATCTAAACATCATAACAATTAAGCACTATAAGTCATTTACATGTAACATTCTATCATTTCGTGCAAAAAATATCAAAATTTTATCAAAATACTAAACATAAAAAATTCTATTTTAAGTGAAAAAATCTATCATACCAACATAATTTAAGTGAAAACTTACTTGTTCTTGTTGTCGGATTGGGGTAATTTGAGAGAGATTTGATTAGAAATGAGGAAATGAAGAAATGAGGCTCTGCCTGGGCATATAACATCACGTAACATGAGTTAACTCACGCAGGAGCAATATGGACATTTCACTTGGGAATAAGCAAAATCGTTTGGGTAAAGAGAAGTTCTCTAACAAGTATCATTTAAGTCTGGCCCAAATTCACATAGGCTCAATACAAATTTAAAGTGAGAGAGAATGGTGAAGGAAAAAAAAAGGAAAGACATTACAAAAACAAATTATAATATATTTACTTCTTTTTTAGGGTAAATGGTATCATTCGTGTAAAAAAATTGTTGTTCACACTTGTCTTAACTCTTAAGGCTAAAAAAACATCGGAAAAAAACCAAAATACTTCTCGATAGTTAACTGTCAAAGGAACTAACCGGTGGTAGTTAACTGCCGCGGCATCCATCGGTAGTTAACTGCCGCTGCGATCCTGATATAAATTTCAGGTAGAACTCACTCTTCCAATATCTCTCATCCATTATCAATTATCAATCTCTCTCAAAATCTCTACCAAAATTACTCAAACTCTCATTTTTTTCAAAATTCATCCTAATTTATTGAACAAAATCACAAGTAAGTTATCGTAGTGTTATTGTTTTTCTTTTTTTATAATTATAGTTTTAGGTTGATTTAAATTTTTTTGTTTTTCTTTTTTTATGATTTTAGTTTTAGAGTAGATTTACAAGTAAGATATAATGATTCATTTTTAGAGTAGATGTAAGTTGATTAATTTTGTTAAGATGTTTGCATGTTTATGTTATAGTTATGAGTTTTAGGGTTTATGTATAATTTGCACTCCAAGTGTTTGATGGAATATTTGAATGAGTTTTTCATTGATTGTTTAATTTCTTATGGTGTAGAACTGAATCAATGGACAATTTGTTCAAACCTCAAGTACGTTTCAACTGTGGAAACCCTCATTTTTTTTCAAGGTTTGGGTAGATGTCACGCTTAAGGATCTCAAGGATCAACTGAACGAAATCAATCAAGGACTCAACATCGGAGACACAAGGAGGGTGGAAGACCTTCAGTATACACGTCCCAATTATTTGCAAACCGAAAAGATAATGCTGACAAACAATGACTGCATGAGTAGCATGTTCTCCAAATATTATCATGAACGCATGTTCCCGAGAATTGAGATGGAAGCTACGTTGCTGAGATCGCCTGAAGATATTCTGAAGAGTTTGATTCTGCCACAAGAGTATATTTAGGTAGCATCATTATTATGTAGTGTCTTTATTTTGTTGGAATTTAAGTTTAATTCTTGTTAGTTTGCTGAAGATGTTGGTGTTGAAGTGTCTTATACTTAGGGTAAAGGATTGCAAGTATGTTTGAAAACTCAAAAGAATGAAAAGAACACAACATGTATTTTACCGAATCAACTATATAGGTTTTCACATTAAATTCCTTTGTATAGGATGAGTGGGACGTAAGGGAATGCACCTCTAAGATGTTGTTTTGTACTTGATCATGCTCCTCTATCAATTGAAACTTGTCAGTTGGCAAGGCAGAAAGATTAAGTTCAAAGCAACCTCTTGGAATCCATTCCTGTTCGTCGTTATGCGTCTTATATGAAGGGATTCGATGTGAAAACCTATATAGTTGATTATGTAGAATACATGTGTTGTTCTCTTCATTCTTTTGAGTTTTCAAACAAACTTACAAATTTTTACACTATGTATAAGACACTTCAATGCCAAGATTTCCAGTAAACTTCCAAAAATTAAACTTAAATCGAACATCATGATGATACCACATGTATTTAAGGAGAATGTAATGTGATGTAGATGAAATTAAAACTAAATAAAATTTTGTATTTTTTTAATTGATTTTGTGTACTTGTGCCACTTTATTCGAATTAATTCAATACGCAACTTTATTCTAATTTATCCAATACATGTATTTATACAACTTTATTCAATACAAAATGGTACCAAAATGCGTAGCAAAACAAAAAACATAAATAAAAAAAACATCCAACAAATCAAGACACTACAAGCCATTACATTTAATCATCTCCCTTATCGCTTAATTCAATTGGGTTGTCCTCAACAGTCCCTAAAGCAGCTACTTTTGGTTGAGGGACAAAATAACATGTCCTTCCGCTCCTCCTCAGCCTTGACTGATTGTACACCGACACCTTCAAATTGTTTTTTTTACGGAACCATCACATTCGATTTCGTGACATGTCACAATCGATTTTTCTTTCTTCTTCTCACCCTCTTTTTTTAATTGAGCAGCATCGCCCTGTTTCCGAGACATATCTACACAATCCAAACATCAGATCAAAACTTACTCTAATCCTAAAAATTCTACCACAAATTCCTAAAAATTTCTACCACAATTCAATCAATTCTACTCTAATCAACATCTAACAATCCAATCAAATTATAAACAGCTAGCATCAAACAATCAAAAATAAAAAAAAATCAACAAAACCTAATTATGTGACAATTTATCCAAAAAAATCTAACAATTCAATCAAAAAAAGCAAATGTAATAGGATAATAAGCACTTACTTGATTTTGTGTTTGTAATTGGCGTTGAATGACTTAAGCTTTGATAAAATCGAACCTATGGAGCTCAAAACCGCAACAATGGAGTTTTGAAAATTCCTATGTGTTGTTATGTTCTTATAACAGAGCATTGACAGTTAACTGTCGATGGAACCTCAGTAGTTAACTGCCGCCGGTTCATTAAATCAGTAGTTAGCTGATGCCGGGATATTTGCGTCTTTTACAAGTGTTTTTCATCCTTAAGACAAGTGTGAACAACAATTTTCTTCGTGTAAATGGTAACAACAAATACTAATGAAAATTGTTCTTTGGCCTTTCAAAGTTTCCCACAGTCATTCGAGAATGACTAAATTGTCTCCAATGGTAGTTAACTGTCGTTGGCTCTTTTACCAACAGTAATTAACTACCGTTGCATTATGGTTTTATTCTATAACAACAACAAGTCTCATTATTCCAAAACACAAAAACTCGTCAAACTAACTCCAAATTCACCCAAGCTAATCTCCATTCAACTTTTTCTTCAAATGCAAGCAAGTTATCAACAAGTAAGTGTTCAAATCCCTCGTATTCACATTGTTAGTTTTATATGGTATTTTTTATATAAAAAAATTGGTAAAATGTTACAATTAAGGTTGTATAAATAATTGATTTTTTGGTTACTTTGTGATCACATATTTGAAAGTTTCGGTTGTCAATGTTGTTTAGATTAGGTTTAAGTTCAAGTGGTTGTTTAAAAATGTAAATAGCACGGTGAATCAAGATTGTATATTTTTCACTCCAAGTGTTTGTTGAAATGGTTGAATGAGTTTTTCATTGGTTTTTTTTTTTTTTTTTACTTTTTATGTTGTGTAGATATGGCTAACAGGCACAGGCTAGGCAAGGAGACCATGATCGGTAAGCTTACGCAAAGAGAGGCAGCTGGCGAAACTTTTTGCCTAAACGGGAACGAGAGCGTAGGAATGATGGGGAGCAAACCTCATACATGGGTACGTCTCAGGTTGTTGATTCTTCTCAAAACCAATACTACAATTCCACTAGGGAGAACAACCACAACCTTACTCAGGAAGTATACTACCAGGTTGAGCATCATAAGGAGCCTGGGCAGCATGACGCATCCGTAATGCTTTCTCCGGGGAGCCTTCTGATCTAACTTTGTTGTCGTCATTCACTAATCATGTCGCTTACAAGATTTTTGAATGATGTGGATATTTAGCCCCTATGATGACACCGAGAGGTGCAGCCCTTCAAGGAAATATGATGGTACTCTGGTTGGATTATGCCCATAAGAGGGAAGAAGTACCAACATTGACCGGAGTAGATAACGAGACAATACAATCATGTCCAGGATATTTCCAGATATCCGTCAGTTATGCCTCCTCATGCTACAACTCAAGTATATCAGGCTTTCATTGACTTCATGATTCACATTATACATGAGGTTGAGCAGAGTCCGGTGGCGATGGATCCATGGCAGCATACACCAGGATACACAGTCTGGTTTTATATGATTTCTCACTAGAAATTAATCCCACCTATCACAGAAGTTCAAGCATATATTATACTTCTTTCTTCTTGGATTCTTTTACGTTCTCCATGAGTCTTAACATCCTTACTCATCTTAAATAAAAAAAAGACATTATGCATACAAATATTCCTAGTTATTGTTGGAACAAAATGTGTTTAACATTACCCTTTGAGTTTTGATGATAACAAGGTATTAAAAAATTGTCAATTGGATATGTTAATTAATGATTGTACATCAACACTAGTTTTTTAGTCATATTTATGTCTTTGTTATGGCATTTAGAGAGTCAACTACTTGTAATTCATGGTGAAATCAGACTAAAACAGGAACAAGAGCTCAAGAGAAGAAACTGGTGAAAAGGTAGAAAAATTGCCTAAGAGTGAAGCATCGTGCCACATTGAGGAAAGCTCGTGGCACGATTGATGAACGTGGGACAAAGGAATTATCACTGGAAATTTCGTGGCATGAAGGTTTGTGTAACGTGCCACGATTCTGGATTTTGTCTACTGCCACGTAGGAATAATGAAGCCATCGTGCCACGATTGGATCGTAACATGGCACGATGATGGGCTTTCTGAAACCCTAATTTTCTTCTATTTAAAGCCAGCTGCAGCCAAGGATTAGGGTACATATTCTTATTGTGATTTTGAGCATAGAAGACACCAGGAGACAGAAGAACAAGTCCTGAATCTCATACCAACTCATCGTTGGTTAGATTTATGTATGTTTTCTCTTGTTTATGCTTATGATTGTTTAGTTATGAGTAGGTAAACTCTTAGTTTGATTGAGCCATGATGAACCTATTGTAATATATGAATCAGTAGTTGATACTTGTGTTCATACTTATGTTCATTGCTTTTTATATGATTGTTTTGCATGACTATTAACCCTAGCTTCTTGCAATCACATAAATTGATCTTGGGAATTGAATGACTATTAACCCTAACTTTTAATCCTGAAATAGTAATTCTGTTTGATTCAACATAGGAACCTAGAGATAGGAAATTGAGGATTATGACATATGAATTAACGTTCTGATATCGCTTCCGCGATTATTCAATCGGTTTAAGAGATTAAAAGGTTATAACTTAGGAAAGGGTTTTGAGTCAAGAGATTGATCAAAACTACTTAGTTAATTTGTCGTAAAGATTGAATAGTAATTAAGAATAAAGGGCCATAAACTACTCATATAGAGCAATAGCGGATTCACCGGCTTAATCATTCATCTCTCATTCATCTTTCAAACAAACTTATATTTACTTTTAATGCACTCAAATCTACTGCCTAGGGCAAACAAAATAACTTTTACACATCCTGACGAGTAACGTACGTGCTATAATTGAAATTAATACAGTCCTTGTGGAACGATATTTATTACTACTTCGATAGTTTTTGGTACACTTGCCAAATATCCATCACTAATATTTGTTCAAATGTGCAAGACCATAGACAAAAATTTAGTGTCTTTAAATGCATAGGTTCTGAAGAACAAATAAGAGCAATGGAATTTACAAAAAGAAGGAAGCTTGTGTTGCAAGGAAGCATTCTGAAGAAAAGAGGTTTTGAAGACTAGAGGTTCTGAAGCTGACGTCATCAGAAACACTCTCATCATAAGCTGGACATCAGAAGCTGAAGTCATCAGAGGTTCTGAAGGTTCAGAAGCTGAAGACGGGAAGCTTCAAAAGATTGTTCAAATGTTGTTATTATCGCGCCTATCTGTGCAAAAGAATAGAAGCCCAGAGCAACGGCTAATTCAAAGGAATTGGAAGGCATTGGATGCTTATTCTTTGGAGAACGTTGAAAAAGGACAATAGTACAACAACTATCTCCACTACTCTGTTTTGTGTCTGCAATAGTACAAGAACAACAACTGTGACTACGCTGGTATTCCTCTATACATGGAATGGATTTGAAATTGTTCCTTCATAAGACAATAACCAAATCCAGCAACAGATCATTGCTGATATGATCAAGCTTCAAACGACTCTTTTTGATGTGCTGGCAAATCAACAACGTCTCCTTCACACCTCTATATAAAGGAGTGAAGACTTGAATATTTCCAAGAGACTCACAACAATTTTCAAGTGTTGAAATTGTTCCACATCAAAGTTCACTTAGAATTTCTTTTCAACTTTATGTTGAAAAAAAAAAAAATCATCAATTGTAGAAATTTTATCTCACATTTTACATTAATAAGAATATGGATATATTAACGAGTGTCTCCAAAACACTCTTTACAGACTTTAAATAATAAGTTTTTATAAAATTTGCATATTTTATGTTTTGAAAAATATGATCTTTAACTTTTCAAAATGAATAATTACTTAATTTTAAATTTTTAAAGAATGTATCAAATATACTCGTTAGGATATTACGCTATCGGCTTGTGTGTTAGAAAAAAGACACCCATAATATGAAAAGAGGCTTGCTTCAATGTGATGTTGAACGGTGGGCCAACTTAATTCATCCATCACGACGAGTTGCACAATTTGAGGTACAATTATATATATTTAAAGAGAATCATTTTTCTTCCGAAACCTACTTATAAGAATACATATAAATAGATTAGTAGTGATATTTATACAACTCTTTGTGGATAATTTCTTTGACAACTTTGTTTTTCTCTATTTTGATTGGTCAAAATTAATAGAGAGAAAAAAAATAGAAAGAGAATAAGAATATAATGTGAGTATGAGAGAGTTGTCAAATAGTTGTAGCAAATTGGTTGTATAAATATCATTTCCCACGTAAATACTATAGCACAAGTGACAAACCAGACAAAGTAACAACTTGTTCCATATGTTGACTCCCCTAAAACTCCTTCCACATCAATACTATTATAACACTTACAGCCACATAATTAAGCCAGCACAATTCGAGCAAAATACCATATGTTAAACTCAACCAATCATATTTGTTATATACTAAGATACGATTGGTTGCACACATCCATGCACAAGCTGGTGTTCAAGTCATTATTAGATTAGCATGCTGGCTTGAACTAGTCGTCGTTTTCTAATTTGCTATATCTTTTTATTAAAAAAGAATGAATAGACAACTTAGTAGATAAACTTTTATATATCATATAAATTTAATCATTTAATTTCAAAATAACACAATACATCCACGAGTTGCAAAAATTTACATTTTGGATACATTCAATTAATGATTTATGTAGTCTCTAAATTTATTACACATCAATCTATTAATTTCTCGATTAACTTTAAATATGACCTATGATACGTGAAACATCAAACAATGATGCGACAATACACATGAACTTAAGATTATCTCCATGTTGATGAATGAATTTTTTTTAGAGAATGTCGATGAATGAATTGAAATGTTGGAGTATTTGATTGAAATTATCTACATTGTCTTGATTTTTGAAGGATAAACATTGTCTTGATGTTTACCAATTAAATCCTCGTATGAACTTGAGTTAAAATCCATATAAAATGTAACTTCAACGTTTAATGTAACTTAACCGCAGAACAAATTTAAGCAGCTATTGTGTTGTTTCATAAAATATGAGAGAATATTAATTTCTGTCTTTAGAGCATAGTTATTAAAATGTTAAAGATAAAACTATTTTTTTAAATTGTATATTAATATTTTAAAAGTTTCAATATTTAATTTTTTATTTAATTTTTTGGCTTTGAAACAAATTTTATTTCTATCTTATTATTTTGTACTGCAAAATGATCCAATTAAAGAACTAGTAAATCGAATGATGATGATTATAAACTCAGTCAGAAATCAAGTTGTTTATTTATTTATTGTTTAAAAAATGGAAACAAAAAGAACACAAAAGCAACTAGCAAAGAAAGAGGATCAACATAAAAACGACACGTGTCAAATAACGAGGTCTCGTTGCAACTTGCAACACCATTACCGATCCCTTCCCAACCAGTCACAATCACTCTGACAAACGACGTACACTTTTCACCACATTCATGTTCTGCCACGTCATCCTATGCAACTTGTTCATTTTTATCAAACACGTGTCACATACCCAATTAGCCACAATACTAAAATAAAATAATGTGCATGCAACTTGGCCTTTGATGTGGGTCCCATTAGTTGATCCTTTAATAATCTTCTTCTGATCTTCTGTGTTGTGTTACACACTGGCGTGTTGTCCGGAGATTCCTTGTTGTTTTCTCAGCTCCCTCTACTTTTAACATCAAGCAACCAAAAGTTTGATCAATCATATATATATGGAAAATGATTTTTAAACTTGCAATATCCAATCTACCGGTTGGAGGAAAAATAAAGAAAATAAAATGATAGATGTGTGATAAATTGATGATTTGATCGAAAAAATAGAGATAAAAAATAATAAAGTGTTGAATGTGTGTATGTGAAGAATAAGAATGTATATATAAAATGCTCAAATTTATCTATCTTATATTTAAGCTATGAAGCATGGACCGTGTTGACATTCGTACAACATGTGTTGAATCAGTATTTTAATAACTAATTTTTTCTTTTCTTCGACATTCTTACGATCGATCTCCGACATCTATATAACACTCGTACGAGCCGTGTCGGACAACTCAGATAAATATCTGAAATAATTTTTTTTCTCTCTTGCTTCCGCACACCATAGATACAAGAGTTACATATGTGTGGTTATAGACATTATAGTTGATTATATCATTTTTAACTTTTTTATAGTAAATGAATAAATAAAGGTCAAATATTATGATATCTTGTTCTAGAACTTTTTCTAATGACGTTAATTGCTCAAGTTAGATGTTTATATATGTATTTTAATTTTCATTTTAGACCGTCTATAAACAAATTAACATATATGTAACAGTGTCGGGTCCTATATTTTTTTACATTAGCGGTGTCAACGTGTCCATGTCAGTGTCAGATGTTCTGTCAGAGTCTATGCTTCATAGTTTATAGGTTTTGATTAAGTCTTCTTAGTATATGTTTGATTGTATTTTTAAGGGACCAAAATTGATTTCGAAAGTGTAAAATTGATTCTAACATGTTTGTTTGTTTTCAGGTAGAATTATTTTTGTTTGCAGAATTGATTCTGATTAAGGCTAAAATTTATTGCTTTTGATTCTATAATTAATTTTTACATAAAAATGTGTAATTCAACTTACTTCTACATAATTATATTCAAAGATAAATCATTTTTAATCAAAACTACTTTTAACCAAATCAATTCTAAAAAATCAATTCCTCCATAAAAAAACTAAACACACGTCAAATGATTTTTGAATTTGAAAATATGATGCATCATTCTTTAATTTTAAATTATATATGTATTTAACACTTTCAAACTTTTAAAAGAAACTTTTTCGACAGAAAACTTATAAAATAATTTTTCTTTTGAACTCTCAATATCTTAATAACATTTGTTAGCATGACACAAAAACATAATCCATCAAATTTGTCTGTAGTTTGTAAGGCAATTCAAATAGATTCTTGACATAACAAACTAATTAAGTAGTTAATCAGTACTACTAAATGATAAATTGTTCATTAGAATTAGAATTTGATTTCTTTATAGAACAATTCTTAACTAAACTTTATTTATCTTTTGACTAAACTTTAAATTATTAGGGCTCTCTTTTTTCGCAAAACTAAAGAGTTAACATCAAAATATTGTACATCAACTCTATTAAATTTTATTCATTTTAACCGAGGTCTTTCTAACATCATTAAAGATTAAATTGATAGTAAATAATTAAATATAAAGATCAAATTACCAAGTAAATTGTTGAAATCCAATAAATTCATAATTGTAAATTAATGATTAAATATAAGGATCAACTTGATGATCTAATAGAGTCTAGAATCATTTGAAGATATTCATAATCTTAAAAATGTATGAAAGTATTCTACAAAGTGTCAATGATTTATTTGGTGGTAGTTTACTCAACAAAAACAAGTAACACCACCGTTGGATCTCAATCATTATGTTTGATGCGTACGGTCTACGTTTTTGTTGCCTTATTTTTTGTCAAGCAACTTGATAGAAAAATATTATTGAAAAATCATAGAGGAGTACGTATACATATTTATGCCATTATAGTTATAGGGTGGAACTCTATCTCTTTCTTTGCTGGCTTCTTTTTTGTCTAGTTTTTTCCCACTTGTTTGAAGTATGGTGTACGGGTTATATTGCTCCAATATTTTTTTAATTAGATTTTTATATATTAATAAAAATTTGGACAGAATATATTAATAAAATTTATGAAGAGGATATCAATAAGATTTTTTTTTTTTGGGTGCTGAAACATGCCTTTATTCAATGTGTAGATTAAGAATGCACTTTTTAAATATTAAATTACAACTGCATAAAATTATATATGTGAATTCAAAGATGTTTATATAAGATGGTTTGAGTATCTTTCAACTTAGCTTTTTATATCTTATAGTAAGAATATAATAATTTAAAACTCTTAGAATCGGAAGAGCTTTGTTTTCTGTTGTAGTGTTACTCACTATAGATAACAAGATCTTCCCCATGTATGATCACGATACTTTTTCCTCATTTGCTACCTTATAACGCATTGGTTAGCTATGGCATTAGAGTGACTTTTACAGGCACACCACCTGTTTGAATAAGAAGTATACAACCAGTTGCAGAGGATACAACCCTTAACGTGAAAAATATATCTCGTTCAAAAAATACATCATCAAAGTTCACACAAGAATAGTTTTCTAAGTGAATGTTTTTGAAGGAAATTTTCTAAGTGAGTGCATGGCTGTGTTCGGTGGTTGGCATTTTGAGATACTGCTAACCTCTTTTCCTTTTTTGTATATTTTAGCCTCATGTCTAGCTTTTTGTTTAAAGTTTTTTTTTGTGGAGTTTTTAGATTATGTGTTGGAATGGTGTTTGAAGGTGTCCGTATATTTACGACGCCTGTTGTATTTTATGAGCAAAAGTTTTTCTTGAAAAAGATGGTTTTAAAAAAAAGGATAAAAGTTTATTTTTTTTACTTACATTTTGGAACAAAGAAATTGAGTTTTTTTCTTATATTTTAGAACGAGAGAGTAAAATTAAGAAGAAAGAAAACTATAACTCTTTTAAAATGAGTTTGACTTGTTTTCGTAAACTTAATTTAGTTGATAGGGGCATTGTATAATATATGCAAGAGTCGAAGTGCGAACCTCCAACATTTCACTTATTCATCTTAAAATGATGAATTTCTAACCACTAAACTACTTAATTAAAATAAATGAGTTTGATTTTAGTAAATAAAATTTACTTAAAATTTGAACTAAATACATCAAATTCTGTTGATGAAAATTTCTCTTATAAACAATACTAGAGGAAATACATTAACATTAGCTACTACTCTCCATATCCTTATATCTAAGCACTATTGTGACTAAAAATTTGTTTTTAAATATAAAAAGTCAAATTTAATACACATACAAACAAAAGACAACTTGATAATATTAACAGACAAAATAGACACATTAATTGCACATACAACTTTACTTAAGAAATGTGTAAAATATAAAGGGTATTTACATACATGAACAAATTTAGTAGTTAAGCAAACATATAATAAAAACTTCCTAAAATTTGTGTAATCAAATAGTTCCTCCGCTCCTATTTATAAGAAAAATTCGGGTCAAGAAAAATTAAGGTATCTGGTTAAATAGGATCGGAGGGAGTTTTTTTTTTTGGGTCAAATATTTAAATCTATAGAAAATGTTGTTTTCAATGTAAAATTTACTTTTACATTCTTTAACAAGTACACATTCCGGTCATTATTATAAGCAAAAATAAATATTTTAGATTCATTCAATTAATTATGTTTATGATCTTTATTATAGACCACATACACCATTTAATGAATGAACCTAAAATATTGGTTTTCACTTATAATAGTGACATAAGGTTGTACTTCTTTCTGCTCTATTTATAATTATTTTAGTCAATAAAAATTGATGTAACTAATTTAAAATTTGATCAAATACATCTATTTTTATTGAGTCAAATTTCTTTTATAAATAGACCAAAAAATTTGGTAAAGTACACAATGAGTCTTTTAAGTTTGATGTTTTTAAGAGATTGATACTACTTAAGTTATTTTGATCATAAAAAATCATTTAAGTTTGTAAATATTTTCGATTTAATCCTTCTACCACATCATTGTTTGGTTATTAGAAGGACTAAATAATAAAACTTTACAAACTTAAAAAGACCTTGATGTAATTTACCAAAAAAATCCCTTTCCTTAACTTTTCCATTCTTTTCTCACGTACAAAAACAAACAAACAAACACCAAACTTTGTAAATTGTGATCAATATAGCCAATATCTTAACCAACACGTGTCACATTCTCATTCCATCACGTGTAAGTATCATCCATTGACTTCATCCAAAACGACACGTGTGTTGTATGTATCGTAACTCACAACAACAAATTCTCAATCTCTTCTCTTCCCACTCACTCATCACACTCTTTCCCCTAAATACAGCAAAACTATCCGTTCCTCTTCTTAAAAGACAAAAAGACAAACCACAAAGGTAACAGCACATAAAAACAGAACACACCGTACGTGACACCTCATCACTCTATCAACTCGCCACGTTTTGCTTCTTTACTTTCATAACTCCCTTTTCTCTCCATGTGTCGTTCCCTTATCCATCAAGGTTATTCTTGACATTTAACATTCCACCCCCACTTGTTCTTTTTTCTTCTCTCCATGCGGACCATGCCTTCCTCTTCACTCTTTTATTTTTGGTCTAGATGAACATTTTCATAAAATATAATATGTTTTTATTCTTTACATTGACAAAATATTGTGAAGATTATTTACGAGGTAATAGTTGATTTGGTTGTTGAATGTGTAATAAATAATTACAATAATTTTTTAATGTAATTTTTGATTGTGCAATTAATTATTAAAATAGTCAATGAGGTAAGAAATGCTTCATTAATATTATCATATTAGCCTTTGAAAATAATTATTTATTGTCATACCAGTTCGTATAAGTATTTATTTATTGTCATTTTAGTTTTTATATGAAAAGAGTTATTATGAATATTGAGATATTATTTTAACGTCAAGATTATTTGTCTAACATAATACACAATTAAAGACTATTTTAGAATTTTGACACATTAAATGATTAAAGTAACTTTTTTTTTTAGAGAAGATGATTAAAGTAAGGGTCATGTTAACTTGTACTCTTATGAGTTAATGAGTTTAAAATGAAAATTAAAAATAAATTTTATATTAAAAGTGTAACTTTTGCAACTTTTAAGAGATTTAATGCACAAGTTCTAAGAAAAACTTTCTACATTTGCCTTCCTAACTTATGCCCCAAAGACACGAGTTAATCAGATGTGAACCCATTATTTGTGGACTGAACAAACTTTTATTATTTAAAATATAATTATTTAATAATATGTTCTTTTACTGATTAAATTATTCGAATAGTTTAATAAATATTAATTAATAAATATTAATTATTTGAATTGATGCAAAGTCAAATAACTAATTGACTGCATGAGCTCCACCTAATTACTAAACTCACATCAGTGAAGATTAATAAACTTCATGTAATTGCAGGATTTATTATACTTACGATGAATGAATAAATTTTATTTAGAGGCATCGATGGCCAACAAAACCAAAAAATATTTGACAACTATTCATATTTTTTAAACCAATTTTTTTATAATGACAAATATTATTATATTAATTTATTGTTAATATTAAATTACGTATTCATAGAAGCAACAAGTTAAAATAATTGAGATTCATTTAAGAGATTGATTTTACTCGCACCGCCTCAAGATCAACTAGGACCCAAGAGACCCAAGGATAAAGCATCCGCTTGTGCCACACATGTTGGTTTTTTAGTTCTCATTTTTACCCTTCTTCTTCATTACTTCTCTTTTTTCCCTCTTAATTTCTCAATTAACATTCTCTCTCTAAATCTTAGTTTTTTTCGTTCAAGTTGCAAACTTTTTTCAGAAATTTGAGTGTCATTTTCTTCATTCCAGCTGTTCCACAAAAGTGTAACTGATCACAAAACAAAAGCATTCAATTTTGATTCTCACTTGCATGAACAACAACACACATCAAAACATGAACCTTATTCAGTTACAATACTACTCACAACAATTTCCTCACCTTAATTTCATGTTTTTGTGTGATTGAATTCTTGTTTTTTTCTTTCTCACCTCCCTAATTTTCTTTGTCTATACCTTCCTATCCCACATGGCTGTGGTTGAAGATAGAGATAATAAAACTCACTCTCACTCTCATTCTCATTCTCATGATCAAAATATTTCAACTTCAACATCATCAATCACAATGAGCAACAAATACACAAAAGATCTCTTCAACAAGTTCATTGCTGCAGAGAATCATCGTCGTCGTTGTAACATACCTTTACCTACGGTGAAGCCTGTCCAACGGTTTCATTCTGCTGAAGAAATGGATGAAGAAGACTTTGAACTAAGTCTTGGACTTTCAATGAATGGTAGATTTGGGTTTGACCCAAATACTAAAAAGATCAAAAGAACAACTTCCATACCGGAATCTATGATTCCGGTAACTATAGGTGGTGGTTCAAGCTCTGGTGGTTCTGGTGGTGGTGGAGGTTTGATGAGAACATGTTCATTACCGGTGGAGAATGAAGAAGAATGGAGAAAGAGGAAGGAATTGCAATCTCAAAGGAGGATGGAAGCTAGGAAAAAGAGATATGAGAAGCAAAGAAATTCTAGGGCTATGAGAGAAAGAAGTTTTGGTGGTAGTGGTGGAGAAGGGGGTGCTGGAAGTGAAGGTGGGAGTGGGAATAGTAATAATAATTTAGTGGAGGTATATGTGCAAGGTGTTGGTGGTGAAAGTTTGATAAGAACTAGTTCTTTAACTACTCGTGTTGGTGGACTTGGTTTGAATGGTGAAAAGGATTTGGATCAAGTTGTTCCTCCTTCACCACAAGGTGGTGGTGGTTCTATTGGTTCTTCTTCTGGTACTTCAGAATCTGAGGGTCAACAACATGGTCAAGGTAAATGATTTTTTTGTTATTTTTACTTTTTCTAGTGCTTCAATTTTAGTGTTCATTTTAATTTCTTTTTGTTGGTAATAAATTGGTGTTTTTTTGAGTCGGGTCGTTGTTCTGGAAGAATCGTGGATAATTTACTTTAAATTTTTTGTTGTTGATGAATTGGTGTTTCTTTATGTTGGGTCAGGTCTAGGATATCTTTGAAGAATCGTGGATAATTTAGTTAACAATCAATAAGAATCAACACATGACTAAATTTGTGAGTGGTATACATAAATTAATTTTTACTCCACTTGCAAATTTGTTTATGTGATTGATTTGTATTGATTATTGATTAAATCATCCGCGATTCTTCGAGGATAAGAGAAAAACCTTATTTTAATTGTTGATGCATTTGATTTGTTTTTGCTTCTTGGGTTATTAAATTAAATGGTGACTTTTTTTTCTTTCTGGATTATAGTATTAATAGTCATGAATCAAGTCCAAAAAGTGTTAACTTTTGACAATTATTTCTTACTCTATTTTTTTCTTAACTTTAACAAGTTTAGAAGATGTGGATCTAGGGTATGTGTTTGATAATATTTTTGAATAAAAAGATGAAAGATTGGTAAATGGATTATAGTGTTTCTTGTCACATGGTGGGGTGGGGAGTTCACTGTCAAGGTTGATCACGCCCTGTCGTGTCTTATCAGAACATGTCCGTGCCTCTCAAAATTTCTAAAATGTTTTTTTT
>Ga0315914_1006156_pt1 | contig 17124 bp, 9 predicted proteins | sample MpolenodulesMG_FD_203920 | JGI IMG/M metagenome (GOLD analysis project Ga0315914, IMG submission 203920) | Medicago polymorpha root nodule microbial communities from Los Angeles, California, United States - elongated nodules | ecosystem: Host-associated > Plants > Roots > Nodule | place: USA...
TTTTAATTACCTACAAACTTCAACTTTTAAAGATCCATACATAACATATTCCATTCAAATTTCATAATTTATACCATAATCCAACAAAAATCATGATTCTTACATAATCCCAAGCAAATTTATCATACCATAGTAAAAGGATAAAAACAACCAACATCCAAATAAACATTCAAAAAGTATAAAAAAAAACCTCCAAATAAAAGCACTAAAGGACTAAAATCCAAATAAACATCCAAATATTCATATGCATTCGAAGTTATTTTATATATACACATAGATATTTTAGTAATTTACTTAATTTATTAACGGGTACGGATACCCGCGGGCACGGGTATCATCAAATCCGAATCCATGTCCATAAAATAACGGGTAGTTAAATACCCGTTTATTATACCCGTGGGTACCCGTTTAACTACCCGCCTCGTGCCCATGACGGATTTTATCCGCGGATACCCGCGGGCACGGATTTTTTTGCCACCCCTAGCTTAAACATTGTTTTGGGGCGATGTGTGGGTAGGGCATGCCTCGCTGAGGGAGAGATTTACTAGACTTTTCCATATCTCTACCCAACAATCTTCTTTTGTTAGGTCTTTGTGCTCTTGGGTAGGGGATAGGTGGGCTTGGGATTTGAGATGGAGGAGGAGGCTTTTTGTTTGGGAGGACAACCTATTGGAGGATTTTCTAGAGGTGCTGGAGGGGCATACCTATTCTGAGGATCCTGACTCTTGGTCTTGGAAGTATAGTGCTGACAAGATTTATTCGGTTAAGACTGCTTATGAGCATCTGTCGGACGTCCATATAGGAGTGGGTAAAAGAGGGGCTGGTCTGTCTCATATCTTGGCTTCAGTCTGCAACAGTTGGGCTCCGTCCAAGGTTCGTGTCTTTTCCTGGAAACTTCTCCTTAATAGGATTCCTACTAGAATGAATCTCTTGATAGGCGGTGTGCTAAGAGATCAGGGGGCTTCCTTGTGTGTGTTTTGTGGGGTGGAGGCAAAGACAGTTAGTCACCTTTTTGTTACCTGTCAGGTTGCATCTAGGGTTTGGTATGACATTTTTAGATGGCTTGGTTGGAAGTTGGTCCTTCCTAGTGATTTGTTGGGTCTTTTTGAGGGGTGTTGTGTGTTTCCTAGCATTTCAAAAATCACAATATATTTTACAACAGTCAATTGAGCATTCTTATGTTGCTGTAGAAAATATTGGCATCTGCCTTATGTTTTTTAAACTAATGGTTTCACTATTTCTTTCTTAAACTCTAGCAACAGAGTTCTACTGTAAATATATTTCACAATGCATAAACCGATGAAATCTTAAAGATATTTGATGCTAATACAAATTAAGGACATTTTTATGCATAACTGATATTGCATCTTATTTACCTAATTATCTACATTTACAGGGCACAATTTAAAAGCACAAACAAATTAAACAAAATTGTTAGTTATTTACGGTCAAGTGAAATATGATGATAAACCCTAATATTCGAGAAATCGATGATTTATGAAGAATAATACATTTTGACCATGATCAATGATGATAAGACAATCGGAGAGAGCGAGATAGAGAGCCTTTTTGGTTGGAATGTTGGCAAGTGAAGGAGATTTTGAGAGGATATATGATATGTCAGAAGAGAGAAAACAATTTCATACATCATCAGAATCGACGGCAGATCGAAAAGTCTTAGAAAGGACGAAGAATCTGCCAACGTCAATCGAAGTCGTGCGAGAGAGTGTGGTGGCAATACACCCTTCAGGAAATTCTTCAAAACTTGTCATTCTTTTGTTCTTTACGGTGACATTCACTATACACAAACGATAGATATCCCAAATACAATCTTAGTCATTGATTTGTAATTTAAAATAATTTCAATGGCAATAAATGTTTTATTCGTATTTATTAAAAAAAAGTGTTTTATTCATGCGAATGCAGGTGAAATTATTTTACGATGAATAAAACACTTTTTTTTTCATAAATATGAATAAAACATTTATTGCCATTGAAATTATTTTAAATTATAAATCAATGATTAAGATTGCATTTGGGATATCTATCATTTGTGTATACTGAATGTCACCGTAAAGAACAAAAGAATGACAAGTTTTGAAGAATTGCCTGAAGGGTGTATTGCCACCATACTCTCTCGCACGAGTCCGATTGACGTTGGCAGATTCTCCGTCCTTTCTAAGACTTTTCGATCTGTCGCCGATTCTGATGATGTCTGGAATTGTTTTCTCCCTTCTGACATATCATCTATATCCTCTCACAGTCTCCTTCACTTGCCAACATTCCAACCAAAAGGCTCTCTATCTTGCTCTCTCTGATCGTCCTATCATCATCGATCATGGTCAAAAGGTATAATTCTTCATAAATCATCGGTTTCTCGAATATTAGGGTTTATCATCATATCTGAATTGACCGTAAATAAACTAAGAATTTTGTTTAATTTGTTTTTGCTTTTAAATTGTGCCCTGTAAATGTAGATAATTAGGTAAATAATGCAATATTAGTTATGCATAAAAATGTCCTTAATTCATATTAGCATCAATAATCTTTAAGATTTCATTGGTATATGCATTGTGATTACAGAAGAATTCTGCTGCTAGAGTTTAAGAAAGAAAATAGTGAAACCATTAGTTTAAAAAACATAAGGCAGATGCCAATATTTTCTAAAGTAACATAAGAATGCTCAATTGATTGTTGTAAAATATATTGTGATTTTTTAAATGCTTAGTTCAAAATGCTAATAATAAGCTTTGGAAATATTGAAATGCAGAGCTTTCAATTGGATAGAAAGAGTGGAAAAAAGTGTTACATGCTTTCTGCTAGATCTCTCGCCATTGCTTGGGGTGATGATGATCGATATTGCAACTGGATTGCTGTGCCTGATTCCAACCTGAATTTAATTGTGTGCATGTGTTATACATTATTTAATATGCGAGAGTGTATACTGCATAATCTAATATATAGATAGATGGGGACAACTAGAAACATGATAAGTTAACTTTTTTTGAGGGAAAACATAATAAGTTAATTGAATTTCCTTTATTTATCGATCATAAATCAATTATAATTTTCTTTTAATAACCAAAGAAGATATATTAAGAAGGAACAAAATATACTCCAACTAAAAAAAATCATATGCCTATGTTATAATTAATTCTAATAATGAAGTTAGAACTTACTGAGCAGTCAGAGAAGACGCGTTAGTTCCTTCTTTTGACATGATGAAGAAGCTGAGAATTCCTAATTAAAAAAAAATGATGAAATATGCAGTTTCATTGTGCAAAATCAAGATAGCAATTATTATTGTTTATTTTTTTGACAAAATTATTATTTCTTTTGAAGTGGAAAAAAGATCACAATGTTAATAATTAGAGTGTAAGAATACTCAAACCAGAGATATACAACATCATCACAGAATATATCACAATGTTTAATATTTTACTTTAATATGCTCATGATGCATTAAGTCCAAGAATATCTTTCCAATATTCCTTACTCAAAAAGAAGAAAAAAAATCTTTCAAATATTCTTAACAATTCAAATGGCACAAAGTCTTGATCAGTGTCAACCATTTCCAACTTTTATCCTGCACCCTATGTACGTGACACAAACTGAAAATAGTTTGGTTAAATTATCACTTGGAATAATGGTGTACCAATTCATCTAAACACCTCATATCAATCAGAGAAGAAAATCACAACTATTAAGCAAGAGTATGTTTTGGTTTGGTCACAACATTAAATAAAAAATATTTGAACATACACATAAATGAAAAAATTAAAAGAGAAATAAATAGTCACATCAATTTTTATCATTTGATTCTTTACTCATATAAGTGGAGTCTTCCCTACATGCAATCAAGCTGCAATCAGCATATTATATGTGATTAAAATCATACGACTCTTTTGCTCAAAAAAAAAAAATCTCATACGACTCAAATTGTAATGTAGTTTTGATTTTTGTAAGATTATAAAAATTCAGACTTTAAAATTTGAACCATCTGATTTCAATTGGACAATTACGATCTCACTTACTGAAATCTTGGGTGCCGACCGCACCGAATCTGGATCCATACTTGTATTATCCAATACACCTGCCCAAACAACAAGGTTTGTCCAAAACTTCCAAAACATGGTACTCTCATCAACCAAAAACAAAACCCCATTTGAAATCAAGTAAAACATCAGTTTTATCGAATATTAATACTAGTAGAATCACAAAATCGATCAACAAGAAATTTCAAATTTCGAATCCTAGATTCCTTAAAAAAAAGAAAAAGTTTCGAATCCTAGAGATGTGTCACAAGCAGGAATATAAATAATAATTTAAAGTAGAGTCAAATATATTGTCCCCTACAAAATATATAAAGAGCAAAACTGAAATAAAAAAAAATAAAAATAAACGTAACCGATGACCTTATAACCTTTGCACTAGAAAACAAAACTTTTAAATGAGTAAGAATGTGTCCATTTACCTGCACAGGAAAGAAACAAAAATCAGTTATAAGAATAATAATACTAAACCATATATATTATGAATGAACATAGAATCGAAAAGTAGTGTAAGAGAGAGAGCAAAAACCTGGTGTTCAAACAATGTATAAGTTCTCTTACTCACTAATATTTTATTTAGAGGCTCCTCACTAATCTTTGATATGTGGAAGAGTATATATATACAAAGGTTATATGTAGTTTGTTATAATACATATCACCTTCTTCTTTTTTTTACGGGAAAGTTCCATTTTGCTTTTTTTTTTTTTAAGGATAACATTTTAAAATATCACTTTAACAAAAAAGGATAAATTGAAAACAAAATTATTTATAAATTAACATTTTCAAATATCACTTTTTCAAAACAAAAAAAAATGAAAAAATCATGTAAAATATACTTCCTCCAGTTCTATTTATAAGATATATTTTGTTCAGTAAAAGTTTGTCTACTTGGTCCAAACTTTGAACCAGATACATCAACTTTTGTTAATCCAAATGCCTCTTATAAATAGGACAAGAGAGAGTATAAAATTCCAACACACCCCTTTTCACACCAACATGCTTAATATGAAGAGTTTCATATTTTAATTTTTTTCCTTTGTTTTTAGTAGTTTTCTTTCCCTAAGTTTGATTTATGCTCCTCTACTTTTTCTTCACATATATTTAGCTTGAAAAATCAATAATTACTTTTTGATCAAAGATAATTAAAACTATTTTTTTAAATTAACTTTTTCCTTTTGAAAAGAAAACTTTGCAAAACAAAATTCTATATTCAAAGAGCTAAACTTTAAAAAAAAAACCATTTTTTAAAACTAAAAAAAATATAATAAAGATTATAACAATGTTATATTTTTTTTTAAAAACAAAAATAACTTTTTCCTTTTGAAAATAAAAATTTCCAAAACAAAATTCTATTCTCAAAAGGTTAAACTTCAAAACAACCATTTTTTTAAAAATAAGAATTATAATAAAGATTATAACAATGTTATATATTATTTTTTTGAAAATATAACTTTTTCCTTTTAAAAAGAAAAATTTTCAAAATAAATTAAGAAAATTCTATTTTCGAAAGGCTAAACTTTCAAAACAACCATTTTTTAAAATAAAAAATAATAACAAAGATGATAACAATGTTTTTCAAAAAATAACTTTTCCTTATGAAAAGATAAATATTCAAAACTATTAACAAAATTCTATTTTCAAAAGGCTAAATTTTCAAAACAACCATTTTTTCTAAAGTCAAATAAATAATACTCCCTCCGTTCTTTTTTAAGTGTTGTTTTAGAATTTTAACAAAAAAATAGCGAATTGTATTTTTGTACTTTTTTTCCTATTATACCCTCATTTTAATCCACTAATAATTTCCTATTTTTTTGCACACACTTTATCTTTTCAATAAATTTAATATGTAACAAACAATTGTTAGTTACTACTCTCTTTCTCCAACAAATTTCTATTTTTTTCGCGTTTTATCTTTCTCTCATAACAAACAATTTTCAATTTTTTAAATATTGTGCACATCTCTTTAATTATTTTAAGTCAATATCAAAATTATTCCAACTTCACATTAATCAAAAGCTAAGAAAAAAATTAACTTTCCTCCAACTCCTTTAATAAAAAGTAAGGCTTCAACTATGGTTTCAACCAATATTAGATTCACACCGTGTGACATAAAATTTTAACTTTTCATGGAACCATTATCATAGGTAACAAAATTTTATTTAAATTTGAAGATAACAAGAAACAAATTAAGTTTTAAAACAAAACAAACAAACTTTGTTTAAAAAAACAAATTTAGTTTTCCAAATATATAGCATTAATTAGTTTTATTGAAAAATATAAGAGTAATTGACAAAGGGTATAATTGACAAATCAAACCCTTAAAATAGCAAAACGACAGTTAAATAGGAACAAAAAATTCACCCTAAAAAGACACTTAAAAAGGAACGGAGGGAGTAACATGGATTATTACTACCTTTTAAATAATTACTACTGCCTTTTCAAAATCATAATTCAAATAAAAAAATATCTTTAAAAAGGAATATATTTCATAACATGATAAGCTTCCAGACCAAATTAAAAAAAAAAAAAAGACATACCTAATAAAAAGTAAAAATGATAAAATAAAATAAAAGGAAAAATTCAATAAGGTAAAAAATTTATATAGTAAAAAACGATTTCCTAAAAAAATAATTATATGGTCAAAAATAATTAAAAGATAACTTTCTGAAAAGATAATAATTCAATTTTTCAGAAAAATAATTTTTCAAAATCAATAATTCAAACAAAAAAGAACAAATATCATATATGATAAAAAAAAAATACAAAACACTGCTTAAATAGTTGTTACCTTGAGGTTGTAGCTTAGTGGTAAAAGCTTAAGCTTGTAACTTCAAAGTGGAATACTCAAATTCTCTAAAGAACGGTTGCAAAATGGTCATAAATGTAACAATATTTTTGAAAATATTTAATTAAATAGGTCGGTCTGATGATATACTTTTCTTATAACCCGTGACCTAACCTTTGAAAATAACTCTTTAGGCATCATGGTTTGCTCTCAAGCACCCTGAAATGACATTTTTATCCCCAATAGTAATTACCTACCTTTCTCTAGTGATCGATAATTAATTGTTGTTACGTGCTCGTCATATACCATAAAAAACTGCAACTCCCACATTGCCAAAACCACATAAATGCAAAATTTTCTCCTCCAAATTCAAACAAATCAACATTCTTGAAAAAATTTCAAAGTCAATAAAATAACAAGTTTTCATAATCCCTTAGCATACAAAGTATGTATATTTTGTGCTTAAAGTGTTTGATGAAATGCCTCAAAAAAAAATTCATTGTTTTTTCTGTTGTTTGTTGTGTAGATATGACTGACCATGACTAGTAGCGCACACAGAGTAAATGTTATGGTGAACACTGCTTCAAAAATGGGGCTACATAGGAACACCAATGGGGAGGAACCTGATTGTGTATGAGTTGACAAGTGCACCAAATCGTACTCAAGCAGTAAGTTAGTAAGTTATCGTCTCAAGGATTGTCGTTCAACTTGGTAATTAGCGGAATTTATTTGAAAAGAAAATAAAAGAAAAGATTGAGAGTGGTTGCAAGGTTTTAATTGTCATGCCCAATGCAAGATTATGTTTTGTTAATTCAGAAGTGTAACGACGATTAGGGAATCCTTGAATCTCCCCCTCTTCCTTTGTTGGAATTAACTCGATTAATTCTTTTAGTTTATGACTTGCCTTATGTTTGAATTTAAGAAAGAAAAAAATAACCCCGTGATGAATCAGTGGTAGTTTATTTTAATATCCTCGCAATTCAACCAATTACAACTTGAGAGTTCCCTTAAGATGAGATATAGCCCTAAATTCATACTTAGATTCAATTAATTTAGAAACTAAGAAATTCAATATTTTCTTGTTTAGATCGAATTTGGGTCATCAATCCTATTAAGCTCAATCTAGGGATATGGTATAGAAATGGACATATACGAATTAAATCAGATTTATATCATAAACTGAATAAAAAACTTTATTAGAATCCAACAAATAAGAAGGGTTTCATAGTAGAACCCTAATCAAATAGGTTTAGTTGCACATGGCAACATACATCATTACAAAACAATAGAAAAACATAACCTTGATTGTACCAACAAAAAAAAAATACCCCTGAGAGAACAAGAGGAGGATGGAGATCATCTGCCTTGAAACTCCGACGATTGACCCTTGCCTTTTACTGCTAGCTTTATGAATGAATAAAAGAGTGTACAAAGATCTCTATTTATAGTGCATCATTACTTAGGGGTTAAGAGAAGAAAAATAGGTTTTTTCGCCAAAAATGGGTTGGAAAACAAGCAAGCAACAATTACAAGTTGCAGCCATGCACGGGGCAGCCCCCTGCACAAATATAGCAGTTTTCGTCCATTTTCGAGTGTTCTTCCATCTTGCAATGCCTTAGAACTTGAAATGAATTTTCTTCGCTTTGTATTATCTTTAAATACCTTCTAAAAACCATTGATCATCGATCTTCATATCCTCGATTCTTCACTTGATGTCATGTTTTTCCGATTTATATGATTTCTCACTAAAAAGAGTCGAAACACCTATGAAGTTGTATGATTTAGGATAAAAACTGAATTACAACGACTCGAATGTAAACAATACAAAAATTTCATCAAACCATTAACGGTGTCAGTTGGGGTCATGATCCTCACACCGGATGATATGTAATGTTTTTTACTCATCTCAATCCATGACATGTTGATGAATCGTATGGAAAGAATCTCCCAAGCCGTTGGTGTTGCTTCATGACTGAGTTGCTTGGTGTTTACAACGACTCCACGGTTAATCGGTGGGATAATATGAATAGTGCTCATGTTGAATATCAATGGCTAAAGGAAATATTTAAGGAACTTCTCACCAAAGCAACTAACTTTGAAAATACAGCTCGAATGAAGGAGGATAGAGATAACCATTGGAATTGATGCGTACGGGCTTTCTTGTTATTTTTGCTCGGATGCACATTATTCGCAGACAAGAGCAACAAGCACATAGGGGTGATATTTATTGAGCACATACGGGACATCGATAGAGTTAATGAGTGATCATAAGATGGTATGGCATTGACTTATTTGTATCATTACATGTCTGAGGCTACTAAACCCCAAATAATGTCAACGGTAGGATATATTAACCTAATGTAGGCAATTAATTTAAATTTAATAATTTAATGGGTTTTTATACTTATGTTTGTGATTGTAATATGTTTTTATAATTGTCTTTGTTTTTTCAGGCTTGGGCTATGGAGCATATCAAAGACATATATTCTTTTATTCTACATCCTAGTTATGCCTCCGACTTGACATACGCTTTGTTTCTGGAAGGGGCCATGCAAAATCGGCAACTTCAAGTTGATCCTTAATTGTCTCGACATCAACCCCAAGTACTTGTTGCTTTAATTGCTTCTTCTGTTTCTTGGATAAAACCGTAGTGAATGGTTTCGCGGCTGAACATTGATCATACTCTTGAATTCTATTCCAAAGATCGATATCTTGCTGAATAACCGGATTACTGTGTTGGTCCACCATGCTTTCTTTGTGCGTGCCATTGTCCACGGGAATGTCTGAGTAAGAATTACTAGGAATATTTGTACCTTGAACATGCTGAATTGTGTGACTGTCAACAAGTTGATGTTGTACTGAGGGCTGCTCTTGGTCATCAGCAGCAGAAACGACGCCAGCTGAACTAGCGGCCAAACCTGCAGGAGAGGTGTTGTGCGCTTCTGAATCTGTGTTCTTGTGTTGGGCTGGACTTTTCACTGTACCAGAAGAGGACAAATGTATTTCAAAGGACTCATGCACGTCAACGTGCTCTACTGAAAGTGGAAGCAGGGCAGCGGCAACAGAAATCTTAAGAGCCTGTACGGTCTGAGAGTCCTGTTGCTTTTGCTCCACTCCATGTGAATGCACGTCATTGTGCGCTACTTTGAACAACTCCAACACGTAACTAACAACCTGAGGTAACCTTCCTTGAGGGATTTCATCTGTAACATTTTGCAATGGAAAGCTGAACGAGTTGGCAGAAACGTCGTTATCAACAGGTACAGCAGAGACATCGTTATTAACATGTACAGCTGAAACATCATTATTAATGGGAGCAGCCGAATGATACTCCTCATTGTTCAAACCACCTATTGTAGAAGATGGGGCTGTAACAGCAACATACTGAACCATATGTGTGCAGGTGGAGGCAACAGTTTGAGTTAATGTATATTCTTGGTTCACGAAAGTTGTTGCAACAGTAGGGGCTGCAACTGCAACATATCTCAGAGTACCGGAAGTAGATGCTCCTGTATCATTATTATTAATACCGTGCTTCCGAGGGGGGTTTCGTGTCAATGGTTCAACATCCATAGGTTTTTTACCACGATCATTCTCCTTTTATCTCTGCGGGTGCAACCATTTACAAGTCGCGGCATTGTGTCCAATGATATAACAGTGATGGCAGAATGGTGGCCTTCGCTCGTACTGAACTGCAACCTTGAAGGCAAAATTGTCCTGTTCCACAAGAATTTCGTTATAGGCTCTCTTAGATAAATCAATGTCAACAAAAATTCGTGCATAGTGCACGAAAGCCCTATTACGTGTCGGGGCATCCAAATCAATCGGTATACCTACTTCACTTGAAATTTCCTTCAGTGTCTGTTCCCGCCAATATTCATGGGGCAATTCAACCGAGTGAATCCAAATGGAAGCGTGAGTTTGCTTCTGTGAATAAAGATTAAAGTCATTCGTCCATTGTGAGAGATGAAGGAGACCCGGCTTTAGAGTAACGGTACCAGCTGCCCAAGTTATGCATAAGTCATCAGCTTGCTCAAAAAGGAAGTTACCCCCGCCCTAATAATACCATTTTCCATTTGTTAGTCATCCTCCATACCTTGCCTAACGTAGAAGCCAAATCTCTTGCCGTGTAAGGTTTGTTGCCTTTATTCAAAGTACACCTCGAAGAGCATTTTGACATTCAGCCAACCCCTCGCGTATTTTGACATTCAGCTAACCCCTCGCGTATTCTTCCTGACCAATGCGAATACACAGAGCATCACCCTTGATACAAGGAAACAAAAGAGGTGTTTCATCAGTGGTGGAACTCCTACCACCAAGCCCCGCCACAAAAGATTTCGGAGGTGCAGGATTCGCTGACGAGGAAGGAGTCTGTGTGACCGGCGAAGGAGCCGACGAACCTGACAATTCTGCCAGCCAATCGAATGCTATCTAAAATCACCGCAGTGACCGGAAGTGCTGGCCTCTCCACGGTGATTCACGAACCAAATTGAAAAGGCAACCAAAATGAAACTTGGAATTGGATTGCAACTACATGGTGCCACACCTGAAGAATTGAACAATTGATTGTTCCAATCACTCAATAGCTACAATAATGATGATGCAAGCAATACTTGGTAACTTACAACATGAAGAATTTTGGATTAAAAATGAATCGGGAGCAGCGCTCATGCTAACCCTAGCAGAGCGTTTTTTCAAAAAAACGAAAGAATGTGTTTTTTTTAATATATTAATTATTATTAATATATTGTCTCCAATTTTTTTTGTTAATAGATAGAATTTTATTTTTTTTTGACAATAATAGATACAATTTTCTTATAGATTAAAGTAGTTGTACTTGTGCTATCTACCCCGTTGAAATAATAGTTTAAATTAAATCTACAAAATAACATTAAAGAAGTTTACGAGTTAGAGTTTAAATAATAGAAAAATCATAGGAAATAATAAAATACAAAAGTAGATTTAATATGTAAGAGAAAAGTAATAAATTGTTAATTATTTGAACTTGGAAGGGAAAATTATGGAAGAAGAGGCATATGTAGAGCAAGAAACAATTTTATCATATCATAGTAATTATAAGTGAACAGATGCAAAAACTGGTTTATTTTCACATATTTTCAGCTATGGAAGTTTTGTTTCTGAAGAGGATCATGAACATAGATATTAAAAGAAGGTAAGAATAAAATTATGATTTTGTACTCTCACAAACAAGCATCCACTTTTCCAATGTGTACTTGAATTTGATTTCTCCAAACATGGTCAACATTGAAGCATGAATAAAAATGAAAAGCATATAGTCCAACAGACACTCTTCCACTTGCATTAATTTCTGAACATAAAGAAACCTTCAAATACATATTTAAAAAGAAAACACAAAATGAAGCTTATAGAAATCAGAAAACAATATACGAATGTGTCACACACTAGCACTCTAAGGCCCATTCGTTGTCTTGACTCCGACTATGGACATGAGAAAGTGGAGCTTTTCATTGATTTCAACAAGATCGAAGGGGTTCTCCTTGACAAAAGTAGGGGGTTCAACTCCAGTGAAGATGTAGAGAGCCTTCAATTCATCTGCACATGATGCTTGGGTTGTACATTCATATCCTATTATCTTTCGGATGGTGTAAATCTGTTTCCATATGTTCTCCTCGTTGAATGAACCCTACAAAAGGCTAGAATAAATAGTTTGACAGTGACAAAAATGTGTACTGATTCACATGATAATATTCAGATAAGAGCCAAACACCATAAACATGACCTTACACATATTACTTGTCAAGCAGAGCATAAGACGGCCAAGGCCTTCAATTGAGGCCTCCCAAGAAAATAATTTTTTTCTATAAGACATCAGAACTCCAAATAAAAATATAGTCTCCAAATAAAAATATAGTCTCTCTGGTCTCAAATGTAACCAAAAAATAATCTTAGTTTTTGGTTTCAAATATACACAAGTGTAACTCACTTTGAATATTTAATGTTGTTTATTCTAAAATACCCTTCAATAAATAAACGTTTTATTTTCCATAATCATTTTATTTTCATGGTTGTTCCAATCAAGGGCACTTTTGAGAATGCCCTTACATATTTTTTGAAACCAAGAAAACTAATTGCATCCAACTAAATTTCTTAGCAAGTGCTTTTTGCATATCGCAATGTCCCTACCAATTGAGTTATGCTCACGAGGACTCTTAGTAAGTGTGAAGTAAGTTATTTTTGCTTATAATCGAGACGGGAGAGTATAAGTGAATGACGTACACTCGTAAGTTGTCATTGTAACACAGTTGGAGACAAGGGTTTGAATCCTGCATTACATAATTTATTTTCACACAAACTCTAACTAAAATAAGCCTCCCTTAAATTTTTGCTTTAGGCCTACAAATGTGTTGAATGCACTTTTGCATCTCAGGTATCTATTATAATTTTTTTTTAATCGCGGGTTTCTATTACGATCTAGTTTCATATTGTATACAATAGCTGAGTTATGTTTTATATATATTGTGATGTGCAGAAATAATCAGAGATAATTTTGAGTGTTTGGTTAAAGCACTTACTGAGATTGAATTGAAACAAAATTAAGGAATATAGAGGACATCTATAAGCTATATGTGAGAATTAAGATTCACACTCCCTATGGCCAAAACCTTGACTTTAATTTTGTTGGGAAGATTAATCAAGTCTTTATATAGTTTGAGACAATCGTTTAGACAGTGGTTCTCTAAGTTCTCCTCAACCATCACTGTCCTTTAGTTCTCTCTTCACCAAAGGTTCTATTGATTCTTTAGTTATTCCACTTGTTTATGTAGATAACATAATCTTGGCCAGACTCAATCAAACATTGCTACATCAAACAGAACAACAGTTGGAAAAACAGTTCAAGCTGAAACTTATTGGAAACATAAAGTATTTACTTGTCTTGGAAATAGCCAAGTCATCCAAGAGATTCCACCTACAAAGAAACTATACCTTGCAGCCCTTGAAGAATGAAACCTATCCTTACAGATCCTAATCTGCCCTTATCCGAAGACACCAGTAACCTTCTAGAAAATCCTACTCAATATAATCATCATCTCTCCTTTGTATTCAAGTTTTATGAATGGATTCAATATATTATTCAGTCAAACCTACTTCATGGTGATGAATATGATGGGCTTACCAAGTTACCATGCATTTTGTGTAACTTTTTCCACATGGAAACAAAGATAAAAAAAGCATGCACTTACTCAGAATTCCAAGACAAATCCTACTGAACTAGTTCTAATTGAAAAAATAAAAATAATTTTATCAAGTCCCCAAGGTATACTCATCATATGATAACATGAAGACTGTCTGAAAAATACACACAAATTAGACATTTACCTCTTCAGAAGGGCAAACAATGTTTTTCTCAGCGGAACATTCAGAAGACCTGGACTCCAGTTCTATAGACGAAACAAGAACCTCCATTGAATCTGTATGCATCTCAACTGTAACACTTGAAGATTCTGAAAGCAAATAAACTAATTCAGACATTGGCCCAAAAAATAAATGGAATTCAGAATGGAAATGCCACATATATAAATTTACGGCCTGACCTTCTTGCAAATCAATTGTATATGAGTACGCGCCAGGGTCTATTCTGTTTTCATCACACAAGTGAAGCTCACTTTCATCAGCAATTTCTGTAGCATCTGCATCTGATGAGTCCATTATTTTATTATATTCATGCAACTGCATTTCTTGATTCACAAGGTCAGAAATGTTATCATCCAACTCCACTTTCTGCAATATAGTAGGCTCAAGTTTCTCTTCAACTTTTTCATGTGTATCAATTTTGTCATCGGTAACCTCAGACGAGTCCTCACCTACCAATATATCAATAACCTGCATTTCTATCCGCAAATCACCACTTGGTTCATCTTGAAGACTTCCATCAATCAGTTCAGAAGTTTCAGAGACCGGCTGCTGTGAATCATTTGAACCATCATCCTCTAATTCTATATTACCTCTTGAAGGCTCACCTGATTCTACCTCATTGCAAACACTACCCTTATTATCATCATCATTTCCTGATTGAACTGTTTCCTCGCATACTTTTGGATCTTCTTGATTCCTCATTTCTCCTTCAGTCCACAAATCCTGTTTGTCTTCCTGTCCTGCTTCCACATTTTCATTTGTATCAATTTTGTCATCGGTAACCTCAGACAAGTCCTCAGCTACCAATATATTGAGAACCTGTGTTTCTATCATCAAATTGCCAATTGGTTCATCTTGAAAACTTCTTCCATCAATTAGTTCAGAAGTTTCAGTGACCGGCTGTTGTGAATCATTTGAACCATCAACCTCTAACTCTAATTTACCTCTTGCAAATTCACCTAATTCTACCTCATTGCAAACATTATCCATATTATCATAATTTCTTGATTGAACTGTCTCCTCGCATACTTTTGAATCTTCTTGACTCCTTATTTCTCCTTCATATTCGTCTTCCTGTCCTGCTTCCACATTTTCAACTCCTTCAGTCCACAAATCCCGTTTGTCTTCCTGTCCTGCTTCCACATTTTCAATGACTGAACCAATATTTTGATGACTTTCACTTGTTCCACTAGAAACTCCTTTTGCATATTCTCCTCTCATATCATTTCTACCCTCATCTCTAATTTTTTCTAATAGCCCTTTTGTTTCTTTATGCATCTCTTCCTCCTCTATATCACCCTCTTTCACCTCATCTCCACATTCCTCTAAAACAACATCTGTGACACCAAACTCAAAGGGTGCTTTCAATTCTTCATTTTCATCAAAACCCTCCACAATTGTGCCTCCATTCATTGGCTTCTCATCATCAAGCTTTGGTGATGAAGGTTCTTCCTCTTCCTCCTCAGAGAAATAGTCAGTGCTGTCTTTCTCAGAACCATTGAGCTGGATGACATTGTTGGCATCACTTGAATGTGACAATTCCGGCTCGAACTCCTCGTTCACAACCCTTTGCCCATAATCCTTATCCAATATCACACTTTCCTCGCTAACATCAACCATTACATTGTCTCTCTTTGCTTCATCCTCTTCATTTAAATCTGTAATATCACTATCTTGCTTAAAACACACGTCTTCAAGTAGCAGTGGACCCCGTCCTTGATGAGTAGGACTAGGCTGAGGGAGCAACTTACTCATTAAATTCTGAGTACAACTATGGCTAACTAAGAACAAAGCACAAGGCATGGAAACTACAAGACCAATAGCAGAAGCAACTACAAAACCTGGAAGAACAATAGGAACAGAAGTGGCTACAAAACCAAAAACTAATATCTTCTTTCCCACATTGAGTCCCTTCTTGAACACATAGTTCACTTTGCTACCATTATTGGTATTAGGTTCAGACCAGTTTTGACTAGTACTAGTAATCATAGTATCCCTCTCCTCATCTTCTGCTTCTTCCAAATCCATCCTATTCTGCCCTATTTGAAATGAAAGAAGCTATCACTATATATGCATGTTAATTATAACTCACAACAGCATAGCTATTTCACAGTTTATAGAATCAAAATTGGTTTGAAAAAAGAATAATACGAATGAGAGGAAGAAAAAAAAATAAGGAAGATCAGAGTTTTACCTGAACTGAATGTAGGATAAATAATAAGCTTCAAAACTTCAAAGAGATATCTATGTTCTACCGTCGGCTCATGGCCAAATTCACTAGCTAGGGAAAAGAAAGTGTGTGAACTTTGATTTATCATTAATAATTTGTTCTTGTCTTAGACACGTGCTAGGAAGACAATGATGACAGGTGAAGGGGAATGAACGTGCCACCTGTTTTTGCATGCAAATACTATAGGGGCTTCATCCATCTCTCTCAGTTAAAATAATTGAGGAGATAAATTTATCTTTTTTTTTTTTTCCGATTCAAACCCCGGACCTTACATATATTATGCATTGTTTATAGCAACTGAGGTAAGTTCACCAGAACAATTTATATTCATCTTATCAATGATAAAAGTCTACTATTAATTTTGATCATTGCTAATATAAAGATTTTTTTAAAAAACTAATCTAATTCATCTAAGTTGGTCATGGTTAATGTGAAGAATAATTGTCTAAGATAAGTTTTTTGTCCCTATAAATATAACGAATTTTGATTTTAGTCCCTATAAAATTAAACTGAATGTTTTCACCCTCACAAAATTTTTTATTTTGTTTTTGGTCCTTAATGGATATAATTTTAACGTGTTTTTGACATTTTTTTGAACATAATATGAATATATAAATGTCGAATATAATAAACGGACATAACATGGATACAATTTGAACATA
>Ga0315914_1006157_pt1 | contig 17124 bp, 15 predicted proteins | sample MpolenodulesMG_FD_203920 | JGI IMG/M metagenome (GOLD analysis project Ga0315914, IMG submission 203920) | Medicago polymorpha root nodule microbial communities from Los Angeles, California, United States - elongated nodules | ecosystem: Host-associated > Plants > Roots > Nodule | place: USA...
CAACCCTGGACAGGTGGTGAAAACTACTAAGCTAGAGTACGGTAGGGGCAGAGGGAATTTCCGGTGGAGCGATGAAATGCGTAGAGATCGGAAGGAACACCAATGGCGAAAGCACTCTGCTAGGCCGACACTGACACTGAGAGACGAAAGCTAGGGGAGCGAATGGGATTAGAGACCCAGTAGTCCTAGCCGTAAACGATGGATACTAGGCGGTTGTGCGTATCGACCCGAGGTAGCCGTACTGGAAGGTGCGACTGGATCACCTCCTTTTCAGGGAGAACTAATTTGATTTGAGTTGTTTGGTTTTACACTACTTCTTGAAGAAGTAGGTTCTATTTGGATGTTAACTACCTGCAATATCAAAATACATGACTCTATGGCTCACTTGTGTATTATGCAATTTGATTATTTTAAGCATGAAAGGTTTCTAACTGCAAGAATATCATACTCCCTCCGTTCCAAAATATAAGCAAATTTTACTTTTTAACCTAAAAAGTAAAATTTGCTAAAAAGTAAAATTTGCTTATATTTTGGAACGGAGGGAGTAGTAGACAAGTATAATATCAAATAGTTTTAGTATCAGTTAACAGTGGCAAAAATTAATCATACAATGTGACATGTATTGGCTACTAATAGAACTGAAATGCAAATAAATGAACCGAGCCTAAGAACCAAACTCAAGTTCATTTTCAAGTCTCATTCATTACTATTCCAAAAATTTAAAAAATCTGAACCATTACCCTTTATTAAAAAAAGAAGTCATTCATTACCAAAAACCAACCTCGCCCGAAATGCAAATTGAAGAACCCAAAATTGCATAATTGATTTCAGTAATCCTAAATCTCATTCCTCTTCTCATCAATTGGCAATTCATCCTCAATCTCAATCTGTTTCTAACTCTAAATGTATCGTCATTGATGCCATCAGATCTCAAAAAAGATGTCGAAGTCATTCATGAAATACAATGAATTGAAGCTCACCACATTTCATTCCGAGAAAAACCTTCGACTTCGACTTCGTTCTCTCCGGCAACAGTAGAATGGCATTCAACGACTGTGTTCTGTGAGAGGTTCTTCTAGGCTATTGTGCGAGAGGAGTTCAAACCATAACTCCTTGATCTAATGAAGGTATTTTGCAGAGAAATTATGGATTTTGGAGCAAGAGGAAGATGAGTTATGTTTGATTTCTGCTCGGTTTAAAACAAAGAATTGGTTAACCAAACCATTACACAAGCTCTGTTCGGGACCACGAAAAGTTCAGTTCTCTTGCTGAACTAAACCACGAACAGGCCTCATAGCTACCTACTTTTGGATGCGAAAATTATGAAACCCTTGCGTTATTAATTGTGTAGTAACCATAACACCCATTTGTTCTTTTTGAACTCATAATTAGATTAAAATGTTATTGTAGTAGTGTTATAGGCTTATAGCTCACTATGTATAAATTAAGATCTTAATCATCAGCTTCATATTATAACACGTTGTAGAGCTATTAGATTTAAGATAGAGAGAAATCTCAAACTTTTCTATCTCTAAGATCCAACGGCTCTGAGGCATCTGCAATAATCAGCCGGCCATTCTGGCAGACTGGTACCTCCACCCTACAAGGAGTTTCAACATCAAGACAACAGCCACCGTCCTCGCAATAAAAATGCAGGGTGGGTGAAAAATACAAATACAGCACTGGACAATGTTCGACAAAATTTTGCCTGTCCACCACCCCAACCATCAACACCCACGTCGATATCGTCCCCAATAACCAAAACCATGCTCTAAAGATCTGGAACATTTTTAACCGGAAACAGAGTATAATATTTATCATTATACTAAATCATCTCCATGTAAAGCTATATGCTTGATTTAATGGAAAATAAAAGAAACAAAAAACTACAATAACCACAGCAAACTATTATCTATAATATCTAATGATGTAAGTTCATCAAGTCAATATTTTTAAAACAGAGAAGTGAAACACTGTTGTCCCCCCTATCTGCAGGTCACATCTTTGTGTATTCATAAGATTATTTGGCAAGTTCTATCCTCATGAACCGAGCTCCACAAACAGACTGGCCTGAGGATGCAATCCAGCTTCCTTTAGTGAGAGTGCCAATTTTTCTTGTCCATAAACAACCCGAGGGAAGTTAGAGACTAGGCTGTAATTCTCGACTTCTAAACAACCCAATGAATCAACATAGTCATACAAAGATTGAATTGTCACTGTGCTGTTGAACCTCCTTTCTTTGCGCACACCATTGGGAAACCGTACCAACACCTACAATTTTGATTGGAAGTGGAAAAAATAAAACAGATGTCGTCCAAGTTAATACATAACGAAACAAAAACTAAGCCGAAAAAATGAGAAACTAAAAAGGGAGTGAAGGTAAACCATATATGAATTGAGGTTAAGATCTCACATACAAGTCAAGTACAGAGTAAAGGCACTGCAGGAGAAAATTTAATCTTAGACAAATCATCATATACTTTACCTGTGTAACATTAGGTCCTTTTTCAGGTTCTTCACCAAGAGATTGAGCTTTCTCTTCACGTAATTTAGCTAATGCTGCTTGTTTCTCTGCAGCTTCCTGCGCTGCTCTTTCACGAGCCTCCTCCTCTTCCTTGAGCTTTCTCTCAGCTTCAGCAGCTTCCCTTGCAAGACGTTCTTCCTCTTCTCTTCTCTGCCGTTCCCTAGCCTGAACATACACACAGCATTAATACACTACAACAGTAACAGTGCCAAGATTTCCCAAACAAAAGCCCAAGCAAGGGAACAAGTTGAGAACAGGGAAAAACACAAATCATGGAGTAGAGACCACAGAAAAATGTTATACAAATAACCATACAATACAAAAAAAACATACTTGATCAGCTTCTAGTGCAGCCCTGTATGCAGCATCTTGCTCTTCCCTTAAGCGTGCATTAGTTTGTCTTTCTTCTGCATCAAGCCTTGCTGCAACAAGAACTGGGGAACTTTCTTCAAGCACTCTCTGAAGTGTCACTAACATCTCCTCGGGGGATTTTGGACCTTCAACCTGAATTGAGTAAAATGAATGTTAAAAAACACCACAATCAGACTGCTTCATAAACTACAGTACTTAATAATTGGCACATCAATTTATTAAGACAATTAAAAATATGACTTAATATCAATAAAATATGAAAATAGTACAGTCTTGAATCTCAGTTTAAAGTACTGTTGATATTGAACCTATACATGGTTACCATGAAGTTATTTGTGGCACAATCATTTGGAACAATCAATTAAAATATGCATAATCCAGAATATTTCATAACCGAGAGGGAGGAAAATATTTTGAAGTGATAAAGGACCATAGTGATAAACAAAAAAGAAAACAACAATGTTGGAGCTTTATCCTGCTACATGAGATTGACCATATGAATCAAACTGTTCATTTCAGGCTACTGATTGGAAAGAACTTATTCCATAGATCGAGTAAATCTCCATGTGGTAAGTAGGAAACACCAGTTGCTGCTATATGATTACGGAGAAGATACTTGCTCTCAAGAGAGTTTTCTCATGGTGATTAATTTGATTATTGCTCTATCCCTAGAAAGCAGATTCTAGATGAAAAATGGAAATCAAGGAAATCATACAGATCATTTTATTCATGTTCACTACAACCTCAAAGCTATGGAGATGGACTTCTTACCAGCCCTAATGTCGGAAAGTGGTAATCCAAACAACAAAACTAATAAAATTTTGCAAATGATGTCTCTTTCCCTGTAATCATTTACCCGTCATTAGAGAGAGACACTTAACACATTGGGCTTTATTATAAGCAGTTAACCTTGCTATTTTTTCTTTCCTTTTTTTAATACATCAAGCCTACTTAGTCCCTATGGCTTTTTCCATCCACATTTTTTAACAGAATCTGAATATCTGAATATAATTGTCCCACAAGCTCTAAAGCACGGACACTGCTTGTGGTAAGCGTGTCCCGGTGTCGGACACATGTTAGTGTCGGACATGCGTCAGACACCAATATGACACGTGTCAGATGCTGGTAGCACTGTCCTGAAAAAAATAAAAAAATAAAATAGAATGACACGGCAGCAACACTGCACGACACGGGTTTGGAGAGACACGGCTGGAGGAACCAAACCGATACACCCCAAAAAAAAGTAGAACTGTGGGCTTCTTTCAAAACGATTGCTATGTAGGATCTGAAACTTAAGAAAACCCTAAAGAACAGCAATTGATCATTTGCATTCTGCCCTACATAGAGCTTCTTTCTTTCCCGTCATGTGGATCTGGACAGCAACATTCAGTCACTCACTCACCTCTGAAATTCTCTCTTTGCCCGGTTTGATATGAATCAACCTTCTGTAACCTTTCTATTTTGACTTTTCATTGTTTTGTTTTCCATTCATAATACCATCTCTCACAATATAATAGGCTAAGTAATGTATACAGCTTTATTTGTTTTGTTGTTGTACTATTGTTTTTATGATAATATTATTATATGTATTCCTAGTTTCTCACGGCATGTGACTACTTACTAGTAGTAAGCTACTAGCATTATTCAAACTTGGTGGGCAGAGATAGTACAAGTAAGCAACTTTAAGAGGTGGAGTTTGGATTCTAGTGAATAGTAGTTTTCTTTAATAGCTAATTAATAGTATTTTCATATATTTTGTTTTATTTAATTATAATTATATTATAACAATAAATATATCTAGCGGTGTCGGTGTCCTGGGTTTTTTAAATTAGCGGTGTCGCTGTGTCCATATCGGAGTCCGTGCTTCATAGCCTACAAGTACCATGAGACTATAAGGCTAAAACTATATCTGTTTGAATTTGATCTCTCATAACTTATAAACCGTAACCATATTATGCGTAATAAACCATGTGTATCTATCTTACATACAACAAATACACAACTTTTTGACAATGAGGGCTACTTCAACCACTCAACTATTAGCATTCAACTGCATCAACAAGCTTCTGGCATGTCTGAACTAAGAAGGGAAATACAGACGTGCATATGTTCGGCAGCCGACAACCAACATACAGTCTTGATCAATCATAATGACAAAAATCAACACACTCACATGTGCAAACACACATATTGGGGGATACCCTTACTACAAGAGTAAGGCGTGTTTAAATTTTTCAGCTTAATAATAACTTGCTGTGAGTTGGATTTTATTAATGCACCGGTTGAATTCAAATTTCTCTGATACTTACCTCACAATTTTTATTTTAATGTATAATACATTTTAGAACTCTAACTACATATCAACAATAGACTGCATACATGGGGAGAATGAAAATAGACAAAATATTTACTTATCCACATACTGAGATTGGCATTGAGTCAAAATCTTTTTTGATATTTTGCTGGAACAAATTTGAATCTTTATTATCTTTACACGTATTGATAAATTTGAATCCTAATCCTGCCAAGGCTGGTCCCAAGCCCGGGTAAAAGGAGAGGGTTGTGTTAGGCCTCGACAGCCAACATAAAACTCTGTTGAATCTCTATGACGTGGACCAAATACGAAGAACACTATGGCGTCATTTGATCCATGTAGCCGACCCCACTTAGTGGGATAAGGCTTGGTTGTTATTGTATTGATAAATTGGCCAGATGTCTCCAATATGCCAAAGAGAGAAATTCATAAGAATTAAAACCATCAGATTAATTCCTTTGTGTAATCCACGGCAAACATATAATGCAAAAGAAATTGATACCTATGAAGCACCAAAGGGAAATATACACCAGACACAACACAACACCAACACGTAGACATAGTAATACTTTAAGAAAATGGAGGTGCTTTAATGTAACCAGATGTGTTGGAGTCAGAGAGGGACATGACACTCTCAATTTGAAGTGTCAATACAACATAAATTAACAACTAAAACTTGTTATAGTTAGGATTTCAAGATATTGTCATCTATCACTCGTAGTCGTTATCATCTTAACTGAACAACACTTATCACATCCTGGTGTGTTCTTAGTTAACCCAAATTGCACTTTGGACGAGTGTTTTTTTACAACACCAAATACATAGACATAAAAAAAAAAAAAAAAAATTTAGCCACTTAAACGGAAACCTCGACGCCTTCAAACTATTACTCATCATTCCTCTTGTGCCTAGGATCTTGATGTGAGGAGGTAAAATCCCCTACTAGTCAAGAGCTCTCTCCATTCGTTGTCTCTAATACCAATGACTAGTCAACTTGGTATTAGAGACCCGGTTGGTGAGACATGAATAGCGCAAACAAGAGTGAAGGTAGATAGGAAGAAATGGCAAAGAGAGTTGAAGGTGTACATGGGGAGTCGATGAAGAGGAGCAAATGATGGACGGCATGTGAATGAACTAATTTGCCTAAAGTGGGACAATCAATCAGCAAATTCAAACTTCAAAACAGAGACAGAAGAAAGCTGGGCAATTGTGGGTAGGAGGCTGGAAGGGGAGAATGATATTTCCATAATAATCAAATTACAGAAGTGGAGAAGGAGGCTGCAGCAGCTTTCTGTATAACGCGAAGGTAATTTAAAAGTTAACATATTAAAACTCTCAAGGGAGAAACATTCACTTTCTAAATCAGGCAGGGGCACAGTAAATGCAGGGGAGAATGAACATTGACAAAATATTAACTTATCCAACTACTGAGATAGGCATTGAGTCAAAATCTTTTTTGATATTTTGCTTAAAACAAATTTGAATCTTAATTATCTTTACACGTACTGATAAATTGGCCAGGTGTATCCAATATGCCAAAGAGAGAAATTCATAAGAATTAAACCCATCAGATTAATTACCTTTGTGTTATCCACAGCAAACATATAATACAAAAGAAGTTGATACCTACGAAACACCGAAGGGACATGTACAGCAGACACAACACCAACACGTAGCCATAGTAATAATTTAAGAAAATGGAGGTGCTTTAATGTAACCAGATGTGTTGGTGTTGGTGCAGTTTCACTGTAGGACACGACACTTTCAATTTGAAGCGTCAATACAACATAAATTAACAACTAAAACTTGTTATAGTTAGGATTTCAAGATACTATCATCTATTACTCGCAATCCTTATCAGCTTAACTGAACAATACTTATCACATCCTGGCGTGTTCTTAGTTAACCCAAATTGCATTTTGGACGAGTCTTTCTTCACAAAACCAAATACATAGACATAAAAAAAAAAAATTAAAAAAAAAAACTTTAGCCACTTAAATCACCACAAGCATAATCCAAACACAAAAACATAACATCCCATTAACCATTTGCATTCATTTCAACCAAAAAAAACCATACCTGTTGAAGAAGAGCGATTCTCTGATTAGTCGCAGCCATAACAAGAGCACAAAACGGAAACCTGGAAGCCTTCAAACTATTACTCATCTTAAACCCTTCACTAGCACGAATACTCCCACCCCAACACACAAAATTCTGATTCAAAAACTCAACAAAAACCTCCGAACAAAGCGTTCTACGACAAAACTCCGGCGTATCAGGATGATCAGGCGAATGCAAGTAAACAAACAACAGCTTAAACGAATTCCTCGACCCCTGTAAAGCATCCATGAAACCCTCACTCACAAAATTCGGCTTAAAGGCACCACCGCCATAATCCCTCTCAAAAGCCGCTACAAATTGCATCGCTTCTGTCGTCGCAGCAGATACAGAAACCAACGGTGTGCCAGCAGAGGAAGAGGCGGCTGAGGATGATCCCGGGCCGAGACCGACGAAGCCGAGGGAATAGGAAAGTACACCACCAGCAGCCCATAATCCGAAACCGATTGCTCCTGAGATTAACCCTAGACTACCGGAAATTACGGAGACGGGTAATTTGATAAGCTTCCAGGCTAATCCGGGTGGTGGTGGTGGTGGGAGTGGTGGTTCTGATTGGGATGATGATGATTGTGATAGAAGATGAGTGTTTTGATCGGCGTTGTCGTTATCGCCGCCGTGAGGAGTGTCGGTTGTGGTGGTGGTGAAAGATGAGATTGCGAGTTCGAGGTCCCAATTATGAGCGGCGAGGATCTCGGTACAGAGGTCGGGATCTTGTAAACCGGTGATTGCTTGAAAGTAAGCGAGTTTATCTGCTACATCAGACATTTTTGGTGAAATCTGAAGTGAAAACCCTTAGCACCGACAATTCAGAGGAAGATGATAGTATCGAATAAACAGTGATTGAATTGAATTGGAATTGGAATTTGGAAGAAGAAGAAGAAGAAGGGTTTGTGTGAATGAAATCGTGGAATTGGTTTTGTTTATCGACCACATCCACTCACTGGTTCGTCTTCCTTTATTGTAACCTGCTGCCCCAATATCTTAGAATTTTAGTACTCTAATTTCCCTATAAAAAGAAACAAACTCACTCTAATTTCATTCTATTTTACTAACTACACTTGGAGCTAGTAAAAATTTTATTTAGATTTTACCAAAAATCAAAATTTATCCTGTGGTTGTTTGCCGTAATAAAAATCATTTTTAAAATAATAATAATTTAGTTTGTTTAAATACAATTATCTTAGTACTCGTGAGCTTATCTAAGGAAAATGCAAATATATGTAAGGTGTGGGGTTCGAAACCCGGACACCACAAAAAAAAAAAAAAAACTATCTAAAAGCGAGTGATTTTTTGTTAAAAAATTAGTTCAATATTTTGATCCATATATTCTCTCTTCCCTGAAAAGAATATATTTTTTAAGAAGATGCTCTTAACAACTTCTCATTTTAAGTTGTTTTTAGATTCTGATTTTTTTTAAAAGTTGTAACAAACGGATGCAATACGCTTAAAAGTGATTATTTTTTTTAAAGTGGTTTTTTTTCTTACAAATGCTATAACAAATGAGCTCTTTATAGGGATACAGGTAAAAAAAAACTTTATTAGTCATAGTTCAATAGATACTATTTTCATTTGATTTGAGTTGCTTAGAAAAATGGTGTCTGACGAGAATTCAAGCGACGATGATGTTGATGTAAGTTGGAGGTACTTACTTATAAGCAATATGGTGCTCAAGTCAGAACGAGAGTAAAGAGTGAGAGGTTGTTAGGATGGAAATTGTGTATTGAGTTGAAGGCGGAGAATTTTCTTTATCGAATAGGCATAAAGCCATTGAAGCAATGATGGGTGAACATTTATGTTCAACGTCCATTAATGGATATTAAAATGTCTGTTATGAGTCGTTTGGTTGTTACTGGATCTAAGAATTTGATGGGGATCGATGGAGTGGTGAGATGAAGATTCATAGTCTGCTTGATTGGGCTTGTTGTGTTTGAACCTGAACGTGTTTGAGTCCCTTCGAGATTGGGCTTCTACCAAGTGTTGGGTTGTCGGGTGTAACTTATCAAAATTGATTTTAACAATATGAAGTGAAAATTGCTTTTCTGACATCAAAAAGTTCATATTGACACATGGAAATGACCAAATAACCCTCAACGGTTGTTAACTGTCACTGGCATATCCGACAGCAGTTAACTGCCGCTGGCTACAGATACCTCTGGCTTTGCTGCACTTAAGTGCAGTTCCAACTGTGATTTTACTCATTTCGGTCGAAAAATGAAAATAAATCGAAACTTATTCAGAATTCTACGAAACTTTTCAAACACCTATATAAAAATACATATAGATGATGTGAAAAGTTTCGTAACATTCCGAATAAGTATCGATTTTTTTATTTTTTTCGACCAAAACACGCAAAATCGCAATTGAAAAAAATTAAAAAATCGATACTTATTCGGAATGTTACGAAACTTTGCACATCATCTATATGTATTTTTATAGAGGTGTCTATAAAGTTTCGTAGCATTTTGACTAAGTTTCGATTTATTTTGATTTTTCGATCGAACCATGCAAAATCGCAATTTTTTTCCAAGTGCGAGTCCGAAAAAGTATCCTAGACGTTGAACTTTTTCACGATTTTTTGCACTCATGTTTAGAACAAAAGAATAACATCTTCCACAAAAAAATTGAATTTTTCGACAAGGGACAGATTAAATATGAATTTTTAACGCGCCTAAAATTTAAGACACGAAAACATCAACCTAAAAATTGAATTTTGAGCTGTTTTTTTGCAGAAACCTCTATAAAAATACATATAGAGGATCTGCAAATTTTCGTAGTATTTCGACTAATCCTCAATTTATTTTGATTTTTTTTACTGAAACGCATAAAATTGCAATATTTTTCCAACTGCGCGTCCGGAAAAGTTATATAGAGGTTGAATTTTTTCATTATTTTTTGCACACATATTAAGAACATAAAAAAAATTTCCCGCAAAAAATTAGAATTTTTCGACAACGGATGGATTAAATATGAATTTTTAATGTGTCAATAACTCAAGAAACCAAAACATCAAAACGTCGACCTAGAAATTGAATTTTGAGCTAGTTTTTTGCAGACAACTCTAAAAAAATATATATAGAGGGTCTATAAAGTTTCGTAGAATTCTGAATAAGTTTCGATTTATTTTGATTTTTCGACCGAAACGCGTTAAATCACAACTGGAACTGCACTTAAGTGCAGCAAAGCCAGAGGTAGTTAACTGCATCTGAAGCCAGCGGCAGTTAACTGCTGCCGGATATGCCAGAAACACAGTTAACTATCACTGGGGGGTAATTTGCTCATTTACATGTGCCAATATGAACCTTTTTATGTCATAAAAGCAATTTTCATATGAAGTGAGGGTACAATTTTACATATTTCTCTAATATAAAGGATATAGACTTAAAATTTTCATCAACAACTTGTAACAAAAATTAAAAAAAAAAATCATTAACAACTAAATCTAAAATACACTTCTTCAAAATGTTATCTAAAATCCAAGTATAATAGAGTAAATTTTATAAATATGTAAACAAGTTAAGTTGATAATACTAGTGCAGTAGTGTTGTCGAATTAGAGATTAGTCGAGGTACCGACTGACTTTCATCAAATATGATTCCATTTCTTCAAATGATTGACGTTGATGAATAAATTTTGCTTCTCAATTGTGGATTCTTTAACTGTTCTAGTAGAGCGTTCAGGACGGTTATTTTTTAGCTTTTGCTACTAGACTAAGAAATGCCTGTAAATAAAAATAAAAACATAATGATAAAGTGATAAAATAGCATAAAATAACTTTGTTTTATTGATTGTATGTTGAATACATTGTTATGATTAAAAAACTTGTGATCGAGGAGCAACGGCGATGTTGATGTAAGTTGGAGGTACTTTCGAGCACTTTGGTGTTTAAGTTAGTATGAGAATAAAGAGTGAAAGGTTGTTAAGATGAAAATCGTGTCCCTCAGTTAAGGTGGAGAATGCCTTTTATCGAAGAGCCGTGAAGAACTTTAAGCGTTCATGGTAGAGCGATTACGTTCGACACTCATCAATGGACATTACGACGTCTGTTAGGAATCGTTTGGTCGTTACTAGATCGAGGAATTTGATGTTGACTGTGGGAGTGGAGAGAAGAAGGTTCATAGTCTATCCGATTGAGCCTGAACATATTTAGAAGAATTTGTATGACAAAAGGTTTATTGGGACACTTATGTGTTTGAGCCATTCCAAAACAATAGTTTTAAGTAGGAAATCTTCACTCAAGTTTGAATCTGAAACCTTACAATTGTGTGTGGGTTTTAGGTGTTTTTATCACCTCATCCACACGCACAGAGAGAGTAACTATCAGTGTAAAAAGTTTGAGTTTAATGGACATATATCATTGGTCTGCAACTCAATTGGCACTGATACTTGTTGTGTTGGGACACATGTGTGAACGTGATATTCTTCCCATTTGTGTGATTTTACTCAGTAAATTATTTGACCAAAAAATATATAATTTTACACTAATATCCAATGAAAGATCGCAATTTGTCTATGCCATATCACTAATTTTAAGTTATCTTTCCAGGGTGTGTATATAACAAAACACACTCTGGAAAGATAATCATAGTAAAGCTTGACAACTTGTCAAAAGATTACAAAGAAACTAATCAAAGTACTAACTCTTCCATTATTATATCAATCATCAAGCAAAGCTTGCCAATTACTTGTCAAAAAAAAAAGAAGCAAAGCTTGACAAAAAGATAGAGGATGTGCTCATAAATATCGGGTGAGGGCCTAGCTGCAACCTAAATTGGCCAAGATATCAAAGCGAAACCAACCCTGCTATACCACACTCCTATTCTTGCACCATTTGAGCTACATACCTCATAATCAACCAAGCTTTCAAGAGCTTCTCAACCTCTAGTAGAAACCAAACAGACAACTTGCAACATAACTTGATTGCACTCATAGAATTAAAGTCTTGAAGTTATTGGTTAGAATTAAAGTCTTGAAGTTAATGGTTAGAATAATGATACTCAAAGACCAAAAAAAATGCAAGAGAAACTGAAAAATCAGTTTTAGCTACAGTACGTCCGTAGGTATAGTCCTTTCCCGTAGCTAAAAAACCATAAAATTGAAAATTTGGTGAAGTAAACAGTGATGAATACGGCTGACCGTAGGAAAAGGCTACTGCCATAACCAGTTCAATTTCATAAAACTGTAGATTGCACTTTGGATGGATTAATTTTACAAATAAGTGGATTAAGATACAATAAATAAGGATATATTAGAGGAAAAATTCATTAATGTTTAATTGATGTTCTAAGGTGGCAATTGATTTGAGACAATCAACGGTTTCAAATATAAGCAAATAATTTGTTTTCTTCTTCAGATTCATTGAATAACTTATTTATTTGGTATATAAATCAAATAAATAAATTATTCAATGAATCTGAAAATGAATTTTTGTTTATATTTGATGTAGGTGGATATGCAGGCTCCTGAGTTTGAATTATAGATTTTCCACTTTGAATGACATGATAGAGAAAGTTGTGATGGGATTAAAACCAATTGAATGATCATTGATCTAAGAAAGAATTAAAACCTACAACGATCACTCCTATTGACATGCAATATTACTTGTATCCGACCAAATTCTACAAATGAAAATAGCAAACCAAGAATAGATTGCCGCATATAGACACCAAAATTGTTGCTAAGTTTACATGCTTGCCTCATTTTAGAGTTCACAAACACATTTTCTAAATCAGCCACCATTTTCAATATTGGCATCTAAATTGATGGTGATATCGATCCATAATCTTGATTTAAATTGAGAAAAAGATAAGACATGATGCATACAGTATAGAAGAGCACCAACAACAATAATTTTCTTTAACAAAAGGAGGCCACTTGAGTATGAGTTTGTCCTCTATGGTCCATTCAAAGAGAAAAACTAATGCTAAAATTTCACTAGCATAACTTCTTTTTACAAAATAAGGGAGTGCATAAATATGCAGAAACATAACTACGAAACATAATGCGAAAATGTGTAGAAATTGGAAACAACCAGTGGCAAAATGTAATTATGCAGCAGCAAGAATGTACTATAGTAGAAAATAACTCAGGATAATGCAGTAAAGAAAAGAGTAACAACAAAAAGGATTATGATTATAACAACTTCAAATTTTACTTTTCAAAATTGTATTTGTCTGAGGCTCATGAGAGGTTAATTTCTTAACCAAGATAACAAACCACACATGTAATATCCTACTCGACGATTATTGGAATATTACCGGTCAAACGTGTCAGAGAACAAATTCTCACGGAAAACAAGTACGACGGAGAATGTTTATCAAATGATATCAGTTAAACTCAGGATGAATTATCAGTGTCAGTATAAACACGTTTAAGACAGAGGGCATTTTAGTACTTTCACCAATGGGGTATTTAAGTGTGTTGGGAGCCAAAACCCTCATAATCTTATGTTGGTTCTCTCTCTAAAATACCAAGAACAAGAATTCTCTCCTCCTTCTCTCTAGAACCGCCCCCATCCTTCTCTCTTCAAACAAACAAGTTCCAAGTGCATGTAATTGAAACTAAGCAGGAATCATGGCAGCTTCATGAACAAGAAACAATTAGAGGAATGGTTTGAAGCTTGATTTGGTTTGGTGAGCTAAGAATCATGGATAGGGTTTTGAATTGGAGATGGGATAGATGTTGAAGCTTGAGGAATGTTGTAATCAACATGTGAGTTCTTTAGATAGATTTATCCACCCTTGGGTGTATGTTAAATTATGTGAGAAAGACAATTTGTTCATGACTATGTTTAGGTTTTAGTTGCCCCTTGCTGTTAATCCTTGGATTTTATGTAGATTGTTGTCATACACTGGTTTTAAACTGTTTTTCAGGTACCCTAGATGTATTGTGGATGTTAGAACTTGATTTTTTAGGTTTTTATACCAAAAATACGACTTCTGCACTTCTGGACTAATGAATGCTCGCTTAAACATGCACGGTTCGCTTAAGCGTACAAAACGTCGAGAAACCTGTCAATGTATTACTACTATAGCCAACGGTTTTTCAGCCGTGGCCTAAAGTTTCGTTGCCTAAAGTTAAAATTGTTGTAGTGTTAATTTTTATGTTTTCAATGGAATTTGAACGCCATACAAAGCTGAAAGGCTTTCAGTGCCTAATAGGTTTAGGCATCAGTTGCATCTAAAATATGTGCTACTGCCCTATATATGCTATTACATTATATGCATGGTTCGCCCCGACTTATGTTATAGGAAATTGGAGACAGAAAAAGATCATTTGAGGCGTCTTGAAATTCCAAATAAGATTCTCATCCAACCATCTAGATATAAAGATATAGATCTTCAATCTTATGTTGGTGTTCTTAAAAAAAAAGGAAAAAATAACTATCTAACGGATAGAAGACGCCAATCTAATGGGTTCCTTACTGAGGTGACTTTTCAATAAATTATACTTTATCATTACTTTTTCTAGCTCCCCTGCTGAGGTGATTTTTCAATCTTTATGTTTGGATGGTTGGATGAGACTCCTATTTGAAATTTCAAAATGCCTCAAATGATCTTTTTCTAGCTCCAATTTCCTATAACATTAGTCGGGGTGAACCATGCATACGATATAGTAGCAAATGTCGGGCACCAGCACATATTTTAGATGTAGTGATACCTGAACCTATTAGGCACTAACAGTCTGTCATACCCCATTTTTTGACCTAAGATACTACTGACACGCGTCGCTTGACCCTGATCGATCTCTGATGTTTCAGTGAAAAATTCGGCAGAGAGGTATTTTAAAATACCTCATTTTTAGTTCCGAGTCAGGCTCATTTCTCTCTTTATTTTTAATCTTTATTTCCATCTTTTATTTTAAATTATTCTTAATTTTCTTTTTAATTTTTAAGAAATCAATATTTCTTTTTATTTTAATTACTTCTTTTACGATAAGTCCAATTGTCCAAATCAGTATAGTCACTTTTTTAATTTTTCTTTCTTATTATTATTGTTTGATAAAAATCCAAAAAAAGTGGTCCTCATCAAAAAAACAACACAGTGCGCGTTTTCTTTCTTTCTCCATTCCAATCCAATTCTCAACCTTATCAATCCAGCAATAACACTGCTTATTCTCCTCCCCAAGCTACAAATTTTTAGCAGATTTTCAACAAACCCTGAATCAATTCTGGCACTATATAAAGAACCTGCAATCACAACAAAAGGTAAGCCAAAAAATTAACAGAAAAACCTACAATAAATTCATCACCTCCAACACCAATTTTCTAAAGCTGCGGTCACAATAACAGTTTCACAACACACAATCTTTCGAACCTGCAACAAGGTTAACACGCACAAAGAACCTACACGCAGCCAATTTACGAATTTACAACACAAACACGCAGAACCATTTCTTCCAATCCCATAACCTGCATCAAAAGACGGAATAACAGAAGAGGTAGTAGCAACAATAAAATCCAACACAAATCCAATCATAAACGCACTCTCCTTTTATTTGGAACTCTCCTTTAATCAAATTTGAGTCTGTGCCCATTTATTTGGAACTCTCCTTTATTCTATTCACAAAATTTCTTCTATTTTTGATGGCAATACTTGAAGCAAAAAATTTTCAAAATACAAAACTCTTTTCTACATCTTTTGAGAAGTGTGAACAACAAACGCACTCTCTCTGAACTCGTGAGTAGTTGAAGCGAACATCAGCGTCTGCCTCGAGAATGGTTACATTCCGGAAGAGAAACATGGATAAGCATTATGGAAAGGACCTCTGCTTTGTGCAAGATGTTGTCACAATCCAATAAATACAAAAGAAAATACAAAAATAACAGCTCGCTAAGTTGAAAACCTAAAAAGGCGGCTTAGACCATAGAGAGCATCCTGGTGGACTGAAAACCCGAAAGGGCGGTCCAGGCAAAAATTAGGGGCATAAAAAAGGAATATACTCCCGGTGGACTGAAAACCTGAAAGGGCGGTCCAGGCAAAAGTTAAGGATTTTCAAAGAAAAATAAAACAAAAAAGACATGACTGTTGAGGCGTACTAGTGGAAAAAGACTCTGTGCCGGTTTACAAATGGCGACTTCTTTCAAACTTTTGGTTAAACAATGGGTTTTCTCCCAGGAGACATCCATCGCTACCTTATGTCGGGCTTCACCCCATCAACGACTAAATTTATCCACAATAATATCATCTCCGAGGAAGTTTGTCGAGTGTTTGTACTACGATGTCAGTTCGCCTCCCATCTTACCTGTCTTGTCTCGTTTCATCAAATTTCATCTATTATATACAATCAATACAGCCATATGAGTTACATTCATACATCCATACATCAATACTTTCACATATGCATACACAACATATGCACAATATCAATTCACACATGGTTGCATCAGACACCCAAAGTCTTGTTTGATAGTATCCCTTCAGTTCAGTCCTCGTTTCATCATTATGACAAGCGGCAAGTTCTGACGAATGAACAGCTTGCAAGCGTCATTTTCATCAAAAGTTTCATCCCTAGCGTGTTTGGTCAAGAGGTGTCCCCAATCAAGTGGCTAGTCCTAAACAACGGACAGCTTGAGTCTACCTTTATATTGTTTCAAGCCACCAGTCCTAAACAACGGACCGTTTGAGTTTACCTTTTTATCTTGTTTCAAGCCACCAATCCTAAACAACAAACTGATAAGTGTCAAAAAGGAGTTAAATAGACTGTATATTTTAGGCACTTTGATTACTTGGTATGCAAGTTATCCTGCGAAAAGCTCACAAATACTGAAGAATCATTCAATTATGCTTTTCACATCTAA
>Ga0315914_1006162_pt1 | contig 17113 bp, 7 predicted proteins | sample MpolenodulesMG_FD_203920 | JGI IMG/M metagenome (GOLD analysis project Ga0315914, IMG submission 203920) | Medicago polymorpha root nodule microbial communities from Los Angeles, California, United States - elongated nodules | ecosystem: Host-associated > Plants > Roots > Nodule | place: USA...
ATAAATTTTTTTATTATTACTATTTTTTTGGTGATGATACAATTTTTACTATAGGATGAGGTGAAACAAGCCAGAAAAACCAACTGAGACTTGCACTAATTGTGCCATTACCTGCTAACAAAAGAGAGAGTGCATTGTCTCTAAGATACTTCTCACTCAGTCCCTCATTTCCAGAACCTTCCTTCATCAGTGCTTTTACAAAGTTGAAATAACATTCATCCATTTCTTCACTGCTTATGCACTTGCTTTTCTCTTCTCGTTTGGCAAATGTTACCCTTTCATACAAGAATCGGTCAAGATTTTCTTGAGCTACCTCGTACTTCTTTTCTTGACCAACAAGAAACCATTTCTGCAGCATCCATAAACAACTAGGAATGAAGTTCCTGTAGAATAGCACTTCCTCTATCACAATAAGATATTTTTGATATGAAATTTCTCTAAGATCACTAATCTTAGTTGGAAGCCAATTAGGATCAAATCCAATTACAATAATAAAGATGCTGTCAAAAGTGAACCTATTCAAGATATCTTGCAAGTCCACCTCAGAATCTGCTTCAGATACATCATTAATAAATGGTAGTAGGAAGTTCGGCAGCTTTTTTTTACTAGTTTGTTGGAACAAGTTCTTGAATCTTTTCCTTTTGAGAATTGAATGAAACATTTTCCTCTTCTCTTTCCATACGTGGGAATCAGAATTGACAATACTACCGCCAAAAAATTCATAAATTTCTTGGAAGTTATTAGACCCCCTCCCGTAGTTGCCAAAATTCTTGCTTGCGATTTGGTTAACGTTTGTTGGATCAGCAGTAGCGATAAAACTTGTGTTTGTGAACCAGGGTCCTTCAAATCGAAACGTTCCTCCATGACGTTTCAAAACTTAGTTGAAATGGTCATTGAAATTTGACAGATGACGCAACACTGACAGTAGCATACCAACTATTGGCCAATTCGGCATAATTTCACCACCATTGTGTTGCCAATAGTAGAAGTAAATGAAGAAGAGGATGGCATGTAGATATAAGTATTGAATTCACCGCCATTTTGGAACCAACCTGACTGATGTAGTCATAACAAGTACTATTAGGAACCAATTTAATTAGTCTAATTAATTCGTAAATATAAGTATTGAATTCAACTAGAATTTGCTTTTGGGATTAAAATACAAATCTAGTGCAACTAGAATTTGCTTCTTTTAAATATTGAATTCAACTATATTTCTAAGATACCTGAAAAAAAATATTAAAAGTAAAATGATATTTTTATAAGGTTTAATTACACTTTAAATAAAATTGAGGTGCAGTCCACAAGGATGACATTACATGAAGGTTTGACAAGGGTTTGTATTTGGTGAAAAGTGCATATCTCGTGTTTTTGTTGATATACTCTCGTAATAGAGATTATTGGAAGGTTGAAGGTGATTGGACTCAACTTTGGTTACTACTTACTACCATTCCCCTATATGACGTTATGGGAGAGATTGCTTGTCGTCTAATAAACCAAACTTGCGGAAGGATGACCAAAGAGCGATCTTTGAGATGGATTAAGAATGGTAGTTGATGATGTGCGCATTGATAACTAAATATATCAAAGCATGGTTTGATTCTTCACAAGTGTAGAACCTTACTTTGAAACTACAACAACTATGTGATTGTTTTATAGGCAACAAAGAAACAGTAGAACTCATACTCTTGCAAGAACGACGTTATTATGCTCCTCGTAGGGTTTCCAATTATATATTCTTGAATGCATTTCTGACAATTAAATTAATGAAATGTCTTTATTTTGCTTGCATAAAAAGGAAGAAGGATAAAACTAGACTAAAAAAAATCTTAAATACATAAATTAATGATCTATGCTACATGGTCAGAATTGACGATTATCTCCACTAAATTATTTATAGACTAAACATAAATGAAAGGAAAATAGAAGGATAATGTTTACATAAATTAATGTGTATTTTTTATACATGTGTGTGAAATGTGAAAATTCAAGAGTGAATTTGTATAAGGAACCTAAGTCTAATACTTTACAACTGTTGGAGCCATAACTAAGTTGTTAATGTGTATATAAAAGTTGTGAAGTAGGGGCAATGGTCATGAGATGTGATAATATGAACACTAAACCTTTAAATATTCAGAGTGAACACCTCTCTCAATCTGCACTTGTCCAATAAACCTTCAAACATTCAGAATGAACACCTCTCTCAATCGAAATTCAAACTTTGACGTATAGTCACATTAATTTCTTGACTGGAATCCATTAGATATTGCAACATGCACAAAAATGTTGGTTCAAAGTTATACCAACATTCCATATATTACATGAATTTTGTTGAGTGGTAATCAACATGTAGGAGAGTTAGAACTAATAAAATCATATTATTTTCTTTTCCAATTTAGGAACAACTCATCATGAAAGTAATTCTGAAAGTAAAAATCATGATCATAAATGGTGTAATTTTTTCATGTTTTTATGCAATATTTTATATAATCTAAAACCTAAAATGTTATACGCAATTAATAGTGTGATGAATATCATAATAAAAATCATGATCATAAATGGTATAATTTTTTCATGTTTTTATGCAATATTTTATATAATCTAAAACCTAAAATGTTATACGCAATTAATAGTGTGATGAATATCATAATAAAAATCATGATCATAAATGGTGTAATTTTTTCATGTTTTTATGCAATATTTTATATAATCTAACACCTAAAATGTTATGAGCAATTAATAGTGTGATGAATATCATAAAAGATTCTTATTTTTGAAGTATATGATGATATATATGTAACATAATTTACTTTGCTTCAAAAACAATGTGTTCCATTTCGGTCAAACAAAAATTACCTGTTCAATTAATTCTCTAACATCTCTTCCCTCTTTTGTACTTCTTGCCACTCCTAACTGAACTCCAGAAACCCTTTTAGCAAACTTTAAAGTACTCAGTGATTCAGAATAAGACTTTATGTCTGAATTAATTTGGACTAACATGAGTGTCTTCGCATGACTACCTACGTAGTAAAATCATATGAAAGTGTTTATATAATTAGAATAATCTAAGGGAATGATAAGCGTATCCAAAATTCATGAAGAGTTTCAATGATTTTTCTTGTATTTCATGTAAAAGGAATTTTGATTAAATACTAAGCATTGATGCAGTGAGCACATTGATGGTTGTTGAATCTAGATAAAATGGTCCATATTTCAAGCTTGATATTTAGATTATTTAAAAAAAATGAAAGTCTAGAATGAAATATGAACCGTCCAATCTTAATCTAAAGTCCACTAATGTGCTGACTGTCGAGATCAACAGAAGGCAATCCGAGTTCATAAGCAAAGCAATACATGTTTGATATTAACAAATAGTAAGGAATGATTTTACCAAGAGAGGTTTGCAAAATTTGTGTGAACTTGCTGTTTCGATATGGTATATGAGCACTCTTTTGAGCAAGGGCGAAATGACATATCCGAGAGCAGACAATGATTTGTTAATATGTTGTGCTTCCTTTAGTCTATCTCCGGTTACCTCAGAACGATCTATCCTTTCACTTCCGGCCAAATCTACTAAATGAATATTACCTTGGAGAGTCATACCAGTTTTCTTATCCACCCCGCGAACATGAATCGAAACCACACTGCATACATATGTTTGTTCAACTTTATGATTGAGTATGACTTATAGTTACAAAATAAGTGGGACAGGGGTGCGGGGATAGGGTTCAGTTACAAAACATCATTACCAAACATGAAATGTTATTTGTCATAACACATCATACTAAAAAATTACAAATGTTGTTAGATATTAGGCTCGAGGCCTAATTCTTTTTTTAAAAATGACTTGTAAGGTGAGGACTATCGCAGACCGATAAACATGTACTGCTAATAAATGTGAAGCATGGACTAATGCGAGTGGAATAAAATTGATCTGAAAAATTGTTATTGAAACTAAGATCTTTACCCATACAACTTCCGGGTCCTGTATTGAAAGATATGAACTTGCAAGAATAGTACATGTATAATGTTTCCTCTCTCTGATACCCATCTCTCAGACTTAAATTCCATTCAAGTATAAACACTAATGCAAACTTAATTGACTTGCTTTCTCCTTAGGTGCATGCGATTAAGTGGGTGGTTGAAACCAAGCCATCCGATTTAATACAAATACATTTTTTTTTAGAGACCGAGTCATATGGCAAAGTCAATCGATCTTATCAAATTCAATCATTTGGTTTGACCAATGATTTAATGGTTCAACCAATAAACCAATGGTTTAATAACCTTACCTGGTTAATGATCGAGCCAATTATTAAAACATTAATTACTATGAATGGAATATCATGAATTTGCTTGCATAAAATAACAAAAATCTTGCATTTAAACTACGAAAATAAAAGACACTAAGTTAGACATAACATAACATTTGATTTATTATATATAATTATGAAAAACAATACAATATAGGATCCATAACTCTTATAAGCAATACACCTTGACTATTATATAAATACAATAATGATATTGTAAGCAACCATTTACCCAATTCTAGTTAATGAGCGAGCCAATTTTTAAAGGGAAATGCGTCGTGTCCTTAGAGTATAAGTTAAGAAGGCAAATATTAAAGTTTTTTCTTAAAAATTGTGCATTCAATGTCTTAAAAATTTTAAAAGTTATATTTTCAATATAAAACATTACACCCTCCGATTACTATTATAAGCAAAACTTTGCATTTAATGATGTATGTTTTATATAACAAAAGTTATATACATCATTTAATGAATGAATGTAAAATGAAAAGTTTTGCTTATAATAGTTAGCATGATCCATTTTGAAAACAAAAATCTCGCTCTATGAAAATAAAAAACTCAACCATGTGGAATCCATGAATTATTATATATTAAAGAAATAACACATTCATGTAACGCCCCATTGTAAAGCTAAATTAATTTGGTACCTTGACTGTAATAATCACCGCCATACTAGTTTTTTTCTGCGATGTGGGATTATATAGTGCCCCTTTCTTGCTTCTTTAGGCTTAGAAGAAGATGCATAAAAAAGTTATTCAGCAACAGCTCATGATGATGATATTTTAAGCAAGCATTTACCCGATGCCTCTTATAAATTGAAATCTTTAAGTTTATGCCAATTTTATATAATGTGTATCATTAATTATGTTAATTGCTTATAGTTACAAAAAGATATTTGTGCTTCAACAAAAATATCTTAAACTGAATGATCATATATGACAAGGTTTGAATGCTAGAATTCAATTGGTCATAACAGGTACTATATGGAACAAATTTAATTAGTCTAAATAATTCGTAGGATAAGTAACTCATGTACTAAGATTCTAATCTCTCTTTGGTTCCATCAATTTCTATTCAGAATAATGAACAGTTAATCAAACCGTTCTCCTTGGAAGAATGTTGTGAGGCAGCGCTCTCTATGGATAATGATAACTGTTCGGGGCCAGATAGGTTCAACCCCAGATTTTTCAAAAAAATTTGGAAAACTCGCGGCAATGATGTGTTCTTAGCAGGTAGTTTTTGGCTGAAACGGGTGCTTAACCTTGGAAGAAAAGTTTTTTTATTTTTGAACTCGACTTGAAGTGAGGAAACAAGTACATAACTCAGTCTTAGTTGTGTTTACAAATAGTTTGGATCCTCTAAAGTAATTGCACGTACAATTGCCACAAAGCTGTTTGATTTAAGTTAGATATATTTCAAAATTTATCTTTTATATCCAACAGCTTTAGAGCAATGAAGCTAGCTTATCTCGTTTGTTTTGGATTCTTATTTCTCTTTTGTGGATTTTTAGGTGGTCAAGGATTACACAAAACTTGCCAGGAAGAATAGACAATGAAATCAAAAACTATTGGAGAACTAGGAGTAAGAAACAAGCAACACATTTGAAAGTTGACAATACCATTATTCATTATTCATCAATTGGGACAATACTAACACAAGTCCCTTATAAGGATCTTTATGAAATAAACTCAGATGCTGAGCACAACAATGGTCTATGGGACGGATGCATGTTATAGATTTTGTGCCTAAACAAAGTTTTTAGAAACAACTGTTTTTGGTAGTATAATGTATCAATAGTTGACATTTTGACCGCATGGACTACACTTATCATAAATTATTTCTCTCTTGGTCCACACTTATCGTCATATATCTCAAACTATCATTCAGAATTAGATGTGAAATCAAATCGGGGATGATTGGTTAAATGATTGTTTAGTTATTTATACAGACAAATATTTTTTATTGATATTAAAAATGAGAAAATCATTCAAAGTTTCCATAATATGAATAATTGTAGAGGACAATTATTAATGCTACAAATTTTTATATATAGTTTCCCCACTATTCAAAAATCTTGGATCTGTTGTCTTCTTCAGAATCAACAAATATGCCAAATATTATGACTCAGCCTTTGGAATACACTCCTGCTTAATTTCAGTCTTTAGATAACAATGAGTTTGACATAAGTGCATATGATGGTTACCTCATAAACAATAATTCCTTGAACTTGAAAACTACAATGGTTGCTGAGGATTTGGAATACCAAATGTGGGATTTCAAAATAGCTTAAATTTGCTTGTAATGACTTGTTGAGAGTTATGACTACTCAAAAGGGATACAATTTTTAGCTTCTCTTTAGAAATTAGAATCAATCATGAAATATATTTTTATGATGATATTTGTTTTTTTTTTTTTTTGGTACAAGATGATATTTGTTTTTAAACCGTAGGTAAAGTCAATTTTGGCTAGTAATGCAATTTTTCTTAAATGATTCTAAAAATGAGAATTTTGGCTAGTTTTGGCTATATAAATGATTCTAAAAATAAGAATTTGTAGCTTTTCTATACTGAAACTTATTGTTAAACTCACATTCAAATTAGCATATCCAAACAAAAATCATTTTCTCTTAACTCATTTTTAACTTGAACCAACATTACCGAGTCAATTTCAATAAAATTTCGCTACCATAGAACCTACAATAAAATATTGCATTACTAGCCAAAATTGACTTTACCTACGCTTAAACAAGAAATATTGCTTATCTAAAGTGAAGCTAAAAATTGTATCACTTTTGAGTATTCCAAACTAGCAACAATTCACTCAGGTCCCCCACTTGCTTTCTGCTGGTAGTAGTACATGCAAATTCATTCTCTAGCTGCATCGCTCTAAAGAAGCCGTTGGATATAAAAGATAAATTTTGAAGTATACCTAACTTACATCCAACGGCTTTGTAGCAATTGTACGTGCAACTACTGTAGAGAATCCAAACTATTCGTAAACACAGCTAAGACTGAGGTTAAGTTTCCTCTCTTTATGTCTGGATTTAAATAATTTAGCCATCTTAATCTACAGCTCTTTCCTGTCCTCCTTTAATCCTAAATCACAAAAGATAAATCAAATTATGATAATTAGCATAAAAAATTGGTTCTTGCAAAAAAATTACCATATCTTGCACTAGAAAACTTTTTTTACCTGAACTCATAGCCAAGAAATTCCATTTTCCTTCACCATGATTAGGAATGTGTTTGATGAGATCATCCTCTTCAAGAGTCCAAGGTCCACTTCCAAGTTCATTACCATCTTTACCGGTATACATGACAATCTACTCTGGCCAAAACTCAAACTACCATGCTTATATATGTGTGGAAGAGACTAATAGTCAAATATATAGTGTCTAGAAAGAAACTAGTTATAATTAGAAATAGTCAAAAATATTTACCCAAAAAGAATTAGAATTTTTTAATAAAACGTTAACATATTTATAGGGACAAAAAACATATTTAACCCTAATTTTTACGCAAGCAAAAATTGGCTCGATTATGATAATCATTGTTTTACAAAATTATGCAAGATACTCAGTAACATTTTTTAATGAAATTATACGGAAATGTGTAGAATATTGTAAAATATTTTCACAAAAAAAATTAAAAATTTTTAATAAAACGTTAACATATTTATAGGGACGAAAAACATATTTAACTCTAATTTTTACAAGCAAAAATTGGCTAGATCATTATAATCAATGTTTTACAAAATCATGCAAGATACTCAGTAACGCTTAGATGAAATGACATTAGTCTCTTCTAACTTAACCAAGGTACTGGGTTCAAATCTTACATTGAGATTTGCCGCCTATTTGGGTCCCACAAGACTCGAGTGATTAGTCTAAACAACTGCGCGCGTTGATTCTAATCCTAAAATAAAGAATCGGGGGATCAATTTGATACAGAGTGACATAATTCAGGTACCATCTTGATTTTTAATGAATAATTCAGGAATCGATTTGACAATGTAACAATTAATAATGACTTTCATTTAAAAAATAAAATTCCGAAGAAAAAAAACAAAATTTTCAATCAACTTTGTACCTGAATATGTGGCATCTGAGTTGGCAATTCACGTTAGTGTTTAACGTCGCACGTCATCACCGTTAACAGTGAGACTTGACGGAGGGATGAAATTGATTGACTTTTGTAAAATTCATGGATGTTTTAGCCATTTCGAAAAATTTGAGGACGAAATTGACTGGTGCTTACAAATTGAATGACGAAAAAGCCTATTCACTCCTTTTAAATCATGTATCTATTTGTCTCACAATTTGACTTGCCTATCGCTCTTTAACTTTCCGCCCTCTCTCTCACTCACCACTACTCCATCTCTCTTTTGTTCTTTGTCCCGTAAGCCTTCTTCTTATTAGCTCAGCTTATGATTTCTTGTCGTGCAAGCAAAACTTAGAAATTAGGGTTTTAATGGAGAAGATGAAGTTGGTTATGGTGTTTTGAGTTGGTTATGGAGTAGAGAAAAGAGAGAGAACTAATATTGGAAAGTTGTTATTCTTATTGTTATATGAAATTGAGTTACAAGTAAGTATATATACACAATGACTTAGAGAGCAAGTCTCTTGTAACTTCCTAACAAACTTATCCAAACATAACAAACTAAACTCTTAAGCATTTGTTAATCATGATTATGGATTAAAACACACAAACTAATACTTCTCATTGTTTATTTAGAAAATGGTTTTTGGGTTACTTGATCTTTCTTTCGGAGGAATAGAAAATCATTGAGGCAAGAGAGTGTTTCGGAGCAATTTCAATTCTAGTAATTTGCTAAGTGAATTTTCAAACACTTGCAATTTGCTTAGCTAAAATAAAGTCTCTAAGCTATTTTGAGTGGGAAACACTCGGAAAACATTTCGTATGCAGGCATTTCGTATGCAGGCAAGTTATTTCCATTTGACGCCCTTACAAACCTCAATTGGAAAACTTTTTAATTAATAAAAAGGTTAAGCACAACAAGAACTATGAAGGCATGGAAGAATGTAATGTTATGATCTTAAGTGAAGCATAATATATTGAGGTCAGAAAATGGGTTGTTACACTCTTCGATCAAGAGAAATAAAAATTAAATTGTCTGCATGTGTAACAATCTTATGACATCATATTTAACTTAACTATTAAAGATAGGGTTAAGATCTTAATTTAATTGTCTCTGAAGTAATTTTTTCAACTTAACTATTAATATTAACGTAGGGTTAATTATTCAAATTGAAAAAGAAAGTATAGATACACCCATATAATTTTAATCAAAATCAAAATTTCATATAAAAAAACACCGTTCATAATTTTCAAACGTTAACGCAATAAAAAGAGCGGAAAGACGGGCATCGCTAGTTGAGATAATGAAAAAGTAAGTATAGATACACCCATTTAGTTTGTTACACTTTTTAAATGATAATGAAAATAATTGGACATTTGTGTTTGTTACTCTTTTATTTTAATATATATTTAAATTTATTCTTATCTATTTATTACGTGTAATTTGTATTAAAAATTGAGGGCATTTTTGGAAAGAGAAAAAGTTAGTCCAAAAGAGTTGAAAGGAGTTGTTTTGTAATAGATAAAACACAGCAGCAACACATTCACTCTCACTTTCTCTTTCTTTTTTCCTTCCTACTTACGCGCCTCATTTTCATCCTCTCTCTCAAATTTCAATCTCTCTCAACTAACAACAGCAGCTCTCTGTAACGTACTTGGGTTGGCCTAGTGGTATTGGCTTGGAACCTGAGAGTGTGCTCCTCCTCAAGAACTCAGGTTCGATTCTCTCTGGTGCCAATTTGAGGGGGTTAGTTTAGCTTCTTCAAAACAAAAAAAATAGCAGCTCCCCATTCTCCTCCTTCTCAACTCTCACCTCTCACTCATTCTTAGGTAAGCCATCCATTCTCCAATTGCTTTGTTTAGGGCATAATTCATTCATTGTTACTATTATTTTATTTCCTTATTACGAAAACTAAATATGTTTTGTTAAGGTTTCCTTTGTGGTAGAATCAAATGATATATTTCTTATAAATCCTAGATTAAGGTGTCCTGCAACTCGTGCAAGTTGTTTTCTTTTCACAAATACAACAATGTTTTTTATGGGTTAATTTGAAATTTGTATATCGTTTATATTTTCTATCAACTATGCAACTTGGGATTTTTCATTTCAAGAGATTGATTCATCCTTTTTAGATTCTAAATTATGATCCCTCTACTTGCAATTGTGACAGCAATTGCGACCACATATTTCACTTTGATACAAATACTCATTATACAACTGCAACTGCAATTTTATAGCTATCATTTTAGTGTTAATTACCTTTAATTTTATAGATAAAGACCGGTAGAGGATTGAATCAAGAATCATCTATTGCTCCAGCGGGTGACATTTGTTGGGGTTCCCAGTTTAAGACTCTTACTAGATTGATGACTTTGTATGGTGTCATTGTTGGAGTGATTGAAAAAGTGGGGAATGATCCGACATTTGCAAAATTTGGAGAAACTGTGCTTTTGATGTGAACAAATTATTGAGAATGACTGAGCTTTATCCAAATGATTCTATAGATGTGCCAAAAGTGGCGTTACACGCTCAACTTAAGAATTATGTTACAAATGTTCGATCTGACCCAAAATTTGTTAACTTGAAAGACCTTTCAGATATTTGTGCAAAACTTGTGGAAACAAATAAGTGCAACACATTGGTTATGGTTTATAAGTTTTGAAGTTGGCTTTGCACTTGCCGGTAGCAACTGCAAGTGTTGAACGTGTTTTTTCAGTTATGAAGGTTGTGAAGAGTAACCTATGTCACAAAATGGGTGATCAGTAGGTAAATGATCGTCTTGTAACTTATATAGAAAGAGATGCTCTATTAACAATTAACAATGATGTCGTTTTAGCTCATTTTCAACAAATGGATAGGAGACGATTTTCATTGTAATGTATTGTATCAAACAATGAGGTAATAATATTTGTCAATTAAAATAAAATTGTATTATATATTCAAAATTTTAACTTCATATGTACCTAAAGTCTAGATCCTTCCTTGCTCAAAATACAATCAAGATGGTTTATAGACCACTCATAGAACATACATTCTTCTTCCATGATAAACCATTGCTAAGACATGATAGCTTAGGAAAAAAGATGTGGTTATTAGCATGATAGTTTTTTTTTTATTAGCATTATTATTTTTCTTTTTTTGGAGATACTACAATTTTTATTATACTTAATTATAAATATCTATATCTATTTTTTTCGTGAAATATAAAATAAATGTTCTTTTTACTATATATTATATACATGTCATGGGTTTTTTTTTTTTAAACAAGCAACTTGATTAACTATAATGATAAAAGACTCAACTGCGGATTTCATTAAATTGATTGATTAATGTAGTCTACAATCAAGTGTATGTCATGAAGGCACCTTGACGATTATAAACACAATCATACAAGTTTTTTCTGTTGATGTGGGACTATATATAGTGCCGCCCCTTTCTTGCTTCCTTAAGCTTACATACAAAATAATTCAGAAGCAGCTCATAACCATGATATTGTAAGCAAGCATTAATCCGATGCCTCTTAGAAGTTGAAGTCTTAAGTTTATAGAACACATCTAATTAATTATGTTAATTGCTGGTAGTTACAAAAAGATGTTTATGTTTCTACAAAAGTATCTTAAACTGAATGATCACATAGGATAAGGTTTGAATGGTAGAATTCAAATGATTATTCCTGGACGTGTTTTTCAGTTAACTCCTTTACATTACTTTATTTTTCTAAATTTCAAATATCATGATCTATATGAGCAGTTACATTCTCAACTGTTTAATCAAACAACACCAAATTTGTCACTGGTTCTATATGTCAGTCTCATTTTTGGAACCAACCTCACTGATGTATAGTCCTAACATCTATTAGTTTGCTTCTAATTGATGATCGAACAATCCAGTTATGCTTTTGGGATTAAAATTTGCTTCTTTTAATGGACAGCTCAGTTACACAAGGCCATGCCTAATTTAAATCATGTTTACAACAGGTTTATTATTTTCTCTTTGCAATGTCTATTATCAATCTTTTATAATTGGCACTCCAACATTATCGTTCAAAGTTTGTTAATATAAGAAATTGAATGCAGCAACATTATTGTTTAAGGTATCACTATTACTAAAACTTTTACCCGGGCGTTACAATGGAAAAACTAATATATTCAATATGATCCATTACATTGATAAGAAAACATTTTTCCCTCAAAAAAAAAAAAATAGATAAGAAAACATTTAGAAGCTAATATTTTTTAACGATTAATCTTTCTCGTTCTATTTTTTGGTTCTAATGTCTATGTGTTTGAAACTTAGATCAGCTGCATTCATTTCTAAACTCTAAAAGGACACCATTTTTCTATCTAAACTAAAGAACTCTAAAAAGACACCATTTTAGTAGTGATTAGTAATTCACAGAGAAAGAATAGCCTAGCCTCTGAAAGTTATTGGCAAAGAAAACACATTCCTCTCATTAGTATTCAGTGCAAATGAGAGAATGAATGGTATGAATAAAACATTAGTGAAAGGAAAGCAAACTAAATACGTTTGTGATCCATTCAATGGATGTGGAAAAACTTCATCCATTTCTCATGGAGTATAAGAATAAAAATTATAGGCAAAGAATCAGTCAAAAGAGTAAATTCTAGTCATTTTATCAATATAACAAAGCAAAAGTTATTAACAATACGAAATAAATCTGATGATTTAATTAAGTTCAACGCATCAATTCTCATTCGGTTGTTGCATCAAGAAGAATTCATCATATGTGCAAAAAAGTATATGAACCCCCACAATAATCATGTACTTGCTGGAAGGATGGTAGGAAAAAAATAGATTACGAATAGGCAGAATTGTAACTGTTTAATATTCTCACTGATAGGGAAGGAATTCATGTCAGTGGCTCCAAAATCAAATTTCCATCAGTGAGGTTACACTATAAAATTCTTGATAGTAATAAAAAAACGGTTTAATTAATGAAGTGGTCCCTTAAATTATTTGTTGGTTACATTTTAGTCCCATAAGTTATTAACGTTACAATTTGGTCCTTTTAAGTCATATTCCGTCAACCAAATTCCTTTAAGTCATCTTCCGTCAACCAAATAAATCCCCACCGTCAAAACCGTTAAGCCAATGTCTAAGGTGGATACACATTGCAAAAAAGACCATGTAATAATAATAAAAAAAACATAGATTCTATCCATGTAATTTGAGATTCTTCCTATTTTTGACCTCCCTATTTTTTCTATAGACATAAAGTCTAGAAAAGTGACATAGAGGTTAAAAAATTTCATGATTTTTTTTGCACAAATGTGTAGGATGTTAAAATATGGCTTTCCACATAAAATTCAAATTTTTCGACAAGGGACATATTGATTATGAATTTTCAAAACGTCGAAAACTCAAAAAACAAAACAACAGGAAACTCAATCTAGAAATCAAATTTTGAGTTGGTTTTTTGCAAACACCTTTATAAAAAAAATACATAGAGAGAATATGCAATGATTTGTAGCATTACGACTATACCTTGGTTTATTTTGATTTTTCAACCAAAACGTGAGAGATTACAATTTTGCTTCGAGTAGTTGTATACTCACAGGTCAAATTTTGGAAGTATGTTAAAAACATCATAAGAACATCATAAATATGAATTTTAATTCCCCAAAATTATGAATTTCTTAAACAATTCATAATTAATTCATCCCTCGTTTAAAAACTCCAAAATTTTGTTTTGAAGGTTCTTATGATGTTTTAACCTTGCCTCCAAAATTAGGGAACTAAATTTGATCCGTTAGTATATGCCTACTCGAAACAAAATTGTGATTTTGCATGTTTTGGTTGAAAAATCAAAATAAATTGAAACAAAATTAAAATGCTATGAAACTTTGCAGAACCTCCCTATATATTTTATATAGAAGTGTCTGCAAAAAAATCCAACTCAAAATTTGATTTTTTAGATCAAGATTTCCCTTATTTTGTTTTAAGAGTTTCTGACGCTTTAAATTTCATAATTAATTTATACTTTGTCGGAAAATTATAATTTTATGTGAAAAATCATATTTTAAGGTCCAAAATATTACTGAAATAATTCATGAAAAAAAATCAACATTTAGATCGCTTTTTTGGACTTTATGTCTATAGATAAAAAATAAAAAAAAATAAAAAAGGTCATAAATTGAAAGAATTTCAAATAACAGAGGTAGTATTTTTTTATTACATGAACATTTTTTTTAGACATCATGTATATTACAGTGTCAATATGAACAATTAACCCTTAAAGATAATATGATAGGTGGTGGGGTTGGTAAAAAAAACTTGATATGTCCAGACTGAAGGCCATTGCGATACATCTTAAATTAACAGAGAAGATGACAATCTTATTAGTGTCTTATTTCATTTCATTTTCGACTTTTTAGATTACAAAGCCATAAATTCAACGTCTGTGAAATTATTAAAATTAAAATAAACAAAATTACATTTATTGAGCGTCATCACAATAATTAATCGGCAACTACTAAATATTCTAGCAAAAGGTATATTGCATATATTTTTTACCAATGTAAGAATTCATTCTTCCCTCCATGGTGTTTGTGTACTCTCTTGGGTCTTGTACTCGTACAACTAGTATCATCATTCGAAAAAATATACATATCTACATCGACGGTTAATGCACTTCCACATACGAGGAAAGAACAATAAATAGGTTCTTGGACAATCAAAACGAGTTTTACATAGATGATATGCTGTAATGAAAAAAAGATAACAAAATATTGTTACTATGATGAGATAAAAGATTGTGTACAAACTTTAAAGCAAAGAATGGAATTTTTTTAAAGACAAAAAAAATATCTTACCATAAACTTTCTTTACAGTAAGAAATAGAAAAAATAATAAAATCATAGTATACACAAAATTGAAGGTTTTAACCATGTTTTTCTCTCTTTTCATGTAACAAATAAAATATTATTTGATAAATTTATAGTGTATAAAGCCCATGTTGAGCTAAAAACAGTTTAGTATTGATTGATTGTTTTTAAGGAGTTGTAAAAAAACACTCCCTAAAATAAGAATTATTATTAAATTATTGTGTTTTATTTAACCCTTTAACACACTTAGTAAAGGGTAACTTAAAAAACTAGTTAATCATTAGAATAAATTCTTTTTTAATTAACAATACGAATTTTGATGATATCAAGGGGTAATTTAAATTAAAATAAATAGTTAAAACTTGACAAAGATATTTGTATATATAATGTACAATCGGTGTGAGAACATAGTTATGCGCAAGTGCGCAAGTTGAACATATTGTAGTAGTTTGATTATATAAAATCATTTCATCATGGATAATGAGGGTTTATGACTCACAAGTTGAATGTATAATTACTAATCTATTTGGCTTAGTTACTAATATGATGATAGTAACTTAACGATCTCGAAGGGGAGAGAGATGATGACATCCAGTCATAATATATATATATATATTTTTTAGGGATCCAGTCATAATATATATTTAGTGTCTTTATAGGTCTTTTCAAGGTTTATTAGTTTATCTAGAATTTTTTTAGCTGAGTTTGTATAAAGTTAAGAATTTCACAAATGCTTTGCAAATCCATATATCAAATGTCATGGTTAAATTTTTTTAACTAGAAAAAATTGTAGCTTGTTGTCTTTTAGTATTAATTAGCCAAACAAGTAGATCAGTCGAGATGAGGGCCACTATGAAAGATACAAAGATGTGTAAAGCCTTGGCATAGTTATAATGAATAATAATAAATGACATGTTTAAATTTAGAACAATAATGGAAAAAGAAAAATGGTTGAATGTAGTGTTGAACTCTTATATGATCAAACTTAATATTTCAAGTTGATATTTAGTGTCTTTTGTAAAAAAAAATTGATATTTAGTGATATGCATAACCGGGGAGAGAGAGAGAGAGAGAGAATCAGGAATATATATATAGTGAGATTCATAGACTCATGAACATCAGACAATTCAATGGCTTTCTAAACAATAGGAGTACTAATTTTTTAAGCTTTGAGCATTTTGGCTTCCTCTGGAAGATCTCATGCATATTTTGTTTGGGAGATTGTGATACCATCAAATAAATATTTAACTTCGAGTCCTAAGATATAGTGTAGTAGGCCAAAGTCTTTTTGTGCAAAGGTCTTGTTGAGATGTTTGATAAGATCATATATGAAGGTTGGTTAATTGATGAAATGATAAAATGGCACTACAAGAAAATCAGTGATTTATCTAGGAAAATATTCCCTAGCTAATTGGTAACTAATAAAAATAAAATCCTAGCGACTTTCAAATTAATTTGTAGCAATATAGTGTTCAAAAGTTTATGATTCGCAACTATTTTGCTAGGATATTGCTTAAATAGTTTCCTAATAAATTCCTAGCTAGGATTTTAGTTTTTTTTTTTTATAAATTACAGCGTGCCTTTCCGATAAATTTTTTTTTTTTTTTTTTATATTTGTAATCAAAATTTATTACGCTAGATTAAACAAAAATAATCACATCAAATATATTTTAGAGGTTTCTTTATTGTGGATGATTAAAAAAACTAATCACATCAAATATAATCTCAAAACTATATATCTTTAGCATTCAAGCAGTTTCATAGTATCATTACAAAACCAAAACAACATAAACAACAAACTCATATTCAGATGAACTAGGGACACATTTTTACAACTTTTAAGTATTGATCCATAGG
>Ga0315914_1006165_pt1 | contig 17106 bp, 8 predicted proteins | sample MpolenodulesMG_FD_203920 | JGI IMG/M metagenome (GOLD analysis project Ga0315914, IMG submission 203920) | Medicago polymorpha root nodule microbial communities from Los Angeles, California, United States - elongated nodules | ecosystem: Host-associated > Plants > Roots > Nodule | place: USA...
GATTGATACCCATATTTACATCAGAAGAAATCAAACAAAGAAGTAGCATCAGTGAGTGAAGATAATCTAGTCTAGGATTAGAGTTAAGGTGATATGTTGAAAGTGCAGATCATGAACACCAAATCTTTATTTGGGAACGACTTGAACGTGCATATTTTTAGGTGGCTTCTCTAGATCAAAAATTAACTTATCACCTACCTCTAAAGGACTATACTGCAGTTTCTAGCAACGACGCAAGAACTAGACATAAACACTCAAACAAAACAGCAATATCAATATAACCTCTGTCCATACATATAAGTCTCATTTGGAAGAAGAAAAAAAAAGTGTCTCTAAATATAAGTCATGTTACAAATTACTAGATACATTTATTTTAGTTTATTTTCCGAGTATAGCCCCTATGTAGTATTGAATCTGAATAAAAGTAAGAAAGTAGATATTTTCAAGTTCCAGGCATCAAAGGAATATATTTAGTATTGTCATGATCAATATCTTCGACAAACTTTTTTTTTCTTCGTAAGATATTAAAAAATAAAAGAAAAAGTTTCCAACGTGAGTTGAAAAGATGTGCTTTGTGAAATAAATTGTCGAGAAATAGTTTTTTAAAGTAACATTCAACAACTTTTGGCCAAAGCTCATTCCCTTCAATTTTATGCATTCAAAAAAGTTACTTTTTTTTAGTAAGTACTTTATTGATACTGTGTTTGGCCTAACTTCTCCTTAAAAATGTAGAGAAGTTGGAAAAAAGCCGGGTCAAACGATACCTTAATCTCCCACATCAGCAATGTAGAAGCAACTGAATTTGGGAGAAAAAATTGAAAAATATTTAAAAACATAAAAATTGGAAAATAGTTAAAAGTTATTAAAAATATAAAAATTATAAAATAATTAAAAGAAATTGGTGAGAGGAAAAGAACTTCTTTGTAATGCATTCACCGAAGTCTATCCTCACCTTTCTCCATTGCTAAATATTGTAACAAACACAAAGTTATTGCCTGCATTGCAGGACTTTCAGTAATTTCTGTAGAGATTAGGTCTAGTAGTTAGCATCTCTTTGTAGCATTAGTGTATGAAACCGGTAGCTTGTATCTGTCGTCTGTGAAGGTGTAGTTCGATGGTACGAGTTGAGAGACAATGAAGTAGTATAGAAAAGGAGGTCCGGCGTTCAATCCCGCTGCTAATAATTGCCTATAGAAATCAAATAAAAAGAGTTTGTGTGTCTTCTGCTTTCCTTGCATGACAAACAATAGGTTTTGCTTGGGTTTGAAATATATTCTTGTGGGTACCACTGATTGTGGAAGGAGATAGATAATGATGAATTGGTAGGTGGAGTTTATGTTTTTACTTTTATAGTTTGTAATCCTTAATCATCATATAATTATTTCATTTGTGTTCTTATCAATTTGTTTTTACTTCCAGACTCGGCTCTTGAAAGACTTCCAATATGAACATAAGCAATCTATATTCTATGGTAAATCTTTTCACTCAGCACCTTGATCACAAAACTCTCTTCTTGTGCCTCAACTTTAAGCTGCAAAATCAGTAGTAAGTAACAAACACAAATCATTTTAGTAACTTGTTCAATTCTTCTGGTTTTTTCATTTAAATCTTGTATGTATTTCGTTGCATCATTATCAGTGAGATTTTATTGTGCATATCTAAATATAACCTTCAATTTGAAGAAGAGCATTGTTATTCATCCCGAGAGAATTCATTCTGAGCGGTTCACGAAAAGCTTATTGCCAATTAAATTGCTACCTTACCGGAAATCATGGGAGGTCATGGCTATAGGTCAAGGATAGATTTTACGTAAACTATCGCTTGTGAAACCATCTTGATCATGATGTTTTTTGTTGCCATAACTAGCATTTTCCTCTGAAGAATATATGAATAGTATACTACTCATCCGATTTTGGTTTCTTTATATGGCCTTGATATTATTTACCACCCCTCTGCTTATCATCTGACTAATTGATTCTAGTATGCAATATATCTTCAAATTCAACATTATTTCTTGACTTGTTTAGACAAGCATATCCTTTTCCTTGTCAATATTTAATCCCTCACACACAACACCATATAACCTCTATAAAGGGCCTGTTGGGATAAACAGATTTTCTGTAGCTAATAGCAGAAGCACATATTGTGATGAGCCTTTAAATATAAGCTTGCATAAACTACATTAAATATGCTATAAGTTGTTTTTATATTTTAACAAATTAGTCCTTTAATTATTATTTTTTTACTAATTGGTCTTTAGGTCATAATATTTACATTATTACACTTTTTTTTATCCAATTTTGTTAAAAAGTGTTTGCATTGTCATTTAACATTGAGGTAATGGGATTCAAAAAGTGTTTATGACATCAAATATAATTTGTTGTTTTCAGATTTAAATCTAATTTTACAAGTAAATGTGACATGAACAATATTATGAATAAATTAATTGAGTGATTTTGTTTCAAACTAAATTTGAATAATACACCTATGAATCTTAGTTTTAAAAACAATGAATTTGAACCCACCAATGAAATTTTAAACGTTCACATAAACATTTTTTAACAGAATTTGATGAAAAAGAGAGTAATGGTGAACATGCTTTTTGACTTAATTGCGAAAGAAAAAACTTAAAAACTAACTTGTCAGAGTTAATTGGTTGCAGCATGTATTTGACCAATATAATATTATGGCACATAAAGCGTGCCTCTAAAATATGTTTTAATTACCCGAGGAAAATCAAATTGACACAAAATTTATTAAAAGTCAAGTCTCTGCTTAAGAGTTGTAACATTTGATTTGTATGTTTAATAGCACAAATAGAATTTTTCTTTAAAGTGATGTTTACATTGAAATGGCTTCGCCGAATCCGGATCTAGATTTGATTTTTGTCTGAAGAGTTTGATGAGAGAGAAACATATATGAGAAAGACGCTGACGAGAAGGACAAAGGCCTTCCATGAGAGAGATTGAGTCGGGGAAGAGAGATAGAGAAAGAGAGTAAATCGAAAGAGGATGAGGGAAGAGAAAAAGAAATTAAAACAAATAACACATAGGGGTGTATTTGGGGGTATGGTTAAAAGGGTGACTTTTGACAAAAATAAACGATATTCATTCATTTAAATTGAAAGAGTACATTGATAAAATACAAATTCAAAATCGCTAAAAACAAAAATGATGAATCTGCAAACAAACTCACAACATTCATGTTAATAGCATAAAATGACAAAGTAATTGTCTACAAATATTACTATATTCAAGTCTCCGGAATACTCATGTCATCGATTGGTTTTGCACTTCATCAAAGACAATCTTTCAACCTGTATCAAATAAACATCATTAACGTTTTTAACTTTGTAAAATGTGTATTAAATGATTAGATTAAATTTTTTGTAATAAACAAAATATCAGCTACATAAAATTTGAAATTTATTAAGTAAAATATTTTTGTAACCCTTCAAAATGAATTATATAACCTTAAAAACTAATTACATTTAAAATTATAATTAGCAGGTAATTGTAATTGTGTAATGAACCAAAATTCAAAATATAATTTATTCAAGTTATTTATTGTAGTTTTTAACATACCGAATTTTTAATGTAGCATAAAAATCTAAATCGAAACGCCTCTTTGTGTGTTCTTTCTCTTCCCTTCACTCTTTACTTACTGCAAACACAAAACACACATAAACACATTTACTTTGTTAAATTGTTTTTTACACTCTCAGACATCAGAACGTTCTGAAGTCTGGTACTAACTTAATCATTCCAAGTTTCAACTTGAAAATTACTTTTTAAGTTACAGAATAATTATTACAGGGTCACAATTCAAACCCCCCCTTCCTTGTGACTATTTTATCTACTTCAAAGATTTCGTAAAAAAAATAAAATAAAGAAAAAACTACCAATACACCTAATCCCGTAATCCCCGTTCTAACCTAGCCTCGTTCCTTCAAAAAGAAACCCTAGCCTCGTCAAAACCTAGTTGGTCCTTCCGCCATCAATCACCATGAGTACGAGTATCTTCAGTAGGTTAGATAGAGACATCATTCATACCCACATCCTTCCCCGCCTCGACGGCACAACCTTAACAGTCTTATCCTCTGTATGTTCAAAACTCCGTCACATGATCTGCCACAACAACGAAAATCTTTGGCGGAACATATACACCTCAAAGTGGCCTTCTTTACTGAAGGATCCTATCGTTAACAACGTCATCTCCACTTTCCCCGGTGGTTACCATTCCTTCTTTTCCGACGCATTCCCTTCCCTTCACCATCTTAATAATAATTCTCATTGTTCATATCCTCCTACAATAGATTTAATACATGCCTTTGATATCTATATTCATGGAGAATGTTTGACTTCAAGCGTTCGAGTTCAAAGCTTAAACACAAACTGTCTTTCTTTTTCGGATTTATTTCATGTGACCTTTGATGATTTTAATATGGGTCACATTCATAATGAGGAGTGGGAGGAATATGTGGCCGAGAATCTGAGGTTGAGTTGGACTGATCTGAGGTTGAGTTGGATTGTTATAGATCCAATTCGTAAGCATGCAGCGAACTTGATTCGTTCCAGCTGCATACCTTCTTCGGTTGGGCAAACCATGCATTGGTGGGGTCCAGGTGAACATAAGATTCTGTACGAGATGGTAATGGCGGGGGAGTGCCAAGTACCAACAGAGATGGAGATGGTCAAGTGTAAGGTGAGTGTCAGTTGCTTCCCTAATGATGATGGGTTGCACTTGAAGGAAGTGGTAGTTAGAATGAACGATATGATCAGCGGAAATCTAGTTGGACTGAATCAATGTGTCGCCATTCTCCTTAATGCAATTCAAAACGGGGAGTGGAAGAAATTTGATTTACCCAGGGGAAGAGTTTGCTCAAATGGTGGTTGAATGCAATTTGAAGAAAACAAAGCAATTGGAAGGTTTTAATGCAATATTATTGCTCATTTGAATGCAAATTTTTTCTTTTTTATTTCCTTAACCAGTGCTCCGAACAATAGTTAGCATGAACAATTGGTTGATGTTTTGGTAATATTCTTCTCTAGTTATAGTTGAAGGTTTTGCTAATATTCTTTATATAAAGCAATTGGTGGAATCTCATGTCTCTAACTTCATTGACATTTATTTGTTGTTTCTGTTTCTTTATTCCATATATTCTTTTTTCCTAGTGATCATACATCCATTCCTTCGCTTTTCTTTGTTCTCTCTAGATATACCTTTACGTTGGTCTAGTTTGGATTAGTTTCTAGCTTATAAGAGCTTCTCAATTAAAATTAGTTTATGATTCTTCATTTACAGAAAAGTCTTTTAACTCATTATAAGCTTTTGGATATTTATAGAGAAGTTAAATGAAAAAGTTTCTGATAAATTGAAATGAGAAGCTAATTTCATTTTGTACGAGAAGATGTTGTTTTAAAATAAACTTTTGCAAAAGAACTTCTTTGAGAAATTTATCCAAAAGCAACCAAAATATCTTATTTACATGTTGCAAATGCACTCATTGCAAATACACCTTTCACCACTGTTTAATTATCCTATCTTCTCACCAGAGCCCTGCCTCAAACCACTAGTACCATTACTATGTGGTTTCTTTCTGGCCTTGCTGCTATTTACCCACCCCTTTTGGGTTCTTGATATTTGAATTTTTCGTTGACCGCAGTTCTAGCAGCCCTAAATTTGATAGTTTTCGGCTCATGGCCTTTGACAGTTTTCTAATCCTTAAACATCATCATAGAGTCGTATTACATCAACAATCATACGTTTGATTTGTTTCATCCTGATCTGAAACATTTTACCTGCTACCCCAAGTTTAATTTGTGTTGTTACTACTTTATAATAATACTTAATTTTTTAAATAGTAATAGAGAATTAGATTAATCTACTACTATATATACCAAGTTAACCTCAAAGATCTAAATGATTTCATGAGATAGAGCATAACAGAAATTATAAATTGTGATGCAATTATTGTAAGGTTTTTCTGCATTTGCTCGTGTTTTTCTTCATTTTTTCTAAGGTTTGATGCATAATTGCAATGACAATTTCAAACTACGGACGATAACTATGTGAGTGATTGTGTGTACTGTGTTGAGACTTTGGCAACTTCTTTCACTCAATATGCACTATACATAAAACTCAATCGCGATTTATCTCGTCCAATTTCGGTTTCTTTATGGCCTTGATGCATGCTATTTACCACCCCTCTGCTCATCATCTGATTAAATGATTCTGGTGAGCAATATATCTTCATATTCAACATTATTTCTTGACTTTTTTACACAAGCATCCATTTCCTTCTCAGTATTTAATCCCTCACACACAAGACCATATAATATCTATTAAGTGCTTTTACTTTTAGTTTCTCAAGCTTCTTCACAATGTATCCTTAAACACTATATAACCATATGAACATTAACATTTTCCTATTAGAAACAGAAAAAAAAGCTTGAGTGCCTTCTGGATTTTGGTTTCTTTCAAGATAGTTTCCTTTATTGTTTTCAATCATAAAGCACAATTTAGCAACAATTTATGCTATTCAACAGTGCTATAACGCCACTATAGCCGCTATTTAGCAACAATTTGTATTAAATAGCTATCGCGGAACAAGCGCAATTTATTCAAATTCCGCTTCGCTATAGCGCCTTCATAGCTGCTATTTTACACCGTCAGTTTCCTAGCATGACAATGAACGTGTTTTTATTTCATATTTGACCCCATTTATTCTTAAAATCAGGTTTTGAAATTTACTCACAAAAACAAAATTTACAATATATTTACAAAACTGCCACCTTATTTATATTTCACACCTTTTTTTAATAAAATAGGTATAAGACACATAATTCTTATGTCAATTTTGCACTAGTGACGGCAAGGCTCTGATGGCACAAAACGGCAACACAGACAAAACACAGCCCTGACAACTCACGGAAACGGCTACTGAGAAGAAAGCGAACCACCAAAAGGCTGAGGGAGAACTAAGCAGCCTCGACCTTAGTCCCTTGTCATAACACAACATCCATCGGCAACCCAAGAGAACAAGCAGCCCACCGGCAGCAAAGAACCGGTGACACACAAACAAAAAAATTAGCGACACACCAAGACGACCCCCAACCCACCTGCAAAGAAAAGCACTCGGAAATGGTAAAAACCCACAAGACCAAGGTAGATCTAGTGAAAACCAGATCGAGAGCCACCCAGAAGTTATCGACACAAGAATTCGCAACGCGAAGAACTTCAAGACTCAGCTCTTGAAAGACTTCCAATATGAACATAAGCAATCTGTGGCAACTCCTTTCACTTAGAATCTTGATCACAAAACCCTTTTCTTGTGCCTCACCCTTAAGCTGCAAAATCAATAATAACAAACACAAATTATTTAAGTAATACATGTGGATAGTCCAATCCAAGGCATCAGATCTCAATTGGTTGGTTGATTGTGTGTGTGCGCGCGCACGCGCACACACACCTTAGGCATTAGAATGTGGATCATAGTGAACAATTTTTTGTGCTGTTGGAACAGGTTACTCATAACTGGTTCAGTTCTTCCAGTTTTTTCTTATTAATCTTTTACGTACTTTGTTGTATCCAATATCACTGAGATTTTCCCTTGACAAATTGTTGATAACCTGGTAAATCTGCTGAACATTTCAACAATCATTGTGGACGTGGACCCAAATTCTCTTCATCAATAATCAACAAAACAGGAGAAAGATTTGAAACTCCTCTAGGTAACGCGGTTTGAATACAATGAGGCCAGATAGCACACCACTCTTCAGATAAAAGAAAACGGTCCAGACGACTCATCGTTGAACCATCACCACGATACCTGGTAAAACTTCTCTCACGCAAAGGGAGATCAAAAAGAATATTATCAATAAAATAATTAAAGCAGGAATAATCCTCATGCAGACAAGTAGGCACCCGACTCTTTTGTTCATCAGCTCATCATATTGCATTGAAATCTCCATTCACACACCAAATTGCCTTCCTATAGTTATTAATCAACTCACCCAATCTAGACCACAACTCTTGATCCCTTTCGCCATCACAAGGAGTATACACATTTGCAATTGAAAACACACTCCCACTCTTCAAGAACCACCCTTGAATGATCAAAACATGTTAAAAACCTTGTGACCCAAACCTCCACCTCATTAACATCCCACATCCGTGAAATTCCAGCAGAATCCTCTACATTAGGCGAATAGGAAAACCTATAATGATTAGATCCCCAAAGAGATTGACAAACTCGTATGAAATGTATTTATGAATTAGAATTTATTTTTATTAATCATTTTTTTATGCTAAATATTAAAGCAATTGCCATTTTTTATTGGATTACCTAAAAAGAGAAATTCATATGAAGATAGTTTTGATGCATCAAATAGATCCAAGATGAAAAACACCTATACATTATAAAACTTATTTTAAGTAAATGTTTGATACATATTAAAAAAAATGATTTTTACATTTAATAATTTTGAGATTATTTTTTACATATTATTTTTTAAAAGCAATTCAATTTTGTGTTTGTTTATCATATTAAAAATCACTTCGTAAAAAAACAATTTATTTTATTTGGATACAACTATATAAAAGTGATTTTTTGTTACAAAATCATCTCCGTTTTTTTATGCTTATTTTCTGTCATCTAAAAAAAATTGTTTTTGAAATGTTACTCTTAACAACTTTTCATTTGATGTTGTTTTCAAATTTTTTGTAGATTATGTATTTTTTTTTTTAGAAAAACTATAACAAACGTTGCAATACTCTTTAAAGTGATTTTATGTAAAAATAAGTGATTTTGTTTCTTATAAAAGTTATAACAAATGGTCTCATAAGATCTGTTTCAACAAGTGATTGCATCTTTTTATGGAAATAAGTTATAATAAGGGAATGCATCTTCTTTTTTGGACATTTGTCATTTTTACCCTCCACTTACTATTATAATAACTTATTGATTTAATAAAACATGTAACTAGTTTTCTTTAAAAAAAAAAAAAAGACTATTAAAATAACTTATTGATTAAATAAAACATGTAAGATAATGGATTGCATCTCTTCTGTAACAATAACAATATTTCAAGGGGATATGAGATTTTGGGGTGGATTTTTTAGTATTCAATAATATCCTTAAACAAATTTACATATAATAATGATATAATAATGATGCTACATTGTTGGTGTTATCGAAAAAGATAAGAAAGTATATGAAATTTGTCATGTTTTTAGTAAAAGATAAACATAGTTTGTTAAAATTTGAAAGTAACAAATTTTTGTAGGGGTAAAGTAACGAACATTTTTACCTATAATAACAAATTTCTTAGAGATAAAGTAACAAACATTTTTACATATAATTTTAATTAAAATAAAAATTTAATAAAAAAATATTCCTCAAAACTTTCATGTGTTATTGCAGTAATAAAGCGGACAGAAGAACACAAAATTCCAATCTGAAAACTAAGTTAATGAAAAAATATATTTATACTATATATAAAGAAAACTACCATTTTTAGCACTTTTTGGCTGGATTTTTCTCTTTTCAAAAATGCCCTCAATTTTCAATACAAATAATAGATGTAACAAATAGATAAGAATAAATTTAAATATAAAAAAAATGTAACAAATACGATATGAATATATATATATGTCTTTTTTTTCTCTTTATTATTTAAAAAGTGTAACAAATCAAATTAGTATACTTATACTTAATTTTTTTTACTATCCCAATTATACCCTTAAACAACTTTCTCTATAATAAAATTGTTGTTTGTGCTATTGAAATAGATAACCATGTTTAATTTGGTTTTTTGTTTTTTGGTTACATGTTTAATTTGGTTTGTCATAACTAGAAAGCAACAAAAATTTATATTTTTAGTTTTAATCAAAATCAAAATGTCATAAAGAAAAAACGTAGTTTATAATTTTCAAATTTTAGCGCAGTAAAAAGAGCGGAAAGACAAGCACGTGAGTGCCCGTCTTTTCGCTAGTAATTTATAAGTTCGATATCCAAAAATGATGCAAATTAAATTGCATTAAGTTGGAGATCTTGTGCCCAAAAAAAATAAAAATTGAGGGAATTTGTATCAAATATTTTTAAAATTCGTTATCAAAACGTGCCGAACATGTCTAACTGTATCTTTGGATCAAATGAATTTTAATTTCAAACCTGATCCACAACTACCAATATAAAGCCCTAGCCTAAACCAAAACATGAGTTTCCACCGCCGTACAAACATAAAGCCCTAGCTCGTTCAAAAAAACATAAAACCCTAGCCTCCTCAAAACAAGTTGGTCGTTCACCCATCAATCACCACGAGGATGAATATCTTCAGCAGGTTAGATACAGACATCATTGATACCCACATCCTTCCCCGTCTGGACGGCACAACCTTAATCGTCTTATCCTCTGTATGTTCAGAACTCCGTAACATGATCTGCCACAACAACAAAGATTTATGGCGGAACATATGCACCTCAACATGGCCTTCTTCGCTGTTGGATCCTATCGTTCACAACGTTATCTCCACTTTCCCTGGAGGTTACCGTTCCTTCTTCTCGGACGCCTTCCCTTCCCTTCATCACCATAAAAATTCTCACTGTTCATATCCTCCTACAATAGAGTTAATTCATGTCGTTGATGTGTTCGTACAGGGAAAGCCTTTGTTTTCAAGAGTTCTAGTTGAACGCTTAAACACAAACAACTCGCCTTATTTTTTCCGGTATATATTTGATGTGAAGTTAGAAGGTTCAAATTTGGGCCACATTTATTGTCACGAGGAGTACAATGAATATTTGCAAGAAAATTTGAGGTTGAGTTGGGTTGTCATCGATCCAACTCGAAAGCGTGCAGCAAACTTGTTTTGTTCTGGTGTCAAACCTCTCTCGGTCAAACCATTTTTGGGTCACTATAGGGTGGTTTATGCGATGGAGATGGCGGGGGAGAGCCAAGTAAGGACGAAGATGATCATCTGTCTGGTGAGGATTTGGTGCTTCTTTAATAAAGATGGGTTGCACCTGAAGGGAGTGCTAGCTAAAATGGACGATATGGACGGAAATCTTGTCGGAGTAGAGCAAGGTGTCACCATTCTCCTTAATGCAATTCAAAACGGAGAAAGGAAGAAATTTTAAACATCATGCTTTGATATGATAGATTGATATGACAAAGGTAATACCAATAAGTAGATAAGTTGCGAACCATATATTTCAAGGTAGTTTCCTTGCATGACAATGAATGTATGGGCTGCATATTGCTCTTTCTTTTTTTTTTTTTGCATTTTTTGAAGTTCCCTTTGAAATTGCAATCCGAATTTTAAACCACAAATGATAATTATCTGAGTGTTTGTGTTACACTGTTGCATTACATTATTAGCACTTACTTTGTTCTCAGCAGCTTATCAACACAAGAAATCCTAGCTTGGAGCCCTTCAAGACCAAACTATTCAAAGGCTTCCAATATGAACACCAACAATCTCTAGCTAGCAACTCCTTTCACTAAGCACCTTAGAATTACAAAGCCCCTCTTTTTGTGGTCAACGTTAAGCTGCTAAATCAATATTGACAAACAATCCATTACATTTATTGTTAGCCGTGATACAAAAAGTTATACAATAATGTAACATTTTGCGGCACTTTTTGAATGTTACAGATAATACTCTTAAAGTAACTAAAGATCGTTAGTAACAAAGGGTTTTACCTAACAATTGTTCAAATGTTACTAAATTTAATTAGTAACATTTTTCTTGATTTAGTAATAGTTTTCAAGTCCTGAAAGGCACGGGTAAAGTTGTTGTCATGTGACTGAAAGGTCACGGGTTTAAGAAATAGCCTCTTGTGTAAAAAAACAGGGTAAGGTTGTGTACAATACACCAAATGGTGGGACCCCTTCCCAGACCCTGCGTATGCGGGCTTTAGTGCACCGGGTTGCCCTTTTAGTAATAGTTTTCAAGTGTTACTAAATCTCAATTATGTTGTACTGATATTATGTGGTCAATGTGGAATAGTAAATTGTCCATACAAAGCATAATACAAATTGGTTGATTGATTATTCTTCAGGTTCATGTATAAAATGTACCTTAGGCATTGGATCATAATAAACAATTTTTGTGTTGTTGCAACTGGAAACCGGTTCGATTCTTCCTGTTTTTGCTTTAAACATTGTATACATTCATGCAATATCATTGAGCTATTACACTGTACGACTAAGTAACAGAGAAAAATTCCATCATGCATATTGCATATCTAAATACAACCAGAAAGAAAACTAATACTATTAGTTCCAATATTAGATTTTCTTATTACACTATAACTTGGTCTCAATGTTTTCTTGTCCAATTTTGGTTTATGTTTGGCTTTGCTGCTATTTAACTCCCATCTGGCTTGTTCTTTGACTCTACTAATACAATATGGAATCCAATATATCGTTATTGCAAACAAAATCTCTTTTGTAATAAATTTATTGCTGAAGAAGTTTTGTTCGCAACGAAGAGATATTGAATTCTGTTTCCTATTAGCCTGAGAGTCAGACTGACAGTAAGGACAAACAAAATTAAAGGAAGAGGTAGTAAAAATATTGCACCAAGGCCAGAAAACCGGCGAAAAAGTTTTCCAACATCAGATGTAAAAGGATGGTTATTGAACTGCACTTGAGAAATGGAAAAAAGGTTTTTTGTTCCATTTATGGCTTGGAGACAAATGATGCCAAACAAAACAGACTTAGCCATTTAATTAGGAGATGTAGAATGCATGGTGAAGAAGCTTGAGAAACTTAAAACTTTAAAGCTCTTAAGAGGTTGATTAATAGTATGGTGTGTGTGAGAGAGAGGGGGATTAAATAGGGTTATGTGCTTTTGTATTATCAAAGATATAATATTGCCACACACAGTGACGGAGTTAGAAATTTTATAGTGTACCTGTACGTGAAATGTCGTTCTGTGATTTTGTCACAAACTAGTGGAAGAAGTAGGTAGAAAATAGAAAGATAAATGATTTGGTACTAGCTTGGTGAAGTTTATTTTTGTTACTTGGATAGTGTATAATGATTAATCATCTATTGTATTATATCCAATATTTTACATTTGGTATGTAAAATTTGATTTGGCTAATTTGTAGTAACATCAGGACCGTTCCAAAGGTTAAGCAGTCCAAGTTAGAGTTCTAAGACATCAAAATTGGGTGATAAAAAGACCTTAAATGTTTTAATATAGTTATAATATAAGCATATATAATATGATAAAACATATTGAGTGGTATACGCAACATCTAGGCAATTTGCTACATATTCAGAATCATGAATTGCAGTTGAATTTTTATTGTCAAGGATGTCAAAACTTGTGTGCATTTGGTCAAATTTTCATTCCCTCCCATTATTAACGCTCTTATTGGTGCAGATAACTATTGCTTGTATAGTAGATTGATGAAATGGTAAAATTTTCATTTATTTTTAGCATTATACATTCTTTTAGAATCGGACAAACATTACAAGCTTTTTCTTTCCACGACTATACTTTTTCTTAACATTATATTTTCTTTTTTGTAATAGACACGTATAAATTTAGTGCTAGGAAAATGAAGATGAGAAAAACACAAGAAGAATGTTTAAATTGTGTTGGCTCTTTCAAAAAAAATTAAGTGTTAAGTGCCGGTCAGAGGAGGGAGAGGGAGGGAGGGAGGGAGGGGGAGAGAGAGAGAGAGGGGCAGACTCAAAGCAATTATACTGGTTCCTCCTACAATCCAGGAGTAGTCCAGTCCTCTTGCATTTCCAACGGATTTTCACTATAATCGCAACTGATTACAAATGCTCAAGGACACTGCCAAAAGACTTCCAAATGCTCAAGCACACAACCGAGAGACATTTGTTATTAAACTTGATATACAATCAAAAGTGTAAACAATACATTGCATAACAGACTCTAAGACTTAGAATTTCTACGATACAAACTTTAATAAGAAATTGGTAAGTGTTTTGTGCGCTTTTTGATTTGACAGAGTAATGGCACAGTTAAAATAGCAGAGTCTTGTTTTTTCTTAGAGTCTTCAACTTCTTATATACACAAGGATTTGAGAGACGTTGGAGAACGTTGACAGCGCATTAAGAGTCGTTGAGAAGAATCAAATCAAGGACGTTGGGTCTTTATCTGATATGGATAATGTTGTTTATTAGACATTTGAAATTATTTTGTTGAAACTGAAATTATCCGTTCATTCTCTTTGTCCTTGAAGTTCTTTGTTTGTTTCTAAACTTTGTTAGAAGAGGACATATTGTACTATTAGACTTTGATAAAGACAGCTACTGAAGAGGACAAATCTGACGTGGTGTCTGGGTCCCTCAAGATCTTTTGTACTTCAGAGTCTGGAGGTCTTCAGAGTTTGATGGTCTTTAGAGTCTGATGTAGATCTTCAGCTTTTGAGTAGCATCTTTTCTTCTGATTCAAGGCATTGACTTCTGGTTGACCTTTCATCATATCATTGACTTCTGGTTGACCTTTCATCATATCTTCTACCATAGTCTTTGAGCTTCTCTTATACATGTTCAGACCTTGTTAAATTTTAATTTATGGTCTTGCACACTTGAACATATATTAGCATATCGAATTGGTCTTTAATACTTTGTTATCATCAAAATCTTAGACAAATTGTACAAACCAATTTTGTTCCAACAGAGAATAGATATAATATTAGGATGATTTAATTGTCTAAAAAAGGTGATTTATTGTATGAATATTGATTCTAATGACAAAATAATTTATTATGAATTATCATATTGCAATTAAGAGTCTAGACGGTGTACACATATTAAATTTGTTCCAACTTCACATTAATCAAAATGATTTTTTTATATCAGGGGATCATATTTTTTATGCTTTGAAGATATGAAATATAGCCTATCACTGACTTAATTTTTAGGCTTGAGTACGACCTTTAGAAATCAAATATGGTATGTTAGCCTATTTTAAAAGTGTTAGAAAAAGAAAAGTAGCAATCTTAAAAGAAGGGGGTCGCATTTCGTTGAAGACAAGAAAGCTTTTATCTTCCTTTTTTGCGATGATGGTGGTGGTTGGAGGGAGTCGCAACGGGTTGTTGGTGGTGTGGTAGTGTGGGTCAGTCATAAGAAGAAGAAAAGAAGATCGTGTGTGTGATGTGAGTCTCAGAAGGAAAAAATAAATTCTTAAGTGGGTGGGGCATTGAGCCATATAAAAAGAAATGTGAGGCCTTAAAATTTTAGAGGATCAACTCTTTAAAGTTGTTTGTACCTCCTAGTGATCGGGCCTGGTCTACATCATAAAAATGAGATACCGGTCCAAAATTCAGAAAATAGATAAATATAAAACCTAAAATCTGATTATTAAAATAGAAAATCAGAAATTCATTTTATTAAAAATAGGGGATCAAAAGTGCACTTATGCCTAATATATGACTACAATTCCCATACTAGGGCACGCTCTTAAGCCAAAATGTGGTGAATGTTCTTGAATCACATGTCGCAATTTGGGACACATTAAAAATAACTCAAACCATCAAACTATTAAATACTATAAAGTTGTAGATTAAAAATATGTCAAAATATTAAAAATAATAAAGATGTCATTAATGATAAAGATGTTATTATGAGTCTCATGTACGAATTGTACAACAATAATATTGAGTGACTCATTGATCATTTATCCGGTGTTTTTTGTCATCATACTACTAAAGGATATAATAACTAGTAATCTACAACAATTAAAAAAATTATTTTATGATATGACATTAAGATAAACAAAAAACAAAGACAAATTATTTTTATTAAAGAAGCAGTCTTGAAAATATGTAATTTTCTGAAAAGTAGTTGTATGACTTCTAATAAATATTTAATCCCGTGTATAAGTGAGAAATATTTTGTACTCTCTCAATGTTATATTATTAATGATTATCAATCAGATATAATTGAATAAGTTTATATACAAAAAAATATATGTATCAATGAGAAATAGTCAAGTGTTTTTTCTTTTTTATTTTCTCCATGAAAAGATTGTTCATGTGTTTCGTTAAGTTTCGGCAATAAGTGTTTCTTCCATAATTTTTTTATATTATTGATAAGTGAAATGAATTTATTAATGTATTTTATTAGAGTTTATTGTTATTAATTCTCTTTTTTTTTTTTGGTAGATAGACGAAATGGCAAAGCCATTTTAAACTCACACAGACAAGTGGAGGTACCGGGGTTCGAACCCCAGTCATGGCATCCGGCCTAACAATTTCAGCATTTTGCCAGTTGAGCTAGGACTTCTGGATATTAATTCTTTTTTAATACTAAATAATAATTATCATTTTTCATTGGATAACCTAAAATAGAAAAACGCATACGAATGAAGTTCTATTGCATCCTAGAAAAGTAAAACTCATAGGAAGGTTGTTTTATTGCATCAAATAGACCCAGTGTGAGATACAAACACAAGAAACATCATAAAAAAAAAATTTAATAAACGTAAATTAAATAAATGATATTTTTTGTAAATAAAAAAATGATTTGACATTTAATAATTTAGCAATTATTTTTTAGAGATTTTATCAAAAATCATTATCAATTTTGTGTTTATTTATTGCAATAACAATCAATTCTTTGAAAAAATAATTTAATTTATTTGTATACAACTATATTAAATAGATTTTTTTGTTACAAAATTACATTCATCTTTTGATACTTTTTTCTCCCCCTATAAAAATTATTTTTTATTAAAAGCTTCTCTAATATCTCTCATTTGAAGTTGTTTTAAATTTTTTTGTTGATCCTTGCTTTTTAAAAAACTATAACAAACATATAAAATACCCTTTAAATAGATTTTTTAAAAGTTATAACAAATATATTTAAAAATAAAAAGTTATAACAAACATCATATGGTCCGTTTGTTACGAATTAAAATAAAAATGATTTTGAAATTTAATATTTTATAGATTAGTTTTTTAAGAGATGTTATAAAAAAAATTCAGATCTATTTTGTGTTTGTTTATCATAGTTGAATAATTAATAAAACAGTTTGTTTAAATTCAAGGCTTAATTGCACTTTTTTCCCCTATCTTTTGCTAATTGTGCGATTTTGCACCCCCTCTTTTTTTTTGAGC
>Ga0315914_1006166_pt1 | contig 17106 bp, 14 predicted proteins | sample MpolenodulesMG_FD_203920 | JGI IMG/M metagenome (GOLD analysis project Ga0315914, IMG submission 203920) | Medicago polymorpha root nodule microbial communities from Los Angeles, California, United States - elongated nodules | ecosystem: Host-associated > Plants > Roots > Nodule | place: USA...
GAAAGTGAAAAATAAGGATATTGTCTGAGGAAGAAGCAACAAATACATGATGTAATTGAGAGCTAAAGTGGTGTTTAGAGGAAAGAAGGAAGAATTCTAAAACAACATTAATGCTGCTGCGTTTTGTTTCCACAAAGATGGTGAGAGAAGAAGAGAAAGAACGTGTCCATTTTATTTTTAGTTTTTTATTTATTAAATTGAACAAAATTTTCTGATTGGTTGTTTCTAACTATGAGGTGTTATGTTCGTTTGCACCTAAGAATAGGAGGGCTAACGCTATATCAGAGTTCATTTTCTACATAATAGCATTATTTATACTAACAATCATTTTCTGTCATTAGACATCAATTATTAGGATTCCTACGCAAGGAACACGAGTTTGATGCAATATACAGTAGAACCCCACCAAAGACGAATAAACTATATCATATGGTCCTGGAATGTTACAAACATGTAAACGGAGATCTCAAGAGCATCAAGCAAGGGTGATCAACATATACTTTGAACCTATTATAATCTGTGCCGTAGGGTCAGGCCTAGGATGAAAAGTGGGTGTCATTCTTTAGATGAAACTTGAATCCAACGAAATTGTGATTGGAAGTATTATTTTGGGTTCATAGGATGTAGCACAAAGGTTATGCATATTTTATTATTCCATCGATCAAATGTTTTTTTTTCTTATAAAAAAGTGTATACTTTTTTATTAATGACCATGTACACACATTAGATCAATAGATTGTTTACTCTTAACGATTAAATATTATTTTGTTATGGTATGTGGCATGCGATTTTGGATTCTATAATATTATAGTCGGTTTGAATGGGATTATATATTTATATTAATTTAACCACTAGCATTAAGTATTAATGAGAGAAGCTTATGGAAATAATACTACCTTCCTTCCTTTTTTTTTTTTTTTGGAAGGATCTCTCTTCCTTCTTATTAGAGACAATTCACCTTTTAAGTTCATTAAATAAATGGAGATCTCAAGAGCAATAAGTAAGGGTGATCAATTCCACCATATCATCTTCCTCTGTCAATGCATTATAAAGAGTTTTTTTTTTCTTCCAAAATTGTGAGATATCATTACAAAGATCAATACAGGCACTTGATTGTTAATTAGTTTTCTACACTAAATCATTCATTTTAACCAAAAGTCATGGAACACCTACGACTTGAGGAGGACAACGAGGAGATTGAAATTCCAGAGGAAGAGTTGGTACGCGAAGGAGGTGGTTTCGATCCAAGTTTATGTCTGATTGGGAGATTTCTAACCAATAAGCAAGTCAGAACACACATGATGAAAGAGAATATGAAAGACATCTGGTCTGTGGTGAAGGGATTAGAAATAAGAGAAATTAAGATGAGGGTCTTCTTGTTTCAATTCTCCCATAAGTTAGATATCCAAAAAGTCCTTCGAGGGGGGCCATGGTTTTTCAATAAGCACATGATGGTTTTGGGAGCAATGGAAGATGGAGAGAGTCCAGAACAAGTACCTTTGAACACAGTTCCATTCTGGATACAAGTTCATAATTTACCAGTGGGTTATATGGCGGAGACGGTGGGTTGAAACGTAGGGAATTATGTGGGAGAATTTTTGGAGTATGATGAGAAGAACAATTCAGATTTTTGGAGACCATACATGAGAGTTAGGGTTATGGTGGATGTTAGGAAGTCATTGGTCTGTTCAAAAAGCATCAAGAAGAAGGGCGCAACACCAGTCACAGTCAATATCAAATATGAATGCCTCGGCATTTTCTGTTACTACTGTGGAATATTAGGGCACACAGAAGATTCTTGTGAAAAACTATATGTTGTGCAAGAAGATGATGGTGTGAGAAACTGGGGTCCCGATATTAGAATTGAATTAAACCGGCGAGGAAGAGATGGAGGGCAGACGAAGGTTCATCTTTCGGCAACAATCCGATGAAGTGAGGTGACGCGCTATTGAATGCTGCAGTAAATGATGGTAATCAAAGTGTAACAGTAGAGAATAATGGAGAGGTTTTTGTGGAGAAACAGAAACGGAAGGATATAATTGAGCAGAGTATTGTTGGGAACCATATATGCTAGAAAATATGGATGATGGGAGAGAGAAGGAGCGGTTTTTCATATTTTTTACTAAACAATTATTTTTCAATTTTTAATGATGTGTTTGTTTTAATTATGTGTCACACTCTTATTCGTTGTTTGTAAATGACAAGTGTTAAGTGCGTTTCTACACAAGAATTTTTCTTATTGTTTTATATTTTATTTTATTTTATTTTTTAGTTTTATTTTATTTTTGTTTTTATTTATTTAAGTTATTTTTATTTTTGTTAGAATAGTCCAAAAATCCAAAGTGTTCGGGGTCCAATTTTTTTTTATTTTCTTTCTTTTCTTTCCCACGCCACAATCATAGACAATCAGCAAAGTCATCCTCTTTTCTTTCCATTTCAAGGCAAAACGCGTTCCATTCCATAAATCATCATCAAGTCCATTAATCAAATGCGGTCTCTAACTTCCAATTTCATCAACCTTTGAACCTATAAATAGAGCTCTCATCCCTCACAATTTCACACACCAAAAGTTCCCTTGAGTTGTCAAAGAACTTTTCTCTCTTCTCCATCCTTTAGATTGTGTTGACGCATTATTCTTTTCTTCTCCCTCTTTTTCTATCCCTTCGAAAAAGTCCCTTCGGTAATTTTGTCCCTTCGGTTGTCCATTTCTTTTGTTTCTTTTATTTCTTTTATTTTCTTGCATTTTATTTCTTTTTAGTATCTTTGCATTTCATTTTATTTCTATTTAGCATTTTAATTTTTGTCATTTATTTTCCAGCAATTAGAATGTATTTAGGTCCAATGTAAATATAAATTAGAAGAATCATGCATGTGTCTTTTTATTTATTTATTTATTCTGCTTTATGTATTAAAAAAATGCAAAAAATTAGGTTAGATTAAGAGATTTTGTGGTGATCCAACGTCACTACGAAATTCTCGCGTTTTTATTTTTATTGTCACGTAAGCTTTATTTTGATGTTTTAAATTAATATTCAAAAACAACAAAAACATTGCAAATAACCAAAAATCACAAAAAAATATTTTCATAATAAACCTTGATTTTCAATCAAGTGATCCCTTTTTATTTTTATTTTTATTTTCTTAATCAAATTTCAATCAACTTAATTATACCTTGAGTCATTTTTTTTCTTTTAATATAAAAAATACAAACAAACTCTTATTTGCCACTTGGCTTTTATTTTAAACTTTTTTCAAAATTAATATGGAAGTCATTCATCCGCACTATCCACGATGGAGACTTACTGGTTTTTACGGCTGTTCAGAGAATGATCGAAGGAGGGAGTTGTGGGACATGCTTCGAACTCTAGCACAAGACAATACATTACCATGGTATGTAATGGGGGATTTTAACGACTTGTTGTCCAACCATGAAAAAGAAGCAGAGTTGATCATCCACCATGGAGAATAAGGGGTTTTAGGGAGGTTGTTCAGGATAGCAGTTTAAGTGACATTCCATTGACAGGGTATCCATTCACATGGGTTAAAGGTAGATGAGGACAACATATGAAGGAAGAGAGAATTGATAGAGCTATGGAAACTCATGCGTGGTGTGATATTTTTCATCAAAATCAGCTGCATAATGTCATTTCACATCGGTCCGACCATTTTCCAATTCTACTTAAGTTGCAAGAAGCACCACGTCGAAGAAGGACAAAAGAGTTTAGGTTCGAAAATTCATGGCTGCTGAAGGAGGAGTTGAATGATGTAGTTAGAGGGGGATGGGAGAGAAGCACGAAGGGTGAAGTGTTGTCATGGTTAAAGGGATGTACGGAGGCTATGAATGATTGGGGATGAAAACTGAGGTTCAAGTACATACATGTTATTGAGGAGTGTCGGGAGGAGATGAAAATACTTCGGGGGTGTGTTCAACAATCTCAGGTGGCGAGATATGAGGAAATTCGAACAAGAATGGGATTTTTGTTGGCACAAGAAGAAGCATTTTGGAAGCAAAGGTCGAAGGTATATTGGTTAGAGGATGGGGACACAAATTCTCGATTCTTTCAGGCAATGTCAAGCAACAAAAAAAGGCGTAATAACATCATGGAGCTGAAGACAGATGAAGGAGAGCTTGTCACGACACAACAAGATATTTGTGCGGTAGCAAAAAACTATTTGTCAAAATTGTTCACAAGTGAGGCGCAAATAGTGAATACCACGTTGGAGCATATAACCCCGCGCGTAACAGATGTTGATAATGGTATGTTGCTAGCTCAATTTAATATTTCTGAGTTTAAGAAGGTTGTATTTACAATGCATTCAGATAAAGCACCAGGTCCAGATGGTTTGAATCCGGCATTTTATAAGAGGTTTTGGCATTTATGTGGCATGGAGATATATCATGCAACAACATCTTGGCTGAATAATGGAGAGTTTTCGTCTCAAATAATGAAGACTAACATAGTGCTTATTCCAAAGAAAGAATATCCGGAGACCATGAGGGATCTTAGACCTATTTCCTTGTGTAATGTTCTTTATAAAATTATCTCTAAGGTGCTGGCCAATAGACTTAAGCCACTTTTGCAGAAGTATATATCTCAAGAACAGTCAGCATTTGTAGACAATCGCTCCATTATTGCTAATGTTATGGCTGCCCATGAGATTATTCATCACATGAAGTGTAAAAGGAGAGGCAAGGTGGGGGAGGTTGCTTTGAAGATTGACATCAGCAAAGCCCATGATAGAGTTGAGTGGGAGTATGTAAAGAAAGTAATGTGCAGAATGGGTTTCCATGATAGATGGGTAAAATGGATGACTATGTGTATGGAAAGTGTTAACTATCAAGTCCAAATGCTTGTAAATGAGGAGAGAGTGGGACCAGTCATTCCAAAGAGAGGTTTGAGGCAGGGTGACCCACTGTCACCTTATCTTTTCATTATATGTGCTGAAGGATTGTCCGCTTTATTAAAAAGAGCTTAAGCGAAAGGAGAGATACATGGTACCAAGGTGTGTCGAGGAGCTCCGCTTCTCACACACCTATTATTCGCTGATGATTGTTTCTTGTTTTGCAGGGCTACCATGCGAGAAAGTACAAATATAAAGGAGATTTTACAGACTTATGAAGCCGTTTCGGGCCAAGCGATTAATTTCCAAAAATCAGAAATTTTCTTCAGCAAAAACACATCAGAAGTAGACAAAGAAGCAGTCCAAAATTTGTTTCAGGTTACAAATACAATGGGAAGTGGAAAGTATCTTGGAATGCCATCACTGATTGGCCGAAGCAAAATGGCGATGTTTGGATATTTGAGGGATCGAGTGTGGAGGAAGATTCAACAGTGGTCAGGGAAGCATCTTTCGAAAGCGGGACGTGAAGTTCTCATCAAGTCAGTAGCTCAAGCAATACCAACATACTCTACGAGTACTTTCTTATTACCAACGTCCTTAGGTGAAGAGATCCAAAAGATGATTAATTCCTTTTGGTGGGGTTCGAATAGAAGGCAAGGTAGAGGGATCAATTGGCTCCGATGGGATAAATTAACAATGCGGAAGGAGTATGGTGGTATGGGATTTAGACAATTTTTTGGCTTTAATTTGGCTATGCTAGGAAAGCAGAGTTGGAAGATTTTAACTAACCAAGATACTATTGTTTCTCGCATTTACAAAGCTAAATATTTTCCAAAGACTGATTTTTTGTGGGCCCGCCTAGGCCATAACCCAAGTTATATTTGGCGTAGCATCTTTGCTTCACAGGTAGTAGTTAGAGGAGGTCAAAGATGGCGAATTGGAAATGGTAAGAGTATTGCAGTGTGGACAGATCCGTGGCTAAGGGAGGATGAAAATTCGTATGTTACAAGCGAAAAAATCCAAGGTTTGGAAAGCGATATCTAATTTGGCATTATTGAACCGAGATGGGGAAGATAGGCTCATTTGGAAGTTTAATCGTCATGGAATTTATATGGTAAGGTCGACATATAGATATGCAATGGAAACACTTGTGGATAATATGGAATTCCGAGTTCCAGGGGAATGGTTAAAAATGTGGAGTTTGAAGATTCCGAAAAGGGTAAAAGTTTTCCTTTGGAGAGCTGTGAGGGGTGTTTTGCCTACGCGTATGCGGTTGCAAGATAAAGGTGTTCCGTGTACGGATTGTTGTCCTTTTTGTGAAACAAATTACGAGAACGATTGGCATGTTTTCATTGGGCGTGAAGAAGTGAAAACTGTTTGGCGAACAGCAGACCTATGGGATTTGATTGCTGAGATAGTTGCTGATGCCGCGAGTTTTGCAGACTGTTTTTTCTCATTATTATGCAGGTTAACAGCTGATGAGAGCAAAGACATGGCAATTATACTTTGGTGCATATGGCGTCGCCGTAATGACAAAGTACGGGACAGTGATCTGAAGCCAGTTTCGATCGCAATTCAGTTAGCACGTGAGGCGCTATTCTAGTGGCAAATTGCGAGACAGACCACTGCAGCACCACATCAGACACAACAACAACAAACAATACAGTGGCAGCCACCAACACAAGGTGTTTTGAAATGCAACGTCGACGCGGCCATTTTCAATGAGCAGAAGAGTTTTGGTACATGTATTTGTATTAGAGATCATCGTGGCCATATTATAAAGGCTGCTACAAATTGGTACGAAGGAAATCCTCTTCCTCATGAAGCTGAAGCGGTGGGTTTACGTGACACTATTTTGTGGCTTGGACAGTTGAGATTATCAGATGTGCACATTGAACTAGATTTTAAGCTAGTGGTTGATAGCATATGTGATAAGAATAATAATCAAGCCGAATTTGGCAATATCATAGCTGATTGTAGGTCACTTTTACAACAATTCGCAAACTTTAAGATAAGTTTTGTTAGGAGACAAGTGAATGTTGTCGCTCATAGCTTAGCAAGGGTGTCAATATTACATGCTCGTCACCATGTCTTTGATTTGATTCCATCTTGTATTACGAACCTTGCGATGAATGAAATAATATGAGTTTATGGTTGTCAAAAAATATATATTTTGAACATATTATAATTTGTGTCGTAGGGTCGAGCCTATAATGGAAAATATCATTTTTTTATATTAAATAGACGAATAACAACAACAATTGAAAAGCACGCATAAGTGGGGAATTTGAAATTTGAAACTCGATCACAACTTTTAACCTAACAATTTTTGTATTTTTACTAGTTGAACTATGACTCTGAATGAAAATGTGTCATTAATAGGATGTAGCACAAAGGAGCTAGACAAAACTTGAATCCAATGAAATTGCGCTTGGAAGTATTATTTTGTGTTCATGGGATGTAGCACAAAGGTTGTGCATATTTAATTATGCCATCAAATGTATGTTTTTTCTTATAAAAAAGTGTATACTTTTTAATTGATGATCATGTGCACATATTAGATCAATGGGTTGTTTGCTCTTTAACAATAAAATATTAATTTGTTATGTTGCATGCGATTTTCAATTCTATAAAATTAGAGTCAGTTTGAATGGGATTATTTTAGTTTAAGCACTAGCATTAAGTGTTAATGAGATGAAGCTAATACACAGTTTGATTTTATTTTCTGTTAAATGCATAGCGCTAATACATAAAGTTATTAAAAAAAACAACAGAAGAAGCTAACACATATACACTTATATTACACTACAAATACATAATTAAGATGTTTATCAAAACATACTTATGAAAAAAATGTTTATCAAAACATGGCCTAAGTAAAAGTTTTTGTAAAAAAAAACTTGGTGAAAATTGGACATTCGAGAAACCTTAAAGTTACGCAAAAGCACGTTCTAAAAAAATCAATGCAAAATACAAATAACTATTTATGTGTTTCAAATAACGTATTTCTTGGTCATCGCTTATAACCCTTCTGTTTTTTCGTCTTGGATTTGAAAGTTATCGCTTCCGAAGAAAATTAAATTTCTCAATTGGTTGCCTTGTAATAATTATGTGCCTACGCTATCCCGGCTTAATCATAGTATTTTGCTCAATCAACTATTTGTTATAGATGCGGTTTAGAGGAGGAAGTTTTTCTTCATTGTGTGAGAGATTGCAATCTTTCTCTAAGCATATGGCACCATTTCGGTTTTGTCGACCCAAACTTCTTCTCTAACATTGTTGTGCATGATTGGCTTAAGGTTGGGTGCATGGGCTTGGCCACTAACTCTTTCTTGTTTGCTGCCGTGCTTTGGTATGGGCATGGAGAAATAGGAACTCCATGTGCTTGAGTAATGAAAATTGGTCACTCTCCCATCTCTTTTCCAACATAAAGAGTATGGTAGACAATTTCAAAGTTTGCTTCCCTTTTATTTCCAATGTTGCCTCCTCAGATAGGCTCATCAACTGGAACAACAACAACCTTATCAACGTTATTCTCAATGTCGATGGTAGTTGCATGAGCTTCCCGATTAGAGCTGTCTATGAAGGAGTCTTACGAAATAATGCATGTTTTTATTTTTCAGACTTTTCTGGTTTCATTCATAGTTCAACTGATATATTGTATGCTAAGTTATATGCAATCTACAAGGGACTCTTGTTGGCCAAAGATTTGGAAATCACCAGTCTAGTTTGTTATCCTATTTTTGTTCACAACATTAACCTCGTTAAAGGCCCCTTCTTCAAATTCCATGTTTATGGTGTTTTGATTCAAGACATCAAGGAGCGGATTGAGCAGAGTTCTGTCATAGTTTATCACCGCATATGTGGTAGTTAAAAACAAAATTAATTATATTTGCTTTCAACCATCAATAAAATTTCCAAACAAGCTAACGGCTTAAGCCACCACATGTGATAGTTAAAAACAAAATTAATTCTATTTGCTTTCAACCACCAATAAGATTGTAGCTTAATTTTATCTAGAAGATATTCTAGCGAATCTTCTTTTTGACGAAAGACCCGAGCATTTCTTTCACACCAGGTCACCCACACAGTTGTTAACTAAATGAGTTGAAAAGTAGCGCAGATGTTTTTTGAGAACCCGCGTAAATATTTAAATTGATGAAAGTGTTCTACAACATGAGCAGGGTGTACCGTATTGAAACCAAGCCAATTAGAGATATCAAGCTAGATTATTCGGAAAAATTTGCAAGAGAGAAAGAGATGATCAGTATCCTCTGTTTACATTGTTTGATTTGTTAAACAATATATACCAGACAACACAACACAATACAATGTAGAACAACATATGACAAACTTTTATGGTATTGAATAATTTTTAGTCTTATACAATTTTTGGTGGACAAAAAGTTATTTTTGTGTTTAGATAACTTACATGTGGGACAAAAAGTTGTGTCGTGGTTTAGTGAGGGACAAAAATTTATGTTTTTGTGTTGTCCTTTGCCTTTGGTTTGTCTTGTTTCAGAAACATTTTATAAATCAAACACTGTACAACTAGAGTTGTCATGTCTTATCTTTCATTTTAGCGGATCAAACACACCATATACAAAAGAAATACTATAAAATTTAAATTTTATGACAACTGCACCAAATGTTATCTATCTTTACTTTTATCCTGAAAAGTAAAACCATCCTTTTGATAAAATCTGATAACAAATTTGAGAATTATTTGAAGTAATATTAACCTCATAAGTAGACATCTGCTAAAAAAAAAACTAAACTATATTTCCTTGGATTTTGATTTTGTTTTAAAGATGATTGATTTTACGATTTTAAAGGGGTTATTAAGATATTATTTCCTGTCAAAAAAAGATAAATATAAATCGAGTAAACTATTAAATTAGTCTTTAATTTTACTGAAACGATTATGAATATTCCAAAAATGTCAATAAGTATCAAGTTGATCTCAATATTTAATATTTAATCACTTTTTATCAATTTAATCCCCCTCAAACGAAAAAAAATTAATCTCTACATTTATTATTAAATTAGATATTCATCTTAAAATTGATCTATTTATTTGTATGTGGGACCTATTTACCGGTCTCTCCAGTCTCCACCTGAAAATCATTCGAATCAGAATTCAGAACCCTAATTCAAGTTAGAGGATCAATTCTGAAACCAAACACAACAACAATGGTGAAAACTGGAAGACCGAAAGAACAGGTTGCGATTGATGCAATCAATTATGCTATGAAAGCTCTCAAGAAACGCCATCTTCTCGAAGAAGGCGCTCATGCTCCTGCTTTTCTCGCACTTTCTAGACCCATCGTTTCTCAGGTACGTACCCTTTCATTAACAATTTTCATTTTTTGTTGGGATTTTTATCATGGGTTCCAATAGAATAGTGCTTAATAGTTAATAGTTATGATCGAATGTGTGTCGGTGTCTGGTGTCTAACACGTGTCAGTGTCCAACAATACCTATGTGATCACATTGAATTATGTCATTTTCTCAAATTTTGATGATGTCATATTTCTGAATGTTGCTAGATATTTGTTGATTGGATAGTTGTTTATGTGTTACAATTGGATTTTTGTATTTATGTTGTTGAAGGGTTTTGAGTGGAAAGAGAAAGCAGAGAACTTGGAAGTGGAACTTCAGCAATGCTATAAAGCTCAATCTCGGTTATCAGAGCAACTTGTTGTGGAAGTAGCTGAGTCTAGAGTTTCAAAAGCTTCGCTTCTAGAGAAAGAAAATGCAATTTCTGATATGCAGAAGGAGTTGACAGAATTGAGGTTGCTTCATGTTTCTTCTGTGTTGTAATCAATGTTGTTAAATAGCAGCTATAGCACCGCTATATCGTAGCAGAGAATTTGGACAGACCGCTATAGTTCCAAGATACACTATTTAATACAAAATGTTGTCCAATAGCGGCTATAGTGGTATGCTATAGCACTATTGTGCAGCGGAATTTTAACAATCCACTATTTTCTGCTATTATCGACTGACAACATTGGTTGCAACAGCCACCAACATTTTTAGTTTGTGATAAATGATTTTTTTTTTTTACTTAAATTAATGTTGCAAAATGCAGGGATGAGTGCTCTCAATTAAAGACGGATTTGGAACAAAAGGTTAAAGAAGTAGAATTAGTTATAAGCGAGAATTCAGAACTGAAAGCACAACTGGAGCAGATGACTACTAAAGCTAATGAAGCTGAAGCTGAAAATAAGATGTTGATCGACCGCTTGATGTTAGAAAAGATGAAGGATGCTGAACGCCTAAATGAGGTATAATACAATCTCATATTCTAGTCCAGCATACAACTTTTGGAACTAGATATTAGTTTTTGTATACATTCTCCGTGTGAATGGATTTGGCTTTGGCAAGTTGTGCAATCTTGATGGAAATACTCTTAGAGCCAGTTTAATTGAACTTTTTTATCAGCACTTGAAGGAGAAGAAAGTTGAAATGAATTTGCAATGGTTATTTGCCTTGTCAAAGACAGTTGTTTGACTGTAGGTAGAAATTAGTTTCTGTACCTCAATTTTTTCAGAAGGTTCTGTATTTAAAATTATGCATCAACACCTATAAACTTATAAGAGTTTTTTCATAAGTTAGTAATTAAATGTTGAATATTTATCTTATTTGAGAAGCTCCTACAAGCTTGAAGCTTAGTTTGCCTGCCACTGGCAAGTGTCATTTACCTGCTCAGCAATTTCTCACCAACATTGGATTTGATGTACTTCTAATTTTTTTATATTTTGAAATTTGAATCTTACTAGTTAGTAGTTTTTCTATTCAAGACTCATAGTGCATAATATTTGAATCACTGTGATAGTTACATTAATAGATTATATTTCTTACATGTAGATTCCTCACAAGACTGTGATGTGAACAAGTTCTAGTTGCATATAATTGTAAATATCGACTTATGTTGCCGATTCAACTAATAATACATTTCCCATCTCTTTAGGCAAATGCACTATATGAAGACATGGTTCAGCGGCTAAGGGCTAGTGGTCTAGAACAACTTGCAAGGGAACAGGTGGATGGAATTGTTCGTCGAAGTGAAGAAGGTGCTGAATTCTTTTCAGAGTCAAACATCCCTTCCAATTGCAAATACAGGCTAAATGCACATGAAGGAGGTTGTGCTTCCTTACTGTTCGAGTACAATTCTAGTAAATTGATTACTGGTGGACAGGATCGTTCAGTTAAAGTGTGGGATACAAATACAGGATCCTTAAGTTCTAGTCTTACTGGCTGCCTTGGCTCAGTATTGGATCTTACTATCACCAATGATAATCGATCTGTTATTGCTGCGAGCAGCTCAAACAACTTGTATGTGTGGGATCTTAGCTCAGGTCGAGTCCGTCATACCCTTACTGGACACACGGATAAAGTTTGTGCGGTTGATGTTAGCAAGGTTTCAAGTCGTCTTGTTGTCAGTGCAGCTTATGACCGTACTATAAAAGTTTGGGACTTGATGAAAGGTTACTGCACAAACACAATCATGTTTCCCAGCAACTGCAATGCTCTTTGCTTCAGCACAGATGGACAGACCATATTTTCTGGACATGTCGATGGTAATCTTCGGTTATGGGACATTCAGAGTGGGAGGCTGCTAAGCGAGGTTGCTGCACATTCACACGCCGTCACGTCAATATCCCTTTCTCGAAATGGAAATATTGCATTGACCAGTGGAAGGGATAACTTGCACAATTTGTTTGATGTGCGATCTCTAGAAGTTTGTGGCACATTAAGAGCCACAGTTAACAGAGTGGCTTCTAATTGGAGTCGCTCGTGTATCAGTCCAGACAACAGTCATGTTGCCGCTGGGTCTGCTGATGGATCTGTCCATATATGGTCAATATCTAAAGGTGAAATAATCAGTACTCTGAAGGAGCATACTTCTTCTGTTCTCTGTTGTAGTTGGAGTGGAATGGGAAAACCCCTAGCTTCAGCTGACAGGAATGGAATTGTTTCCATCTGGTCATAATGGCTGTGTGGTAAGGATCAACGTTACAGTTTTAAGAAAATCAAACAGGTATGGAATTGTTTCCATCTGGTCACAGTGACGGTGTGGTAAAAAAGTTCTTTTACTGTTTTTAATTTGGCTGGCTGAAATCTTTATCAAGCTGTTCCTCGTTTAGACAGGACACGATTGAAATTTTTGAATGATGTATATATCAATTTTTTAGCAAAGTACTTTCATTTAGATCAGTCATGCTTAATATCTAAAGGGAAGCATGAATAGCACTAGTGCGCAATGAAGCTTACAAATATTGAATCAACAAAATTTATCTAACCATGTCATAGGCAAGGTGGTAATTAACCCAGGAACAGCGGCCAAACTAATATTAATTAATCAACAGGTCATGCATTGATAAAAAAAAATCACCAGGTCCTATAACCTATTATGATTACAAGCTGTCACATAGTTATTCAAAAAATAAAATGTAACTATGTATAGCTTCATCCGTGTACACCAGTACACTCATTGGACGACATTTTGTTAAACTGTAACCTCTTGCATACACTGCGAGTATCCGCAGGGAACTAAAACATTGTCATGGGGACATACGGGAAGTTGGAAATTAATACTCACAAAGTATCTAGTCCACAGTTAATTCATAAAGTGATTTTATTTTAGTTTAGTTTAGGCTTCTTATTTTAGAGAACAATATAAGAGATGGCATAAATTATTTAACAGTTATGTCCAGTTTATTTATTATATCAGTTATGTTGTTTATTTTTAAGAATAAACAGAGTGATCATAGGAAGGAGAGACCAAGCTCTATTAGAAGGGAGAGGTCAAGACTCTCAAATTTATTGGATGGGAATTGCCTTGCAAGAGTAAAAGTCAGTTCTAACTTCCCTTCCCGTTTTCCTTTCTTTCCCGAACAGAGGACACTCTGTTTTAATGTTTCATTCACTACTATGTTTTCTGGTAGTATTCCTTATAATTATTCAATAAATGAATAATTACTCAATGATAATATTAATTCTGTTGTTATACCAGTTCTAACAACTTATCATTAAGTATGATGATGAAATGAAGATAGAGATGAGCAAGGATTTTTTTTCTTCATTTGAATCATTATCTTAGCATAGAAATCTGTTACTGAGTAAAGTCTAAGCCGCTTATGGTAAGTGAGTCGAACAAACGGGTTAAGTTTTTTTTGACCTAAACAAATCATTAAGTCTAGCAATTGTTGTTGATATATATCCTTCTGAATTCCACACTTTAAAAGTGAACCAACTCTAAAATGTAAAGTGAGTATTTTCAACCATTTTTTATTAAAGAAAATCAAATGTGGGTATTATAAGTACATCAAAAGAGATCACACGTTTGTTTAATTTAAATAAAAATATTTGTTTTTCTTACTTTATAAATTACTCTTACTCGTTATAGAAGAGTCTTATTATATTCATAATTTACCAACAGCACATTAGTTTGGCTGGAACTGAGTTCAAACCCTTTAACTCAAGCACAATCTTGGGTTTGAATCTTGTGGATGGCCAACTTGACAAAGATTAGTCATCATATAGGCCGTCGATACTTTGCACCACCGCATGGTTAACCAAAAATATATTCTATTATTGACACACACGGACCGTGTCAACTGAGTACGAATTACTAGACATGACCAGTAATTCATTCAATCTTAGAGGGCATTGTTACCACATGTCTCCTTTATACTGCTCGCACAAAGGCCGTTATTAATTTTCACATACAAGTTTCTAAGCTACAGCCAAAAACCCCATAACAATAAGAGGATTACTTTTCCCACCCCGTGGATTTCCTCGCGCGCCCTATTTTTTTTTTAAATTACCCCTGGTCTGGATTTCATTTTCCGGATTGAATTGTTATAATTTACCAGATTTATCCGGATTTTGAAATCCGGAATGACCTTTTTTCCAGAACTTTTTCATTTTTAAGCTTTGAAATTCGTTTTATAAATGCAAATAAACATATAAAACAGAAATAAAAAGACAAAAAGATGAAAACAACTTATTTCATTGATATTTGAATAATATATTACAATAATGTTAAAGCTTTTTACGTTTTTTACATAAGAATCTAAAACTATTTCTAGGGGGGTAAGCTATACTAGTGAGTGACTCCGGCTGAGAGGACATACCAGTAGATTCACTGTTGGAGGAGAGACAGAGGGGGCACATGATTAAGTTGAAAACGTTTTTTGACTTTACCACCGTCCAAAAACGTTTGAAAAACGTTTTGTTTGTGGTGCAGACCACCGACCAAAACTTCTGGTGCAGTGCGGATTATATAATCCGGATTACACATGGATTCTGGATTACATATTCCGGAAACATACGATTATGGCATGGACCAAAGGGAAACTTGGGACTTTGTGTATGGTGAGTGTTGGTTCGGATTTTAGAATCCGGATTGCTTCAGCATTAGATTCTTTTGTGTGGCCTGCATTGCACCAACAATTTTTGTTGTCCACAACGCCCAGATACCTGTATAAATAGGGGTCCCTGTTTTCATTACAAGTAAACTACACCATAAAAAAACATCATGTAATTCCCTGGCTTTGATCTGAACACCAAGGTAGCGATAGTCTACTACAACGGTGGAACACCACCCCATCTGTTTATGAGTCGCATTGATGTCACCCTCTCCGGGTCGAAGGATGAGCTGGATCAAATCAACCGTCAACTCAACCACAGAGACACGAGGAGGGTGATAGGTGTTGACTATCGAAGTCCATTGTCCGACTCAGCCGGATCTCTTCGTTTCAGCCGGATGAAAGTCATAAACAATGACGACGTGAGAACCATGTTCTCTGTCTTTGCTCAGCACAGTGCTAGATGACCGATCGAGTTGGACGCTTCGTTGGTTAGATCTACTGAACAAATTCTGAAAAGTTTGCACTGGCCCAGGAACTTCGAAGAGATCATGTCTCTGCTAGAGGGACCATATGAGGAAGAAGTTAGTTTAGATGATCCGTGATAATGTGCTATTTTTAATTAATCGCGTGTTTTATGTTGTTTTAATTGTGTGTTAGTTATGTGTTGTTGGATTAAGTTGTTGCATTATGTTTTGAATAATATATATATTATTTAAACTTTAATTATGTATTAATTTACGTCAAAGATGTTCATTTAATCGATAAAATAACAAAAGATATGCATTTCGGATTATGAAATTCGGATTCACCTAGGGCGAAAGTGTGTTCTGGAAAACGAAATCCGGAATACATCAGCATAGAATTCTTTTGTCTGGACCACATTGCACCAAGAGTTTATGTGGTCTACAACATCCAAGGACCTCTATAAATACACCATCTCCGGTTTTCAGCTTCAATACCAGCAAAACACACAAACACACCAAAGAAAACCATGCAAATTTTTGTCATTAAGCTGAGGATCTTTCTCACGTTGTCGCAAATAGATAGCTCTCTATTTGACGGCGTGATGAAGATCTTCAGCATGCTGTCAAAAATACAAACACACCAAAGAGACCAGAACAAATTTTTGTCATTGTGCTGAGGATCTTTCTCATGTTGTTTTAAATATATAGATCTCTATATAACAACATGATGAAGATCCTCAGCATGCTGTCAAAAATATATAGATACTCCTTGATGCCTCCTTGATAGATAGATAACTCAAAAATATCAAGAGGTTTCTATGAGTTCGGTCCTGCTGCCTGCCAGATGAATATGTCATTTGGCAAGACAGCAGGATCGAACTCAAAGAAATCCTCTTGAAAACACCTTCCCAAAAGATTCAACATTTTTGTTATTATGGTTTTTTTTTAACTGTTAATTTGTCTTATGTTGCTTCTATTTATGTTATGCACTTTTGTTCTATTTTTTTCCAAGGCATTCGCAACAAAAACAATCCAAATAAAGGGTCTGGTGCAGTTCGGACTTTATAATCCGGAACATCTTCATGCGTTCCGGATTATAAAATCCGGACACACTCAGTAACATTTTGGCCGGTGACGTTTCACCAAAGGTTAGGCCAGTTAGTGGAGTTTGAATGCATTTTTTGACGGTTTTGAATGTGGAATACGTTTTATTTGAGTGTAATTAAAACCTATGACTTATTTAAGGCTATAAAAAGGCTTGAATCTTCAACATTTTCCTTCATTCTTCTTCACCTCATTTCTTACATTTTCTTCAATTCATTTTAGTTTTTTAGGTAGGTTTTAGGAGTGTTTGTGGTGTCATGGTCATTGTTGACCGCTCATACGACCCCTGCAATTGCATTGCAGCTTATGCGGGG
>Ga0315914_1006173_pt1 | contig 17097 bp, 10 predicted proteins | sample MpolenodulesMG_FD_203920 | JGI IMG/M metagenome (GOLD analysis project Ga0315914, IMG submission 203920) | Medicago polymorpha root nodule microbial communities from Los Angeles, California, United States - elongated nodules | ecosystem: Host-associated > Plants > Roots > Nodule | place: USA...
ATTTTAAAATACCTTGGAACCGAAAGGGACAGAAAAGAGTAGAAGAAGAAGAAAGACTCGTCAACACAAGTCGAAGGAGGGAGAAGAGAAGAAAAGCACAGGAAGCATCAACTGTGAATTTCGGTCTTGGAATGCATTGGGTGAGCTCTCTATTTATAGAGAAAATTCACAGTTAAAAAGTGAGAAACTTTGGGAACAAGTAATTCATCTAGTACAAAAATATCCCAATTGTGTACCAAAATATATCATATTGAGTACAAAAATATATTATTCAGTACATAAATGTATTATTCAGTACATAAATATATATTATTGAGTATCAAAATATATTTCAGATCAAGCATTAAAATACGTTAGATTGCCTACCAAAATATCTCAGATTGTGTTCCAAAATATTCTAAATTACGTTCTAAAATATTTTTGCAAAACTTGGGGACAAAGAAAGCACTTTTAAATAATGATTAAATTAATTAATTAATTTATCATTTCCAAATAATATCTTTCTAGTGCTTATTTTGTTCACACAATTATGTACCCCCATTAATTAAAGATACACCCCCACTATACAATCTTAGGTCAAAAATTGGGGTATGACAAATATCTATCTCCTCCTGATTCTTCAAGCTTCTCTCTTCAAACCCTCTTCTCTTACTCTTGCTCTTTCTCTCTCCACCTCTTCTCAAAATCTTATAAAATGAATGTGAACCCTAATTCTCTTAATGACTAAAGTTTAAATAGTTTCCACACTAATGGGCTTAACCCTTTAAAATCTAGTGGGCTCAAAACTCTTATAAACTAACTCCCAAAGTTTCTATCCACTTACGGTTAAAAGTTACCGAATAATTACCGGTTCAAAACTAATTACCACTACCGAATAGTAACTTAGTAAAATAATGGTTCTCACTTGAAACACTAAAAATAACCCTCACCATGAATTTACTAATTTACCCTTGCTCACTAAATGACCAAAATACCCCTGAGTCTAAAATGACTATAATACCCTTCTAACACCGAAATCCATTAATCCTAACTCAAAATACACACAGAGGCAATTAATCACATATAAGCACATATAAACACATATTAAATAATTAAAAACAAATCTAACGAAAAAAATCGGGTTGTTACATCTGCAATAGTACAAGATAACAGTTGTGTATACACTGATTATTCTCTATACAAGGAATGAATTTGAAATTGTTCCTTTCTAGGACAATGACAAAATCAAGCAACAAATCATTGGTGATAATCAAGCTTCAACAACGACTCTTTTTGATGTGCTGGAAATCATCAACGACTCTTTCACACCTCGAGTGAAAACTTGAAGATTGTAAGAGACTCAAGAACAATTTACAAGTGCAAAAACTCTGCTGAATTGTTTTCACATCAAAGTTCACTTAGAATTTCTTAACAACTTTCATATTTTATAAATTCTAAAGTCTTAAGAGTCTATATCTGATTTATATTGTGAACACCACTGATTGCATATCAAATGTTCAATCCCAAACATTTTTCTGTGTAATTTTGTTTGTCTAGAAGTCTCTTGCTTTTGTGCTTAAGCATATGAAACCTCTTTCTTTTGTGCTTAAGTATTTGGAAGTGTCTTGCTTTTGTGCTTGAGCATTTGTAATCAGATATTGATATAGTGAACTCTCCTTGAAAGTGCAAGGGGGACATGACTACTTCCGGATTATGCAAGGGGGATATTGATATAGTGAACTCTCCTTGGCATTTGGAAATACTTAGAACTTATCCACGACAATCCTCGTGGGATCGATACTTTACTTACTCTTTATTACTTGTTGCGACAGGGTATACTTGCACTAAGTATGCATGATAAATAATAGGTAACTATTTTCCAAGCATCAGTCATATGATGTGTTTAGCACCTACGGTCATACAAAATGAAAAGGATTTGAAAATTTTAAAATCAGAAGTGATCAAGGTGGAGAAATCGAAAATGATCAATTTGAAAACTTTTGTGAAAAATATAGAATTCTCCAAGACTTTTCTTGTCCTATAACTCTACAACAAAATGGAGTTGTAGAAAGAAAAAATAGATTTTTACAAGAAATGGCATGTACCATGATTCATGAAACAGATATGACTAAGTACTTCTGGTAGAAGCTGTAAAAACAACATGTTAGATTCAAAATAGAAACTATATCAGACCTATATTTAATAAAACACCATATGAGCTCTTCAAAGGAAGAAAATCCAATATATCTTATTTTCACCAATTTGGATGTACATGTTATATTTTAAACAGCAAAGTCCATCTAAAGAAATTTGATGCCAAAACTCATAAGGGTATCTTGTTGGGATACTCTGAACGCTCAAAGACATACAAAGTGTACAATCTGAAACTAATATAGTTGATGAATCAATACACATCATGTTTGATGACAAAGAGCCTGACAATAAAATATGAGAGCTAGTTTTGCAGAAATTGAAATCACTGCAGAACCAAAAACATCTTCAGTACTAGAAGGAACCTCTGATGCATCAGAACTTATTGATCCTTATGATGGCTTATAACATGCTGCACCTTCTGATACTCATCAAGATGAAGAAAATTCTTAAGAAGTAGATGATGGCTCAGACAATGCAACATAATCTGGAAAACCATTCAAATATAAGTCATCACATCTAGAAGATTTGATGATTGGAAACAAGAACAGTCATCTGAAGACAATATCTGCTTTCAGAAATGAACAACCTATGATGGGTTTGCTATCAATGATTGAGCTAGCTTATGTCGATGAAGCTTTATCAGTTGACAGATGTATTGTTGTAATGCAAGAAGAGTTGAATCAATTTCATAGAAATGATGTACATGACTTAATAGCTAAACCACCTCATAAGAACATCATTTGGTACCAAATGAGTTTATGAAAACAAGCTTAATGAGCAAGGTGATGTGGTAATAAATAAAGCTGCACTATTAGCAAAAGGCTGTAGTCAACAAGAAAGTATTGATTATACTAAAACTTTTGCCTGTGTAGCTAGATTAGAAGCAATCAAATTATTGGTAACTTTTCGCATATACTCTACATACGATTCAACAACTTTAGTTTCATTCTTCTCTATTCTATTTAAAGCTTTTTGTTTTTGAGTTTGTTTCTCTCTGAATATCTATAGTTTCAAGTGTTTCTTCAATGGAGTTCAAATTTCGTGCAGTCTTAGACATTTGATTTTTGTTCATGCTTTGAGAGTTTCTATTTTGGTGTTTCATTTATCATATTTTTTCAATTTGGATTGAGGCCCTCTTTGTAACAAAAAAATAATATCAAGGTGTAACATTTTTATTTTAATTTTTTGCTAAATAAATATTTTATTTCAGTTTCATCCTTCTTGTAAAATCTTGTTTTTAAAATTCATCATTATTTAATGAATGAAATAATTGAATTTAATAATAATTTTCAATTTTATCTATCCTGATTTAAATCTTAAATCAATTACAAATTTTTTGTCAAAAAGTTCAAACTTATTTTTCTTCATCATGAAGGCTGACTATGGCTTTCAATCGATAAAAATAGACAAATATACACATCAGTAACCATTTGAATTCTATTATGAATAATATTATTAAAATAGAATTTGAAATTGATAAAAAAAAAAATACTAATGTGATGTTTGGTCGATAAAATTAAAATAGTGACATTTAGTTTGTTGATATATTTTGGCTAGATAGAATAATTGTGTTTAGAACGAATGCAGGAGAAAAATCTAAGCATAAAATCTTAACTTATTAATTTGATGAGAAATTCTTACATAATTGAGATTGATTTTGTAAAACGTTGGGGGTGTATTAAAGAATGTGACTCAGAAAACAATACCCCCATTTCATGTTGTGTAACTTATCCAACATTCTAAAGCCCAAGTAACGAAAAAAGACAAAAAAACCGTTGTTCGTTAATCGTTATTATAAACGTAGCATTGTCTTCTGAGTCAGGTTAGGTTAGGTTAGGGTTAGGGTTACCTTCAAAGTGCAAACTAGGCTTCTGAAACAAAGCTTCCACAACTCAACCAACCATGGCTGAACAAGTAAGTTTGTTACCTTCGCATCAAGTTAGTTTTAATAAATATTCGATGAACTATAACTAATTGTTTTCTGATTTTGAATTTGTAGACTGAGAAGACTTATCTCACTAATCGATCACTTCATAGTAATTCATTAGTTTACGAGTCGGCGTCGCAGCGCGAAATCGAGAAGGAAGAAATCCGCCAAAAGATTTTGCGGCAGAAAGAGTTGGAGGAGGAGGTGTGGAGGGAGCTTGCAATGGAGAGGGCGTTTGGAACCATGCAGAGGTCGACTCTTGATCACATCGGTGCTTCGCAACCATCATTGATTATGCCCCCTCCTGATATCAAACATTCTACTAACAACAAGGACAAAGTTATTCTATTGGTAAAGTTTCATAACTTTTTCCATTCTCTTCTCTTTTATTTGTGTTGTGTAATTGTTATGTTTTAACATTATTAACTATGATTCTTTTGTTGAATAATTTAGTCAATGTGAGTTTAGTTCAGTTGGTAGGGACATTACATATTATCTTTTGCATATTATCTTTAATGGGCCGAGGTTCGAACTTTAGACTCCCTACTTCTCGACATTTAAGATGTGTAAACTCCGACCACTGGGCTATTTTGACAACCAAATAACTATGATTTTATATTTCCAACTATGTGTAGATTTGAAAATTAAGATTAATCAACTATTTCAACCAATTTTTTTACAATTTAACCATTAAAAAAGTTGTAGAATTTTGTTGTCCCAAATAAATGTTACGAAATTTTTTATGGCCTGCATATATAACTAGGTGACATTATTGATTTTTCTTGTATATGCAGGTTAAATTAATATTTTTTTTGGTTTTAATATGTTGTTGGTCGTTACAAATATATAATTTATATGTAGTATTACAACATGATGGAACAATCATATATGAATAAATTTCACATGAATTAAAACAAAACAAAAGGTAATAAAAGTAAATCGGGATATATTTGTAGGCCTAAAATAAATAAAATATATTTTTAAAGGTACTAAAAACAATGTGTGTGTGCATATAAACTTTTTATCTTATACTACTAGAAAGACGGACACTCATGTGTCCGTTTTTCTACTCTTTTTATTGTGCTAACGCGTGTAAAACATAAACCTTATTCTTCTTAAAAAAACATGAACAATATTTTAATTAAATTTTGATTTTGATCAAAATTATAAGTATATATATTATGACTTTGAAATTGCAACAAACCCAACAAATTATATTTATCTTTTTATGTAACACCAGTAATTTTATCTTTTTTATTTAGTAACACCAATATAGCAAATATAATATAAATTATTATCTTTTTTAATAACACCAACAATAAAGCATTATTATTATAAGAAAAATTTGGTTAAGAGTATAATTGGAATGATAAATAGGTCAGTCTAAATTCCTCTATTTATCATATATAAAATAGTATTATAGGAAAAGGGTGTAATTGAAATGATAAAAAGTCAGCTCAAAATCCTCTATTTTCTTTATATATATTATTTTTTTATAAGAAACATTTAAGGAGAGTGGATAGTGCTTCGGTCTAAGGTAAGAAAAACACTAGATAAAATTCTTGAAATTAAAAAAATTATTTGGGGAATATACTACTATTAAAAACTAATTGTATCCCTGGTAGTCACACCCCTGCACCATTCATTAGAAGTTTGTCATTAGCTTAAACTTATTTGCTCTCACTCCTTTAATGCTTATGGGTTCAATACATGCTTATTGAAATCATTTATATTTTGTTTTTTTATATCCTGTCATGTTTTATGCAAGAGAACAACTTGGCACAACAAAATCAAAGAGAGTAGAAGTTAGTAAGTGAACACATTTTCACACTATCATTGCATTGTGTAACACGCAAGAAAATCAAACATATTAACTCAAGCATTTATACATATTTTTTTTAGATAATTTTGAGCACTGAAGTTTGTTGTTTAAGTAGATCAAATCTGGTAGTAAAATAATTTGTAGGCTACCTTTCATGAATAAAAATTTGTAGGCTACTTGGATCCTTGGTTTTAGGTCAAGACAAAATAATGCAGTTTAACAAAATGTGATGAAGTTCTTAATTGGTCAATGAGCATGTGATGTTTTATTTAAGTATCCCAATTGCAGGCTAAGCCAGATATGAGTCTCTATAGTGCAAAGCGAAAAGCGGCGACACAAGATTTTCCTAGCGGTGAGCCTTCTGCAATTGGTATGAACAAAAAGCTGAAGGAGGAGTGGAGTTGTGAACTGTGTCAGATTAAAGCCACGAGTGAGAACGACTTGAATGATCATCTGAATGGTAAGAAGCATAAGGTTAGGGAAGCAAGACAGAAAAGGGAGATTGACAGGCACAACAAGAAAAGTCAAAACACTGTGATAGAGGTTACTGATACAGCCGTTAATTCAATAATATCAGGGGTTGATGCAGAAAAAGATCAAAAGACTCCTAACTGTTGCATAGTCTTGAATGTCATGAATGAGAATGTGGTTGATACAAAATCAAACAATGAGGAGCAACTTTTGGAGACAATGGTGGATAATGGTGTAAGTGTAACAGAATCCAAAAATGGGAAGAAGCTCGAGGAAACGACGGTTGATGAAAGAGTAACAGAATCTAAAAATGAGGAGCAACTTTTGGAGACGGTGTTGGATAATGGTGTAAGTGTAACAGAATCTAAAAATGAGAAGAAGCTCGGGGAAATGATGGTTGATGAAAGAGTAACAGAATCTAAAAATGAGGAGCAACTTTTGGAGACGGTGTTGGATAATGGTGTAAGTTTAACAGAATCTAAAAATGAGAAGCTCGGGGAAATGATGGTTGATGAAAGAGTAACAGAATCTAAAAATGAGAAGGAGCTCGAGGAAATGAAGGTTGATGAAAGAGTAACAGAATCTAAAAATGAGAAGAAGCTCGAGGAAATGGCGGTTGATGAAAGAATAACAGAATCTAAAAATGAGGAGCAGCTTTTGGAGACAGTGTTGGATAATGGTGTAAGTGTAACAGAATCTAAAAATGAGAAGAAGCTCGAGGAAATGGCGGTTGATGAAAGAGTAACAGAATCCAAAAATGAGGAGCAACTTTTGGAGACGGTGTTGGATAATGGTGTAAGTGTAACAGAATCTAAAACTGAGAAGAAGCTCGAGGAAATGACGGATGATGAAAGAGTAACAGAATCCAAAAATGAGAAGAAGCCCGAGGAAATGACGGTTGATGAAAAAGTAACAGAATCTAAAAATGAGGAGCAACATGTGGAGAAAAACCAAAATGTAGATTTTTTTGAGAGTAAAAAGGGTGCTGCAACTGAGGAAGCAGGGAAGAGTGCATTGACAGAAATAATTAAGGCTAGAGGTTTATGGTGTGAGCTCTGTCAAATTGGCACTAACTCACAAACTGTGATGGAAGGGCATTTAAAAGGGAAAAAACACATTAAGAAAATGAATCAATTCAATAAAAAAAATGTAAGTCTTCCATCAACATCATTTGTATCTTCGATCAACCAAGTATCTACTGATGGTGTTAAAAAAGAAACAGACCAAATGATGACACACATGACCAATACTAGAGATGGAATATAATTTTTGAATTTCAAATGAATTACACTTAGTGGTTGAGTCAAGAGGAGTTGGAACTTATAAAGGACTATATTAGCACATGCATGGTGCTATATTGACTTTTTTTGCAACTTGATATATTTGACGTTTACTTAGATTTTTTTTGTGATTTTGATTATTGATTATTTAATGTAATGGAGCCTTACACAAGGACTCATTTGACCAGATGTTGATGAATTTACTAGATTATATCTTTCATTACATGTTATTTTTCGCTATATGTTTTTTTGTTTTAATCCTTAACTAGCATTCTCAGTGTCAACTAACTTCGTCGATGTGATGCAACTTAGGAATGACTATTGACTAGGTTCAATTTAAATTGCATATGCTAATTAGTCATTACTAGGATCATATATTCTTATTAAGAGTAAACATAAATTTCTTTTAGTTGAAACAATATCTCAAATTCTTGCTCCAAAAATGTTAATTTTTCTCTTCTTTTATGGTAAAGATGAGTCATCAGGCACGATTATATTTAGTCATCAAATCGTCACATGGGTGTAAACTCTGATTTAAAGTGTTATTTCATTTTTGTCAACCAAATTATAATTTATAAATATATACAAAACATCTAATGTACTAAACTATAAACAAATAGATTAAGTAGAATTGTATACCTCAGTTGGTAAGCTCGTGTTGATAACATATTATAAAACTAAAGGAATAGGAACAAAAATAAGGAGGAGAGGAAGAGAGAATAGAAATAAGTATTGTATTATTCTCTGGTGCATCAAAGTATGTTACATATAAATAGAGAAATATAATAACTTAAAAGAACAAATCCAACAGTCTAGTAGTATGACTCATTAATCCATTTGTTATATGAACATCCACTTGTAATATTCATAACATTAACATTTTTATAAATTGGAGAATCAAGCGCCTTGTGAATTTTCCACTGGATCATCTACTTATCTTTCTACTCAAACAATACAAATAAATTAAAATCATTCTTCTCAAATATTAAAAGCATAAGTTAATAACTCTTCCAAGCAATCAACCAAATTGGAACAAACTAAGTTGCCAAAGCACTGCCATGATAAAACCATCCACAAAATTATGACATGTATATACTGCATTTGGTACCCTCTTACCACAAGCAGCTGCATGAAAAATGAGATTTACACTCCAAAAATTCTAGATTCTAAAAGTTTTCCCATCATACAGGAGAGGTGGTTTTGGGTGTCGAGGCAACAGCGGAGCCGCTCAGATCAAGTAGTTCGGAATCAGGCTTAATGTAGTCGTAACACATGGAATTGAACCCCAGATGTTGCATGGTCTTGGACATTATTACTATTATTCTCTGTATCTCTTTTTTTTTAAATATTGTTTGGTTAAATAGGAGATGAAAAGCAATATTAACAAAATTGAATAGTTTATATCTGTGTGTGAAGACATGGTTCGGTGTTTAGTTTAGTAGCTGAAAAAGAGGAGGTTTGAAGGAACAATGAAGAAGGTAGATGGATGGAGGGAGTGAAAAAAATGTGGTGAAATAAGAAGAAAAAAGAGACAAAATAATAGTAACAATGTCCAAAACCATGCAACAATCAGCTTCAATTCTCTGTGTTGCAATTTGTGACAACAGTAAGCTTGATTCCAAACAACTCGATCTCAACGGTCACACTGTTGCTTCGACACTCAAAACCACCGCAATAGGGGGGTTTCCATTTAGTTGCAAACACATTCAAAATAGGAAAGCACAATATCATCAAATGTAGTTATGTGACTATCTAGCTGCCAAAATCCTACAAAAAGTGGCTCCCATAGTATGAATAGGAATTTAAAATATGAATGTGAATTTTTAAACTGTACAACCCCATCATAGAGAAACCACCCACAATTTTAAGATCAGTCATCAGCACTCAACCCAGGGAGGAACTGGTTTCAGCAGTTTCATCATCCTCACTAAAGCTAGATGGCAACTCCACAGCAGATCTACATTATCATAATTGAAATTCATGCTGTTAAGGCTATGCACAATATATTTTGTTCTTCAATGAAAACAGAAATAATGAAAGATAAAAATTGTCACCTCTGAGTTTTCCTTGGTTCAATCTCAGCAACAGGTGCTTGTTTAATATCATGTTGATGAAGTAAATCAAATTTAGCTCGCTTTGCAACCTAAGTGTTAATGTTAAGAAAAGATAAGGATACATAAATCAAGATATCTTATACACAAGCATGGAATGAGGGAACGAGCTCAAAAGAAAATATTAATAAATAGATTTGCTAGAGCGCTGTAGCAGCATATGACTATAAGGTGGCAAAATTTTAACAAATCATTTTTGTTCCGTGATACGCCAATTGGTAGAATTATTGTCAAATAGCGGTGTTGTAGCACTGTTGATAGCGGAATTTCATCACACCGCTAATTTCTGGGACCACAATTGACAACACCGATAGAAAATCAAATTATCAAATACCACAGATGAAAGTAAGTTATGCATCCAAGACTCACCACAGTTTCTCTCGAAGGCATTCTTACTCCATCTGACTCATGATATTCTTTTTTAATCTTTCTAGTCCCATTGAACTTTTCTTCCTGCAAAAAAAGCAACGAAGCATACATGTTAAGTCATCTGTAAACAAAAGAAACTGATGATTACACAAAAAGGAAAAACACAAAAAGCACAAGTATATTTGTGGACCTTTGCCATCCTTTCCGAAAGCCCTCTTTCTTCAGAATCCATAGAAATTCGAGAATTATGCATTGAATTTGAAGGTTCAGATTTTATATATCCACTCCTTTGTACATTCTTCACATTACCGTTATTGTAGCCATGTAGTAGTGGATCTGACTTCATAATCGCCGGGTTATTCTCGTGATAGCGATGATCACTGGGATTAGAAGCAGAATCAGATCTCATCCTTTCAACACCATGCTTAGTGCCTATTCTATGATTTCTAGTGCCATTATACGAAGGTGCTTCCCCAGTTGAGTCTACGTTCAAATCCACAGGAAAGTTCTTGCCAGGTAAATGATTGGTATGAATTGGACGACCCTGAAAATTTGTTCTTTGTTGAATAAGCTGGCGGGATTTCTTATCCTGGAAATCAGAATCATGCAAGGAGCCCAAGTCACCACCTTCCATTTGTAAATCTTGGGAACTTAATTTGTTCGTATATAAATCATATCTCTGCAAATACGTATGGAAAAACAAATAAGTGAGACAAAAGTGATTAACAATATTTTTTTTGAAGAAGCAAAACTAGCTCACCGAAATTGGCACCCGGGAGAATTGAACATGAGACCTTGAGAGGATCACACTCCAAGGTCCCAAGGCAACACCACCAGGCCAACCCAAGTGGATTCAAAAGTGATTAACAATTAAGCAATGATTTTAAAGAAATCATTACTCATCGTAAGCATGTGTAACATTCAGTGTTGTTGAATAGCAACTATATCGTAGCTGAATTCTAACAAACCACTCTTGTTCCGCAATCTATTATTTAGCAGTGTTGTCAGACTGCTGCGATGCGGAATTTAAGCACTGATTTTCGTGATTCGTGATTGACAACAATGGTAACATTAAAGATCAGGTTAATGTCCTACTTATGATTAATGTATCATATTTGTTCAAATAGGATGATGAACTTCAACTTACAGAGCTTAGACAAGATTGCCTGTTTGGGGCAGAGTCCTCTGGAGAATTTGAAAGAGATGGGTTTGCAACATGGTATGTGTCTGCCAAAGCATTCATAAGATCAGAGAGGAAAAAAATCTCAATATTCTCAAAATAACTAGATGCAATCAGATAATAGATCAAGGATCAAGTGACTAAACAGAAATATAAAAGACAATAAACTCTCACCGATAAGTTATGACAAAATCGCTACAGTGAAACATTCAAGTTAATCATAAATTCTATTATCCAAAACAAGCGAAGACACAATGTCAAAAAGATGGGCATGTGATAGACATGTGTGGTTCTTAGAAGAAATATCCATTTTCACAGCCATAATTCATTTGTTGAGAAAAATATACAAAAACAAAACAATATTTCTTTGGGCATTTCCTTCAACAGGAAAAAAAAAAAAAACCCATAGCATCATCTGATAAAGAGTGACATGAGCTCCAAGTCAAGCTACAATGATCAAAAGTTCAGATCTTGGTTTTAGCCTTGTCTGCAGCTCGAACAATCCTCTCGAACATATGTAATTTTACAAACCAGTAATAGTGAAAATTTCAAACAAGATGCTAACATGTTAAAAATTCATTCAGGACCTCAAATAATCAAAACATAAATGCAAGGTTGTCAAAATCGAGAGTCTACATAGACTCATGAAGGGTCCGTTGGCTCGACTCGTGAACTCAGATATAAAACCTGCAGAAGATATAACTAGTCTTGCAAAACTAATTGAACGGGACTTAAAAAATTGGAAAAACTAAATGCATACAGTAAACATACCATTAACTGGATTTTCAGTTTGAAATTCAAATGCCCCTGGAGGAATTGTATCAAAATCTACATTAAGTAGTGGGCCATCTTCCAGAAAATACCTTCCTAACCGATTCTTAACAGCAGTTATAGCAGCATGCTCTATCTCTTTCTTCACTTTTAAATATCCTGATGGTTTATATCCCGTAGGATTTAAGGGTGGAAGAGCTCCATTTGGTGTTGCGTGTCTAGAAGGCTCCATATCATATGGACCCTGTCCTTGGAGATAATACCGTTCTTGCAAAGATGAGCTACTCTCAGGTGATGTGTTATCCGTTTCACTATCATTTTCTGTATAATGGTTTCTATGTACATATTTCATATCTGCAACTAACACTTCATGATTATAGAGACCATGACTCTCAACCTCTTTGGGATCCAAACACCTGTACTCACCATGCTTAGTGCTTCCACATGAATCTTGCCCTAGTCCACTGACACGGTCTTGAACAACACCACTTGATCGATCTTGCCGTCCATTAGCACATACTTCACCTTTCATTAGTCTCTTATCTTTTAACCTTCTGTGACAAAACCATCCCGAGATTTGCTTTTCTGTCAACGCTAGTTCACTAGCAAGTTCAACTTTCATTTCCTCTGTGGGGTATTTGTGCTCTGGAAACAAAGTCAAAAAAGAAACTCCTCAAGAACTAAAGCTTAGCAAGATACATTAACACCTATCCATATGACAAAAGAAGCATACTTTTAAACTGCGGTCTGCAGCCACAATATAACGGTTTTTAGGTATTCGCAACGGCATCACAACAGCAATAGCGGCCACATTTTACCCTACTATAAAAGTTCAGAACATAAACACAACCACTATTTAAAACCATGAAAAGAAGTACACTTACCGTTATAAAAAATTTCCAAGGCCATAAGCTGTGCAGGGGTTTTAAGCTTTCTTTTACTATTTTTCTCTGTAGAGGTTGTATTGTCTTCTAATTGTAACTCCATCGGTTCTGAAAACCAAAAGAAAAGCACAAGTTAAGTACACATGTTAGAATGGAAATGAAGAAGACAAATACAAAGCGATTCAAATCAGTTTAATGCTGGGAAATTTAATATTTTTCGTAAGAGCTAGAAATCTGCTTTTTCTGATCTAGAAGCAGAAAGAAACATGGTTTTGTCAAATACTAAAAAGAAATTGTGAAAGGAGCATGCATAACTCGAAACCTGCTTCAATGAGATAGATCCTCCCCTAATAATCTTATGTTGTTGAGAAGTGGTTTAACAAGATCACTAAAAACATATAGCAAAAGAATTTCATTCTTAGCTGGCAGTAAAATTTCTTTTCTCAGTGCATAAACACACATCATAGCTAGCCGTTTCTTTCTACCCTCAAAATCCTTCTTCGCAAAAACCCTTCAACAAAAATACTTTACATAAGTTATCTCATACACATTTTTTCTTTTTTGGAAACTCATATCCAATGTAAGGAGCGACTAATCCAAGGGACCAATCTCATTGTCCACTAGTGGGGAGCCCAATTGAAGTCAGAGCAAAGTCATGTATGTTGGCCCCCGGGGGATTTGAACCTCGGACCTATAGAGGAGCAAGCCTTCACCACTATGCCAACCCCTAGGATTTATCTCATATACGTATATTTATATTTATATATTATAAAACCAAAACATGTGACTTGAAAGAAAGTTACAAAGATAGGGACGTTTCTTTTGTGGTGGCCAGAATTCGAACCCCGAACCTTGCATATATTATGCATTGTCCATACCAATTGAGCGAACCAAAGATAGACTTTAACCACACCAAAAAAAAGCTCAAAATTAACATTACTTAACAATCAACATACAGAAAGTAGATCCAATAAAAAAAGAAAAACAAGTTCAAATTAGGGTTTAAAAAAATGTGTAACAGAACTAAATATTTATTTTTATATTTGGACAAAAAGCTAATATATGAACACCTAAAAAATTATATTTTAAATAATTAAAAAAAAAATCAACTAAATCCCTGAAAAATAATCCACCATTACAAAAACCTTCCCCTAAAATGCAAACAATGCATGAACATGAATCAATCATAAGAAGGTAAAAAAAAAGTAAAAGCAAAAAAAAAAAAAAAAATTCTGTTAACACAATACCTTCCATGGCTGTGAGAAATTCTGGTGTTCTTTTCACCAAGTTTTAGGGGTAAAGGTGCAAACTTTATCACTGGCTTCTCAGAAAAAAGAGACCCATTTGAACAAAACCAAAGGAGAATGCAGAATTTATATGTGGGGCATTAAATTTGACCCTTTGATTAAGGTTAGAAAAATTAGGGTGAAAAAAAGTGAACTTGTTTTTATCTCTGGACATGAATGGTTCTTTGCTAGAATCAAATTTTGCAGGATATTTTCTTCATATCATTGAAAAAGAATATTAAATTTTTGTTCTGTTTTTTCGGTTTTAATTATTGAATTGGATTTGATTTGCTTCACTGTGTTTTTTTATTTCCAGAATGAATGTGGAGAAAAGAAAAGAAATTAAACCTTAATAAAAAAAAAGAAAGAAAAATAAAATTGAATAAACAATTCAATTTTTTTTTGTTTTTTAACTATAGGGTTAAATTAGTATATAATCAAATTCATTCTTAGTCGTCCTAAAATAAATTAACATGTTTTAATTTTGATAAAACTTTTTTCTAAATATAGTTTTTTTTTGTTAAATTAAAATTTGTTTAATTATACTAAAATTTTTTAAAGTTTTGAATTATTTTTTAAAAGACTTGTTTATAACATTATAAAAAGTTCATCCACTAAAAATAAGCTCAATTTTGTTTTGAAGAAGCAAAAATTGAATATATTAATGAAGGCCGGAAGGTTTGAGCACAAGGAGTGCCAAAATCCCAGCTGAAATAGTATCAATTACAACCAGAAACAAACAGGGAACCACAAAATAGGACCATAAAAGAAAGCTACCCTGTTACATAATAATTCCCAAGCAAGGTAAAGGATTTAACAACCATGTATGGTAGGAAAAAACAAAACTAGGAAGATTTGTTTTCAGCCACCAATAAGATTGAAACTTAACTTTATCTAGCAATTGATTAATCAAAGCTTCTGTTTGGTGAAAAATCCGAGCATTCCTTTCAAGCTAAATCACCTACACACAAGATAACCATATAAGATTAAAAGCGGAGCGATTGTTTTTTGAGAAGTCTCCTAAGGTGCCAAATTGATATAAATGGTCTGGCACATGTTTAGAAAACACTATGTGGTAACTAGGCCAGTGAGAAATATTGTACCAAAGTTTACCAAAATAATCACAAGAGAGGAATAAGTGCTAGCATCCTCCATCATACTGCATCTACCCACTCAAAACTGAGCATTTGGAAGTAAAATGTGTCTTTTAATTAAATTGTCTGTTGTTGGTAATCTATTACCCAACAGACGCCAAACAAAGAGACTAATTTTCAGGGGCACTTCCTTGTTCCAAATTTCTGTCGAGTGAGTTGCTGCCAAGATTTTGCTGTTTGGTGTCAATAGATGGTTATAAGCACTTGTGACGTTATAAGTGTTGGAAGCATGTGAGGGCCAAATCCACCTGTCAGAATGGTTAGACTGCAAAACAATATTAGTTAAAACATCACAACACTCCCGCACCTTGTCCTCCTCCCATGCGAATAAACGACGCCGCCACTTCCAAGCTTCCCCCTCTTCCCCCATTCAAGCAAATACATTTCAGCCACTGTTGCCATTTTATTAGTAGCAAGATAAAAAAGGCGGCCAAAACTATTCTTCAAAACTAACCCATCAATCCAAGGATCCCACCAAAATAAAGTATTAGCACCATAGCCTACCTCCCGCACAACATTATCATCAAATCACCGCCCAAATCCCACACCAGCCCCATTTTTTATATTTATTAAATTATTCCACCAAATAGAGTTAAACCGCCCCTCCTCTGCGATTATACCTCTTATATCCCCATATCTACCTGCTAAAACTCTATACCGCAAACTCCTATTTTCAACCTGCATACGCCAACACCATTTACCAAGTAAAGCCAAACTAAACTCTCGAATCCTCCGCACTCCAAAGCCTCCATTCTCCTTTTTGGAATAAATAAAGTCCCACTTAATCCAAGAAATTTTCCTAACCTCCTTACAACCCAAAAAAAAAAAATTAAAAATAGATTCAATAGAGGAAATGATACATGCGGGAGCTTTGAAGAAGGAAAGAAAGTAGACCGGAAGAGAGGACAAGACAGACTTTAGAAGAACTAAACGGCCACCCAAAGATAGATTTTTACTCTTCAAACCCGATAATCTGGATTTAATACGGTCAATCAAAGGTTGCCAAAATTTTAATTTACGAGAACCACCACCTATAGGCAGCCCCAGATAGAGAAAAGGAGCTCTGCCCAATTTACAATGAAGAACAGAGGCTGCCTCGACCAACCAAGAATCATGAATATTAACACCTACTAACATACTTTTGTGGAAGTTCACTTTGAGACCAGAAGTCGCTTTAAAGAGAAGAAGAAGAGCTATCAGAGCTCTAATATTAGCCCAACTTCGATCCCCAATTAACGAGGTGTCATCAGCAAATTGTAAATGAGTGATGGAAACAAGAATATTATTAGTGCCCACCTTGTAACCAGAAAATAGTCCAACCTCTACTAAAGAATTCATCATGACATTTAATCCCTCAGCAGCTATTAAAAAAAGAAAGGGAGAAAGAGGGTCCTGATGAGCAAAACCGCAAGTGTACGGTTTTGCCGAAGTAGTAAAAAGAGAGTATCGTTCCAACAGGGAGTTGTTCAATTTGATTTACTTTTAAGAGATGATTAGAAGAAAGTTTGATTGTAAAGATTTGGTTTTTAAGGGTTAAAAACAATAATAATAAAAAGCGCCTTGGGATTATTGGTTCATCGTGGTGACGAATCCTTCACAAACAAACCCTAAACCATGACTTTATATTCGACCTACTTTCTAAAGACAAGTTTCTCTTTAGCGTATCAAAGCCTCTCTCGAGGTGCAGTGAGTGTGTTCCTCTAGCAACC
>Ga0315914_1006174_pt1 | contig 17092 bp, 12 predicted proteins | sample MpolenodulesMG_FD_203920 | JGI IMG/M metagenome (GOLD analysis project Ga0315914, IMG submission 203920) | Medicago polymorpha root nodule microbial communities from Los Angeles, California, United States - elongated nodules | ecosystem: Host-associated > Plants > Roots > Nodule | place: USA...
ATTTGATTTAGATCTTCTGTATGTATATTGTGTTTAGTACTTCCGTCTTAGAGTGTTGTGCAGCATCTCCTTGGTGTTATGCCAAACCCCATTGCATTGCAGTTTTGGGTAGCAGCTGTAGCACCACCAATAGCTGTAGGGGTCAGCCGCTTCACTCTGCCATCGGCCACATGGATTTAAAAAAAAATGCTTACTCTATCTTAGAGAACTAACTACTTAGAATAAGCTAAGTTCCATATATCCCAATATTGACTCACAGCCCAAAGCTTATTACTATGTCATCCTTTCTTGAACTGGTACTCTATTCCTTAAAATGGTGTTCGACATAAGAGTCCTCTTTTTTTATCCTCTTATTATATAAGTCAAGACATTTTTATAGGAATTAAATCATTTTTGTCAAACTTTAATTGTTTGTTTTGGGTTTTTTCTCCCCTTGATTCAAACAGTTTTTATGAACTGTACAGATATTTTTCGCAGAAATTGTGGTATTTCAAATTTTTGTAACTTCTTTTCTCTACATTTGTATTGGTATCATCAAACTTGTGTATTTATGTTATTTTGGTAGTACATCACTTGTAAGTGATTATATAACAATAAAATTTGACAACTCAGATGCTGGAAGATATGAAAGGATTGCTTCGAACTGCCGAGGAAAAAAGGCAAGCTGCACTAGCTGAGCTCTCTGCTAAACATCAAAAGGTATGCGTGTATATCTTATCATCTTTGCCTGGCTGTATTCTTAGTTTTTCTTTTTGGAGGATTTTGTAATCTTTCATTACTCATCAAATTCCTTATTCTACTGATAAGAAAGTGATCTTTCATCTCTACTATGAATTTTGTATATAGTTGCACCTTGGCTTCAATTCAATGTTTGTTTTTTTGCAGAATATGGAGAGTTTGGAGGCTCAACTCAATGATGCTGTATCCGATAGGAGAAAGGCAGCTGAGTCCATTTCTTCACTGCAGGTGAATTTTATGATCACGAGCTTTTCCATACATGATATGTTTCAACGGGGGGAAGCTGCTAAATTGAAAATAATGTTTCATACTTTAAGAAATATCCACATGTGGCTTTATTTTTCAGTTCATGCTTAGCTTCTTTAGTGAATAGCTCTACTTTTACATAGAGCTCTGCAAGGGCCAGACAACCAGAGCATATAGCCCCAAAACCAACAGTCTATTTAAATTAAGTAAAGTTCTGCCTATACTTTCCAAACTTACTAAGCCTGGAATTAATCTAACTTGGGAGGACGAGCTCCATGAGCTGAAAGGTTCCTTATTTGGGAGACATTCCATCAATGTGCTTTGTCATACTTGCATATTTGACTTACATTTAAATTCTTTCTGTATGTTAAATTTAGAGTCCCTGGATTCATTTACCGGCAAAAGTATATTAATTGTAATTAGAGAATATCTTTTTTCCTGGATTGACTAGTGGTGTGCCAATACTTTATCCAAAAAATATATGCTACCAAACACTTCTTATTTATGAATGCATGTGTTCTTAGACATGTCAGAAGTTTCCGGCTGATTGGCTGACCATGCTCAATCGACTAATGCCTTCAGGTTCTAGTTGCAGAGAAAGAATCTAGAATTGCAGAGATGGAGGCAGCATCAACTGGCGAAGCAGCACGGCTCAGAGCAGCCATGGAAAGTGTGAAGGGGGAGATTTCTCACTTAAAGCAGGAACATGTATGGTTCTGAATTTTAATATGTATAAATTAGTATTTCATTGTGTTTTGGAGCTCTCTTCTTCTTCCCTCTTCTTCAATAGTAAGAGAGTTGATTTTGTTGTGATATCATTTAGTATGCACACTTGACAAACTTTTGGGTTTTGACATTTGAGCCGCTGATTGAGTTCATAAAGCATAAATCCAATTTTAAAATTAAAATGAAATAAAATTGGCTGTGTGCAATGACTTGTCCTCCTACTCAATAAGGCTGGCTTGGTGGTTGGAGTGGGGGGGGGGGGGGAGTTAAGAAGTGGAGTGATAAGAAGGTCGAGCTTTCTATCCCCACCAAGAACATAACACTAACATTTGCCTTTACAAAAAAAAAAGACTTATCATGTGTAACTTATTGTTAGGCAATTATTGTATATAATTTTCTGTCTTCATTACAACACTTTTACCTGGAAATTTTCAGAATTGCAATTGATTGATTATAAGTCATCATATCAGGTGTGCAAATTTAGATGGTGCATTGACTTCTCCATTACATGTGTTTAAATGGAAGAATGAGTTACTTAAATAATTATTTGACTGCGCTTTTCCTTGAAGATATACATGTAAAATCTGGAATATAATCACCCAGAATGTGTTGACTTGTTTGAAGTTTGTTAACTGAAATGCATGTGTTAAATGATTAAATCACAATTAATTCTTGTATGATTTATCTTACTGAAGATGTCTTGAATTTTTTCTTTTGTTAAGTTAATGTGAATGTTGTCATAAATTTTCTTTACCTTTATATCCAGTTGAGATGCCTTTTGCTGTAATTTTTTTTTTTGCATAGGTGATAAAGATGAGTATTTAAAAAGAACTTGAAATGTTTAGAAATTTGCTGGTCTTACTGTTAAACACTTATTGCTTGGTAAGTTCATACCTTTTCCATATGGTTGCTTTACTTAAATCTTTGGTGTGTTCAGGAAAAAGAAAGGGATAGCTGGGAGGCTGCATCTCAGGCACTTAAAGCGAAACTCCAAATTGTCGAGAGCAACTGCATACATGCAGAAGTTGAAGTAGCCAAAATAAGAAGTACATATTAATCCTTCTATAAGCTTTCTCATATTTACTTCAAAATGGATTTTTAAGTTTTTGGTAATGGCCAGGTCAGCTTGAATCGGAGGTATCTGTACAAGCCAAGATCCTCAGTATGAAAGATGCTGAACTGTTGGCTGCCAAAGAAGAGGTTCTAACTAATCTTTCTTACAAATTAGCTTGTAGAAAATTGAACACATTGAACTGTGTTGATTTGTAGCTTGTCTGTATATCTTAAAGAATGCCGATAGTTTTTGTCTTATCTTTGGAGTTAGGTAAGAATTAGGGAAGTGTTTTATGTCAGAGAAATACACTCCCAAGGAAAAACTTTAGTTATGTTATGATAATATATATGCACTTTTATGTTAATGTAGGACTCCATTGAAGGTCACCCTGAGCCCCTATCTTCCTCCAACTGTGCACTCTCTTTATTTACTACAATTTATTTATTTATTATATCATAAAAATCTCAGCTTTGTATTTGTGAAAACCCAAGTTAAGAGAATATCCTGTCGGTGTTAGTTCAATCGGCCGGTAAAGCTAACAGCGTTAGTTTCTTAATAAGTATATTTTTTACGTGTTCGGTAAAAGGTTTGCTGTAAGTTTTCAAACTCGATTCACCCCTTCTTGAGTTTGGAGTCACTACATATACAAAAGCCAGTGTCACAATACATCTTGGAGAATTAAGAAAATAAATAAACAAGGAGCTAGAGATATGAATGCGGGCTGTAATAATAGGTGGAATTCATTTCAGTAGAGTTAATACATGTTTATGCAATAGAGTTTAGCTGGAGGAGCGTAAATTTTATCTTGAAGGTGAAAATTGGCAATCATGTCATTTACAACAAGTCACATGGTTTAAGTATCTTGGGATCAATTTGCAAATAGCAGGGTAGTAGAGAGGGTGTAAATCAAAGGATTCATGTTGGGTGAATGTAATGGAGTGCATCAGGCTTTATTTCTGACAGAAAAGTAGTAAAGTACTATTTAAATTTAAGGGGAAATTCTATCACACAAATATAGTACTTGTAAAGTTGTATGCAACTGAACGATGAAAGATGGGTATAAAAACTAAGAGTTGTGTTATTTGAACATCCATATATGTGACAACTTTTGTGACAACCAAAATTTTACAAAGGAAATGAGGTATTTGCACAAAAATCAAAGCAATAGAGAGAGAAAGTAAAAAGATAATGTGAGTATGAGAGAGAAAGTTGTCACAGAAGTTGTAAAAAATGGTTGTTCATATATCATTTCTCAAAAACTAATAACAAAAGATGCTCAAGGTTACTCAGATGAGAATGTTACGATGAATGATTGGACTTACCAAACAAGATACGCTCACCTATCGTGGAAAATATTGTAGAATCTCGCCTAAGTAGTTTAGGCATGTGTGGATAAATGCTGTAGATGATCTAGTAAGGGAAGTACATTCACATTAAGGGTAGTCTAATAGTAAGGTAGAGCGAAATCAGTAAAAACTCGCAGGAGTATAGGACAAACCATTAAGAAGGATGTAGATTTAAATGGTTTGTCTGTAGACATGATTTATGATATGGCATTATTGCATTTGCATGGTATGGTCGAGCAAGGCAGGGAGCCAGTCTTACGTCATGGAAAGTGTTTTTGCTATTGTAGTTGTTGACTTTGTCGGTCATATGGCATTGCAGTTGTGGGGGAGTACCCTGTTTCTAAGATGTATTTGGTATTCTTCTGTAATAGTAACTTGATAGATATAGTCTGAACTCTGAAGTTTTTGTTGTTGTGATTTGACAGACCTAGAAGACGAACCAATAGGTTATAGGTTACAATATGGTTATTGCTTCACTGAACCTGATATTTTTATCATTTCATTATACATTTCATAACAATACACTTCATATAATTCATGGAAATATGGCTTGTACTCAAACCCCGTTCTTGAATGGCTGTTGATTTGACCCTTGGCCACATAACATGTGAAGATTAGACACATGAATTATATTGCATGACTGATATATAATGTGTTTTGTACCTCTGCAGATCAGCAGTATTGAGAGGGAATTTTCTTCATACAAGGCTCGTGCACATGCACTTCTTCAAAAGAAGGATGCAGACTTGGTTGCAGCTAAAGACTCTGAACAACTCAAAGCTCTTGAGGAGGCTCTTAAAGTACATGTTTATCATAATCATAAGAAGAGGACATTGTTTGACTAAAATATATACATTTGCCAATCACATTCTCTATTGTCTACAGGAGGCTGAAAATGAAGTGTTATCGATAACAGAAGAAAGGGATAGAGTTCTTCAAGATCTTCAATCTGCCATGGCTAATAATGAGAAAGAACTTGCAGAAAGGTATCATTATTATTGATAAATCATTGAATCTTAATGGGCCTGTGAATCTGATTAATGCTATGGTTTGGGGATTAATACTAGTTACCTTTTGCTGTTCAGTGTGGACCACTCACAACATCTCATTTTAATGATTTTAGGGACACTACCCTTGAAAATGTCAAGCAACAGATAAGGAGCTTAGAAATAAAGCTCGATTCAGTTAGTGCTCAACACCTAAAAGAGAAAGAGGAATGGGGACTGAGCCTTCAAAATGTAGAAGAAACATGGAGAAGTAATACAGACTACTAGTTGTTTATACCTTATATGAATTTGAAATAAAAAATCTAATTTAAATTGAACTTGGCAGTCAGATGCGAGGCAATGAAAGCCGAAAATGAAGCAGCTGCTGCAGAAGATATGCAGAAGGAATTGGAAGAGCTCAAGCAGAGATGTAAAAAGTTAAAGGTAGTGTGTAAATTTTTAAACCAGTGCTTGGACTTCATTCCTGCCTCTATTAGTGTTTTTGCACATTGTTTTTCTTGGGGTACTAACTAAATCTATAACTTGTAGGACGAACATGCTTCCTTTCATGATCTTGCAGATAGAATGATTGAGGACAAAGACAATGAAATATCCAGACTTTTAGATGAAAATAAGAATCTTCGCCAGTCTCTTCAATCAAGACCGCCGGTATGTTTTTTATTTATCTATTTTCTTAATATCATAAAAATCAAGACATTTTTCATATACTAAAGGTTTCCGTGATCTTGCATTTTTATTCTACTGGTGCTGCAATGCTGTCAAATGATATCAGGCTGGTCAAAATGATAATTATAGCACAGGTATTAATTCAATTATAGTATGACTGTATGTTTTCCACTTGCAGTGTTTACTTAGGGTGTGTTTGGATTGAGGGTTTGGGAGGGGAGGGTTTACTTTTCGTTTTTAAATTACGGACGATATAACATGTTTTTCTAAAATAAATTAAGTGTGATTGAAGTATTATATGATTGTTTATCATGTTAATATGTTAACTTTTTATAAAACATTTTATAGTGTCCGTAATTTAAAAATGAAAAGTAAACCCTCCCCTCCCAAACCCTCCATCCAAACACACCCTTAAAGTTTTTCCTTGAGGTGATGCATACCTTCATATTGCTGCTAGTTAATCATAAAGTCTATCATTTAGTGGTGATGTTTGACACCCTTTCTTTAACTGTTATGTACAGCCTTGCATAAATTGGATTCAACTAATTTAAGTCCCTCAGATGCCGAACATCAAATTCTGGTATAGCATTCTGCCATTGCAGCTTTCTATTCAATTCCATATATCTCTGTAATACATTTTTGAGATGCTCTTTTAAGTATCCAGTTAGAAAGTTGTGTATAGCAATTTGGTGAACTATGAGAAAGAAGATGCAAATCTTTTAGTTGCCTCAGTTACGACTCTGTTTCTTCCACTTTTTTTAATTCTTTTGGCCTTAGGGGTGTGGGTGATGAAACTATAAGAGATATTTTGATTGAAGATATATAAGACTACTTTTTTCATACCCCCTCACATCAATTCAATATATTTTGGAGAATCCATCCTGAACCTCTGTTTTGATGTTTGTCACAATTTCAGATTTTGGCTAGACAACAAGCCCAAAGAGAGGAAGAGCTAGCACAATCACAGCGTCATATTTTAGCTCTTCAAGTATGTCTATATTTCTTTAGAATATTCATCTCTAACTGTCCGCCATCCCCTTTCTTCTGTAATACTATGTAATATAATACTGCTAATTCAGGAAGAAATTGAGGAGCTTGAGCATGAAAATCGTCTCCACAGCCAACAGGTATATGTCTCTGCCAGAATTTATTAAGATTTATTTGTATTTCCATTTAAAGAAATGAAACTAACAGATCTACAAGGTCAATGCTTATTTATTCGATTGAAAGACAGATTTTCTACGTTAATTTAAAACTGAAATTTCACAGCTCTGTTTATTTTTCACAAAATAAGATAAAGATCTTCTGCTAATATTCCTTGTTTGTACTTCAGTTTTCTGATAGGAAAAGTGTTATCATGCTACGTCATTTTTAAATTTGTGACCACTTGAAAAATAAATAAATTAGCATTCTTTGGATTGGTGATTCAATTAATTTTAATTACACGTCTTAGCATACATCAACCCACACCACACATTAATTTCCAAATATTATGACTGCAGGAGGCAATGTTAAAGTCTGAGCTTCGCAACATGGAAAGAGCAAAGAAAAGGGAAGGTGTAGATATGACGTATTTAAAAAATATTATCTTAAAGCTTCTTGAGACAGGTATTAATTTATTTTAAAAATAAGTAAATATGTCCCCAATACCCCATTTTGTAGCTAATATTGTGAAGGAAGTTTAATTGATAGAAATTGTCTTTGATTAGGTGAAGTGGAAGTATTGCTACCAGTTATTGGGATGCTGCTTCAGTTTAGTCCAGAGGAGGTAATTTTTCCATCATCTACCTTGCATCTAGGCTCTTACTTGGTAGAAATAGGAAAGAAAAATTATGGGGGGAAGGAATAAGTTGTGCAAATTAAAGAGGTGCTTCTTATGCAATGCTGTTACATCTCCAAAATTAAATATAAGGGCTTCAATTAAATATCACTTTGATGTAATTTTAAGTTGCGACACTCATTTATCTGATACTAAATATCCTCCGGTGTAGTAGGCTTGTCAATTGGCACTTCACTTAGAATATATAAAAAATATCTCAATATTTTAACAACATTGAAAAAATCTATAAATGTTTATTATAAGTATAAATATGTGCTTCTGTGTAATAGAAGTTTCAAATATGTGCTCAAGTATTTAATTGGATAGTTAGTAATTGCTCCAAACAGTATGCTTCATGTTTCAGCTTATTCATGTATGCCTCTTGTCTCCCCATGATTATCCTGATATAATAAAAAATGATGTCCCTTAGAAGAGTCGAAAGTTTTTTCTTAACCAAAAGTTCAGTTATATTGATGAGTGAAAATGAAACAATTTTCTGCTATTTGATTGCAAATGCAGATGCAGAAATGTCAACAGACATATCAAAACTCAACAACAGATGTCCCACCAAGTCCTGCAAGTGACTCTTCAGGATCTGGCCTCTCTCTTTTCTCAAGATTCTCATTTACTTAATGGTATAAATGGGTGGTGGAGAATTCTTTTGTTGATATCAGAATGACTGCTTCTGCCATTCAAGTATGTTTACTTACTCACTGTTGACGAGAAAGCAGGTTTGTATCTGTAAATTAGAAAATATATATTGGTTTACAACGGCAATTGTTCAATGCAAGAGTTTGGTAACTGACAGCCTGTAAAGAAACGTTGAGGATAATATACAACGAATATCACAACGGCGAAGGAGAACACGGGATGTTCTGCTTGTTATCTGATTCTGGCCTAGGGAGCTACGACATAGTTCATTTTTTATGATTGAATGTGTTGAGTCAAAGCTTATGGCTAGAAAATTGTATCATATTTTTTTATGTATGAATTTTCATACGACAATTCCAAAGGAATGAGAATTATCCTTTTGAGTTCATACATAATTACAAATCATAATTATAAGGCATTCTTAGTATCGTATCATTGAAATGTTCATGAAGACCTGCTTCTTATTGGTACACTAGACATTGCATTATGAGCCGGAGTTGTATTGTTATTATAGGCCAGCCAGGGATGCTCAATCTCGTCTGTTCAACTGCTTATCTGAGCTTATGTAAGAGGTTGATGCTGCAGGCTCTTGAACTGTTGCTTCTGCTTTGCAACTCAATGTTGATTGATATTATAAGCACATGATTTCCTTGTAAAAAGGGTTAGATTTATTTATATCAAATTTCTTATATGATGGAAATCAAAGTTAAAACGGAATATGTGCACAATTAGCATCGTGATTCTAATTATAGTAATAAAATAAAATGAAGTTCAATAAAGTATATAAGCGAGAGCACGAGTAAAAATGGTGTGTACATGTCTGCTAATAACAAATTTCAAGTGATATTTGATGCATATAGTGCACTTTGACCGCACTTGTTTGGATTTGTAGTAAACATCATTCCTGCTCGATGGAAAATAAATGGCACCAAAGACCAATGACACCCAAGTATTTACCGTCTTACCGCTAATAGGGGAACAAAAAAATCTCAGCCAAATTGACATCCAAAAAGCGGAAAGAGTTAGGAATTCAGAGTTGGGATTTATCAGGAAAAAAGATGCATATTAGATTTTTTTTTCATAACATAATTATATTATGTACAGGATTACACCCTATAGATACATATCATCGTTTTGATGTGTATATTTTGCTATTTTATCGCATCGTAATATTATTTTTTATATATAAAACAATTTACGCAAGTTGAATATTAGAGGGGTCTAGAAAAGCCTAAAAGCTCATGGAGCATAAAGAACTTACATATTTTTCTCCAACAATATTTTCACATTGGCAGAATTGAAATTAGATTCATAAATTATTTGAGTTAAATCCTTAACAATAGATCATTATGAGAACCCACCCATCCCCCCTAAAATAGATCACATTGCTTTTTATAACTTGTGTAAATTGTCAAGATAATAAATTATGATTTAATTATCTTTATATATTATTGAAGTGTAAACTAACCAATAAAAATTAGAAGAATGATAAAGAGTACCAAGAGTATTATATATAAAAAATAATGTAATTATTCCTCTATATTATATCATATTTATTTTTGTAAAAAAAAATAAAAATATCATATTTATTTTTATATTAGATTTAATATATGTTTAGAAAACCGTATTGTAAGTGAGAACTAGACTCTTGACCTGCGCAACGCAGGTCTGGTATAAATCAATCTATTTTGAACCTCAGATACCAATCCTCTATCTGTCTTGGGCATTTCTTTGTAATTATCAAGACTTTTGCCATGACATTGCAGCAGACCTCGATATCTGACAATGCATAACTCTAGCTGATCAGATGTCATGAGGAAATCTGCATTATAGATAACGCGTCAAATACAGATGAAAATATACAAAAATACGTGGAATGAATTCGGCAGCAACAATAATTAATATGGGTAAAATGTGTACTTTGACTTTTTAAAGTATATTTCTTCATTAGTGATGCTCTTAAAGTGTTTTTAGGAACACTGGGCGGATTTAGACTCTCAATATTATCGGGGCATATTTTTTTTTTAAATAATTAAATAATACTAAATTTAATAAGAAGTTATATAAAAATAATTGTAGCAATCAAAGTTACAAAGAAAATAGTCTATTTTTTATTTGTTGAAAATGAACTATAATTATATTACTAATTGTTTTGAGAACATATCTTTCTATATAGGTTACAAGAGATGAATCAAATGGTCTAGCGGAATACTACTTACAGACGAGTAAGCGTGTTGCGCTCTTTTTCTTGGAAGCAACTCGCAATTGCGTAGAAATTATAAAAAAAAAAAAAAACAGATCTTTGTATTTATATATGAATAAAAATATAGACCTATGTACAAATTGTACAAAAAATTATTTCTGTATTAAATGAGTAAAAATATAGACATGTGTATAAATTAAAAAAAAAACTGTCCGTATTAATATATAAGTTAGAATATAGACACATGTATAAATTAAAAAAAAAAGTTCTCTTATTAATATATAAGTAAAAATATAGGCACGTGTATAAATTAAAAAAAAACTATGTCCTCGTATTAATATATGAGTAAACATATAAACATGTGTATAAACATAAATTAATTAAATGTCTGTATTAATATATGAGTAAAAATTATACGGTGAACCATAAAAAAAATATAAAAAAAATAGTCCCAAACTGGTGTGGCTTGGCCCATCTTGCTTTATTAGAATCCAATAGAGTTTGGATAGAAGAAGTTCCTCCCGAAATAAGGGAACAATATGTATCAGATATAATCCATTCCTAATCAATAGTAATATTTTGTTTAAAAAAAAACTTGTGTGGCACGTGCCACAGTGTGTCCTGTTGAGATCCGCCCATGAATTGCTAGCTTAACCGAACAGAAAAGTCAAATCCCACCAAAACAAACTCAATAAAAAAATAAAAAAAACTTAGGGCTATAAAAACCAAACGTAGTGTTTCATATAAAGTGAGCATGCCTTTTCTTGATGACCATGTGATTAACAGAAAAAAGTTTCAGTAAATTTGCACAGTTATTAGTTCCATTCCAATTAATTGATATCATGTATATGTATTCTTTATATTAAGTTCCAATTTGAACTAAACCAAATTGACATGATTTTAAAAAGCATCAGCATCAATTGTAAGTTGTTTCAAATCAATTACTTAGGACAGTTGCTCATAATACATAAAAAATGCTGAAACGGTCAGGAGTAGTCCATAAGTTAATGACTCTTGCCTGGATCCCGAATTCAATCTTTCCGCCAACAATGTCTGTGAGTTTTGTGATCTTCGGTGCCTTTCCTATTTCGCAAAAGGACATAAATTTTTTAGAATAAATCAGACTGATGGAAAAAAACAACTTAAGGAAACTTTAAAATTTCAACGTCACTGGAAAACTTTCCGGTAGGTCACCCATCCAAAGACTACTCCAAATCAAGCACGCTTAACTGTGGAGTTCTTATGGATTAGGCTACCAAAAAGAAAAAGAATATGTATCTTGTTGATAAAGGTAGTACCAAACAATTCTTATACCTTCTTCAACCATGTAGTCCCATACCTACATAGCCTCAGGATCCCTCTCATTCTGATGTGATTCAGTTCCTCTAGAAGCTGTCAGGAGCCGCTCATTGTCGTGCCTTGTGCACCGGTGACCACTCCCCGCCCTCGTCAACCTTGGTTGTTACAGTATCTACAAGGTTCTTTCCCTTCATTGGACAAAGATGAATACAAATGGATCCATGGTTTGCGCGTATGTATATTGTGGCAGCATTTTTTGGGATCATAAAGGCTCTTTTATGGGTTGCTTTGCTTGTAATATGGGCTCTTTTTCAGTTTTTTTTATCAGAACTTCATGGTTTTATTTTAGTTATGAAGTTTGCTACGCATCGAGTTTGACTAAAGATTTGGTTAGAATGAGACTCTTCAAATGCTTTAGTGGCTTTCAAGAATCCTTCTTTAGTTTTGATTTTATTTAGGCCTTCAAATTGTCTCTTCTCACATTTTCCATGTAGGTAATATTTGTGCGGATAAGCTTTCCCATCATGGTCATGTTGTTGAGCGGTTCGTTTGGTGGCGGACCTTTCCCTCCTTTATTAGGGATGATTTATTTAAGGAACAAGTTGGCTTTCCAAACTTTCTCTTTGCTCATGTCTCTTGTTTGTTTTTCACCTTTATTTTAGTCTTTTGAGGGTTTTTGTTTGCCTCCCCCCTCCTCTTATACATATTTTTCCTTTTTATATATCTTATTTTATCACTTGTTCTTAAAGCTTATTAGGTCATGCAACACCTAAATCTAGATTTTTTCCTCTAATTGTGCTGCTTTAAATGCTAATGAGGTCAACCTAAAAAAAGTTCCCTCACAAATCCTTGCCAATTTGAATTTCGATTTATTTTTAAAATTAAACTTTAAGAATTCGGTGGCATTACTAACCTGTGTTGCATTTAATTCATATCATTTTCCTATGTAATCACCAACTACCTATGTCATTTCTATAGTCGTATATGTGGTTAGAATGAATTGTGTGGTTTCAATGAATCAAACCTCATCAAATGCATCCTTCCAAACTCTCATTCAAATCATTGTACATCAAACTCTTATTTCCATTTCAAATAAAATTTTCTTCTCCTTTCTGCCGCTTTGTGGTCTTCCACCACTGTCAACACGGTTCTTCCATTTATTAAATGTATAAAGAAAACCTCGCCGGATTAGTCGAAACCTACGATCCTATGCTCTTCCTTGTTTTCCTGCATAATAAAGATAATGTGCAAGACTTTTCTAATTTTGACATTCATAAAGTATTCTTTGTGGTTTTTGACTCTTTTATTTTCATATGATTTTGCTTTTTGAAAATTAAAAAAAAAATGTTCTTTTGCTTTGTAGTATCTTCTCTATCGAAGGAAATAAATATAACTTAACGATTGATGAGTCAATAATTAGTGTTTTTAATATAATATTTGAGTCTATTTTATTTAGATTTTATATGTTTTTATTTCCTTTTTAGAGTTATTTTATTTCAATTGCAAGTTATTTTATTTCAAGAACAAATATTTCAAAGATTGAGTCTTGGAGCAAAAGAAAGGAGATTTGGAGCTGATTTGTGCCAAAAATATGAAGATCTTATACAAAAATATCTTGTGCAAAAAGTTTGAAGATCCTTCACCAAAATTAGAAGCCTGACGCACCCCATATTTGTCCTTTTGCTGCTTTTTGTTTTCTAGTTTTCAAAGATTGAGTCTTAGAGCAAAAGAAATGAGATTTGGAGCTGATTTGTGCCAAAAATATGAAGATCTTATACAAAAATATCTTGTGCAAAAAGTTTGAAGATCCTTCACCAAAATTAGAAGCCTGACACGCCCCATACAAAAATATCTTGCTTTCTAGTTTTGTTTTAGGGATTTTTGTTTTGTTCTTCCTAGTTGTTGTGTTGTGTTGCACCATTGAATTTTATCGCTACTTTATACTATTCACATACCAATTTTTATTTCCAGCAATTGAAACCTTGGTTTTCTCCTTATTGTTTTTGAATATGATTGTGCAATTTAGTTTTCTAGGGTTTTACTGTAAGAGGGTTTATATGTAGAGACTGCCTACCACAAAATCAGTATCGGGAAAAGGACTCTAGAGAGTGGAGAAGGACCAGCCTAAACGAAAGAGAGTTGTTCTTGCCGGGTAATTTCAGTTCTATATTCCATTGTAATTCTCCAAAAATGACTATAACTGAAAAATATTGAGTATGGTCACTTTGCCTATAGGCACATTTTTGGTATGAGAAGTTTTGAAACATGAATGGTTGATATATTTGGGTTTCCCCAGTTGTGGCCTCCCTCTCAACCAAAAAAGTCCAAAAATTCTTTTTCATTACTTTCTCTAACTAGGTTACTGAATAGTTACTTTGATTTGGGATTTCGAAATTGTTTAATCTTTATATTTTATGTTTGGTGATCACATTTATGACTGCATAACTGCTTCTTACGAGACCACCATAGGAATTTTGTCACTGTCTGCTCCCCATTGTTGTCCCAATTTGTGCGAAGAGTTTCCTCAAGCCCTTTTTCTCTCTGAATATTTTGTATTTGGTTTTGAGTGATAAGATCTAATGAAATTGGTACATTGGTTTTATAAAATTACCAATTTTTTTATTTTTTTTTACTATCATTGGATCATTTTCTCTTAAAGTCATGTGTATTATTTCCAATATTATAAGTCTCTATTTCTTTCTCAATCTTTCACTTTTGTTTCCAAAGTTTAGTCTATATTGTTTCTATTTTGTAGGTTGCTACTTGCTTAGTTGAAGAGACTTTGATTTGTGGGAGGAAATCTATGATATTAGCTTTGATTCATGAAGTTATACTGCATTTTGCATCATCTCCTACTTTATGCCCTTTCAATTTGAGCTATTTTAATTTTTTTGATTGTTCAAGTTCAATAATTGACATTCTCCATTGTTCAAGTTCAATATTGTCATTCTCAATTTGAGCTATTTTAATTCTTTATAGTTGCAGTTTTTCAAGAACCTCCCATTTTCAATATTAAAAATATGCATGCTTTGGTAGGTGCATAGATTGAATAATAAGTAGTACAAATAGATTACTCATTTTGTTAAGTGCCTTTATTATTTTCTCACTTGGATTTAGTACAAATAGATTATTGGTCATATGTCTTTCGCTTCCTTTTCCGTGACTCATTTCCTTTATTTTATTTTCCTTTCTCAATTCTCACCATTTACCTCTTTCTTCTAATCTCTTATTCACTTAGATTTTTCTTCTTCTTTTGTTGGTGTTGATATCTTTCCTATTTTAATTTGTTTAAGTTTCAGATCATGGTAAACAAAGTTGTTGAGTATGAGTAAATGGTGCATAGTTGAATTCAAAAGTCATCTTGCAGCTTCATGGAACTTTATTATCAATTTATTTTATATCCCGATTTATGTAATTTTGTTATTTCTTTTTGTTGTTGTGCCGATTTGAAGACTGGATGAGATTTTCTGTAAAACATGTTGATCATGATACATCATAGAGATAAATACCAGAGCATCATATTCGTTTGAGTGATTTCCATTTGTTGAATGAATTTTGAGGTCTAATGATATCTATTTGTATCTACTAAATGATTTCCATATTATATTTGGAAATTCATATATTTTATTTCATTTAAATATAATTGTTATGGCATATTTAAATATATGTTCTTTATTATAGATTGTTTCTGAAAAGTTTAATAGACATAATATTTTCTCATTGAGAGCCATATATATATCCTATAATTTTTAAAAAAAGGTGCCATATTGTGTAATCGTCAATGCTTAGTGACGGTTGAAAAGAGTATATGCTCTGGTGTCATTTTTTCGTTGACAAAATCCTCTGGTGTAGTGTAAAGTGAACATCATGACATTGCGTGTCTTTTTTTTTTTTTTTTTGAGAGAATGACATTGCGTGTCTTATTGTTGACTATTTGCTAAATCTTTAGATTCAACATTGTTAATTAATTTATGTATAAAATAAATTAAAATAAAAATATGTCGTATTATTTGTATCTTAAAAATAATATAATGGTAAAAATTTAATTTCAACCAACACGTTTTACTGGAAACTTTTTTTTATTGATCACGCCATTATTCTATTTAAATATTTTTTGGGTACTTTAATTTTGTTATTCTCTCAAGTTGGACTCGATTTATTGTATTTCTTTTTGAGTTTATTCTCTCAAGTAAGTTGGACTCAATTTGTTGGATTTCTTTTTGTGACTATCCTAATAGTAGTCACTTTCCCTTATATATTGCTTTTGATATTTGAGATTGTTTCTGAAAAATTTAATAGACAAAATATTTTCTCATTGAGAGCCATTTGTATCCTATAATATTCATATTATAAACTGTAAGGTATTTTAATTTAAATTTAATTAATGGAAAAATTCTCCCTGATGCGGTGCACGAATATACACAATGCGGTGCACGAATATACACACTAAAATTGAATGTTTCTTTTTTTAATTAGAAGTTGATTAAGGGTCCTTTACAGTTTGCGTCTGATTTTTTGACATTAATTTATAGAGAAGTATTGATTTTTAAAGCATTGATTATAGAGATGCTCTGACTTTTTTTATGGAATCAAAACTTTTTGGCCAGATATCATGTTTATTTTAACACGCTTTTGTGGTGATATTAACACGCTTGATATTAACACGCTAACTTTCAACATCGACAGTTTCATGTATCTCTTTTGCAATAACCATTAACAAAAGTCAAGTGCAGTCACTAAAAGAAGTTGGCATATACCTTCCTCGGTCAATGTTTTCACATGGTCAGCTGTATGTTGCAATATCGAGAGTTACATCAAAAAATCGTTTGAAAACTATGTTGATTGATGAATATGGCAACTGCATTAATCGAGTCATTTGTATTGTTTTTGGATTTGCAGTTGTCGTAATTTTGTGTGACGTTGAACATTTCATTGCAAGGAATGTTTATAAATGTATATGACCCGTGCAGCAGCATAGGTGGTCGATCTAGTTTATATTATGAGTAAGGTGACCGAGGATTTAGGTTTTTTGGAGATGCTAACCTAGTTGGGACGTCCAAGTCTCCATTTGATACTTTTCCTTACTCTTAGTTCATAAAAAAAAACTACAATATATTTTACTTGTGCATAAATATGTTCTCATCCAAATTGTGCATTATATTCGTAGATGATATTAACATGGTCCAAAAGAAGAATTCTCCCTTTTACCATCTGATGAGTCGATAAATTAGTATTTTTAATATGTTATTTGAGTTTATTATATTTAGATTTGATTTAGTTTTATTTAAATATTATTTCCTTTTTGAGCTATTTTACTTCAATTGCAAATAATTATAT
>Ga0315914_1006177_pt1 | contig 17084 bp, 17 predicted proteins | sample MpolenodulesMG_FD_203920 | JGI IMG/M metagenome (GOLD analysis project Ga0315914, IMG submission 203920) | Medicago polymorpha root nodule microbial communities from Los Angeles, California, United States - elongated nodules | ecosystem: Host-associated > Plants > Roots > Nodule | place: USA...
GTCACATTGTACTGTGTTTTCAATGTATGGATTACGTTTTCAAAGCACCATTTGATGTGAAAATATTTTTTCCAAGGCAGTTAGTCTCCACCTCTTTCTCTTCATCAATATATCAATTATATAGTGCAGCTTCGTTCTTTCTGCAAATTCATTTCATCATAAAGACTTCTATTTTTCATTTACTACAAATAAAATCATAGGTTTCTCCCTCCATCTCTCATACCACACCACCATTTTTTTTCTTTTATATTCAACTCTCCCCACTAAACCTTTCAATTTTCATATACCACAACCTGAATCATCATTAGACCACTGTCCCTTCTTCCTTGGTAAGGATTAAGGAACACTTTCAACCGTAAAGTTTTGTTCTTTTTTCCCTCTCTCACACTCCATTTTTTTTCCTAGGCTTGAGACTGAATGTGTTGCGTTAACCATCATTCTTAGGTCGTTTGTTCTCTTTGTTTTAAGGGTGAGTCTATTTTTAATTTCACGTGTCAAAAATATTGGAAGTGTAATTCGTTTTTAGTTAGGAATTAGTTTTACTATTTGTTTTGATAGTTTGTTAAATAGCTTGCAAATAAAGTAACAACTCTAGATTACTTGTATAGGAAGGAATAAATTTTGTTAGCATGTTTGTTATGGTTTTGTTACATCACCTAGATGTATATATACTCCATATCTGTTGTAAATAATATAGATTCATTCATTCAATAAAACTCTCCAGAAATTTACACATTCAATCTCTCTCTCTCTCTCTCTCTCTCTCTCTCTCAAAATCTCTAAAACCCTAGATCATAATTGTTTCGGTTATAACAGTTTTGATTCAGTTTTATTCAAGTTTTTCACCATTGTTCCATCAAATTGGTATCTTGAGCCCGGTTCCGGTCATTGTTGTTAGAGAATTCGTGAAGAATGGCAACTCATAGAAACAATATCCCTGCGCATTTACCGGTGTTTGAAGGCAAGAATTACAATCGATGGATCGTGAAGATGAAGGTCATCTTCAGGTTTCAGGATGTTCTTGAAGTAGTAAATGATGGTATACCAGCACTGGCAGCGAATGCCACAGATGTGCAACAAACTGCAAATAGGGATGCAAAGAAGAAAGATGGTAAAACTATGTTCTTGATGCATCATAGTGTTAGTAATTAGATCTTTGAGAAGATTATGCATTATGAAAGTGCAAAGGAGACTTGGAAGCATTGGAGAAGCTATATTCTAGAGATGGTAAATTGAAGAAAGTGAGGCTTAAAACTTTGAGAAGACAGTATGAAGTTTTGACTATGGAGGAAGAAGAAACCATAAGTCAATACTTTAATAAATTAAAGTTGTGAATTTGTCAAATCAAATGGCCAGAAATGGTGAAAGTGTTACTGACTTGATGAAGGTTGAGAAAGTTTTGAGAACACTAGCACCAAGATTTGATCACACTGTAGTTGCTTTGAAAGAATCTAAAGATTTGGATTCTATGAAAATTGAAGAATTACAAGCAAGCGTTGAAGCACATGAGTTAAGATTGACTGATAGAATCAAAGCTAGGGGTAAAAGTGCAGCTTCTGATCAAGCTTTATAAGCTCAGTATGTGAAGAAAGGGAAGAAACCCTGGATTGATCAATCTCGTAAGGATGGTGAAGGTTCTAGCAAGAATCAAGAAAGGAATGATGCAACAAAGTCTGATCAGAAGAAGAAGAAAGATAAGAAAGACATTCAATGTTATAATTGTTAAAAAATGGACATTATGTATCTGAATGCAGATCAAAGAGAGTACTAAGGAACAAAGATTAGGCTCAGTTTGTTCAAGGTGATAATTTAGACTCTGAAGAAATGCTTCTGATGGCAACAATCAAAGAAGAAGAAGAAGAAGAAGAAGAAAAGAGTGATGAATGATATTCGGATATTGGGTGTTCTAATCACATGACTGGCAACAAATCTTGGTTTGCGGAATTAGATGATTCGGTGAATAGGAAAATAAGGTTTGCAGATAATAGCATGGTGAGTGCAGCAGGAATTGACAAGGTATTGATTCATAGTAATGATGGGAAGAAGGTTAGCATCACTAATGTGCTTTATGTTCCAAACATGAAGAGCAATCTCATTAGTATTGGTCAATTACTGCAGAAGGGGTATACTATGAAGATGGAAGCACAAGCCATGAAGGTCTATGATTGCAAGAATAGATTGATTATGAAAGCTCCTCTATCGAAGCAAAGAACTTTCGGAATCAACATCAATGTAATTGAAGACAGATGCCTGCTAATAGAAACTGAGGGTGAAAACTAGTTATGACATCAAAGCTATGGACACATTAACATCAGGGATTTGAATATGTTAAGTGAGAAGAGAATGGTGCAAGGATTACCAAAGATTAAGTTACCTAATGAAGTGTGTGAAATGTGTTGTACTGGGAAGCAGGCCAGAAGTTCATACAAAGCTCAGGTACCATTCAAGGCAACTGGGAAACTTAAGGTAATTCACTCTGATGTTTGTGGACCTTTTGAAGTAAAATCAATAGGGGATAATAGCTACTTTGTAACATTCATTGATGAGTTTACAAGGAAATTATGGATTTACTTGCTACCTAAGAAAAGTGAGGTGTTTAGTGTGTTTAAGAAATTTAGACTGCTAGTTCAAAATGAAAGTGATGAAGTAATTAGCAAGCTAAGAACAGATGGAGGAGGTGAATACACTTCTACTGAATTCAATGATTTTTGCTCATCAAATCACATAAATCATGAAGTTACTGCACCTTATACACCTCAACACAATGGTATCTCAGATAGGAAGAATAGAACCTTGGTAAACATGATAAGAAGTATGTTAAAGCAGAAACTAATGCCTCATTATTTGTGGGGTGAAGCAGCAGCCACTGCAGCATACCTCATTTATAGAAGTCTTACAAAGAAGTTGCAGGATAAAACACCTAAAGAAGCATGGTTTGGAGTAAAACCAAGTGTTTAACATCTGAAGGTATTTGGTTCATTGTGTTTTAAGCATGTGCATGATCAATTGAGAAAGAAATTAGATCATAAATCTCAAACTATGATCATGGTTGTATATCACGCAACTGGTGTTAATAAATTGTTTGATCCAAAGAATAAAAAGATAATGTTTAGCAAAGATGTGAGATTTGATGAATCAAAAGGATGACACTGGAAGAATAAGGCATCAGATAAGAATGATAGCAAGTTTTATTTGTCAGATAGAATCAGAAGCAGATGAAACTAAAGCTGAAGAACAAATAGAAAATGTTGAGAATATAGATGAAAGAGGTGCTAGTAGGCCAACAAGAAATATTCAACCACCTGTAAGGTTGAATGATTATGAAAGGTTTCCTGATTCAGCAATGAATGATGAAGGTGATATTGTACAACTAGCTATGCTTGCAGAAGCTGAGCCAGTGTCTTTTGAGCAAGCACTTAGACAAAAACACTAAAAAGAAGCAATGATTGATGAGTTAAAATCAATAGAAAAGAATGAAACCTGGAAGCTAGTACAATTACCTACTGGTAAGAAGTGTATTAATGTTAAGTGGGTTTTCAAGACTAAGCTCAAGCTAGACGGTCAAGTTGCAAAGTTCAAGGCTAGGCTAGTAGCAAGGGGGTTTCTACAGAAGTATGGTCAAGACTATTGTGAAGTTTATGCACCAGTAGAAAGGATGGAAACAATCCGATTGATTGTTGCAGTAGCAATTAAACACAACTGGTTAATGTACAAGTTAGATGCGAAATCTGCATTTCTCAATGGAGAGTTAGAAGAGGAAGTTTATGTGAGCCGACCACCAGGATTTGAGATAAAGGGCAAGGAAGATTATGTGTACAAGCTTGATATAACTCTCTATAGTTTGATGCAGGCTCCACGAGCTTGGAATAAGAAGATAGACATGTTTCTTATTCAACAAGGTTTCACAAAGTGTGTGAATGAACATGAGATCTACTGCAGAAACACCACTAATAAGCTAATTTTATGCATATATATGGATGATATGATCATTAATGGAAGCAATGAAGCAGGAATGGAAGATTTTAAGAAAAATATGATGAATCAGTTTGAAATGTCAGATTTAGGTAATCTCATTTACTTTTTAGGTATTGAATTTGAAATGAATTCACGAGGTGTGATAATTCATCAAAGGAAGTATGCTTTATAAATTTTGTAGAGGTTTAAGTTGTTAAATTTCAAACCAATTTCAACTCCAGTTGATACAGGAGTAAAGCTTTGTCTGGTGAATAATGACAAAGAGATTGATCCAACACTATTCAAGCAGATTGTAGGCTCCTTAAGGTACTTATGTCACACTAGACCTGATATTGCTTATGGAGTAAGCTTGATTAGCAGATATATGGTGAAACCTACTACCTCACACTTAATTGAAGCTAAGAGGATATTAAGATATATGAAGGGAACCTGTAACTTAGGCATTCAGTACTCTAGGAATCATAAACCATTTGATCAGATGATAGTTGGTTATTCTGATTCAGATTTGAGTGGTGACAAAGATGACAGGAAAAGCACTGTTGCCTATGTTTTTATGATTGGAAATGCTGCATTTTTATGGAGTTCCAAGAAAGAGTCAGTGGTTGCATTGTCCTCCATTAAAGCAGAGTACATTGCAGCTTCTATGGCAGCCTGTTAAGCTCAATGGATCAATATGCTATTGATTGAAATGCAACTAATAGAGAATGAGAAGATGAAATTAAGAGTTGATAGAAAATCTGCTATTGACTTAGCTAAGCATCCAATTGCACATGGAAGAAGTAAACACATTGAAACACATTTCCATTTCCTAAGGGATCAAATCAACAAAGGAAAGCTGGAAGTTATGCATTGCAAGACTGAAGAACAAGTTGCATAATTGCTTACAAAGCCATTGGAGACTAGTAGTTTTGAATACTTGAAGAACAAGCTTGGAATGGCAATGATTGCTACTAAATGAATTAAGGAGATGTATTGGAAGTGTAATTCTTTTTAGTTAGGAATTAGTTTTAATATTTGTTTTGATAGTTTGTTAAATAGCTAGCAAATCTAACAACTCTAGGTTACTTGTATAGGAAGGAATAAAGTTTGTTAGCATGTTTGTTATAGTTTTGTTACATCACCTAGATGTATATTGACGTAGTCGAAAGCGTAGGCTAGCAAGCGCTAAACCTAGATTGAAAAGAAACAAATTTGCAAGCGACAAACTTGTGAAAATAGGGTTCCAAAATCTACCAGAAATTGAGAAAAGACTCTCTAAAATATTATTGATTGAATAAAAGTCGTCTCTTAGGCTACAACTATTAAGCTTAAATAGGGAAATAACAACCCTAATGGGCCAAAAATAACAATTTGAAAACAAAATAGAAAGTTCTAGAAAATTAGGCTTAAATAATAAAATATTGCTAAATTACTAAGAAAACCCTCCTGCATCAATCTCCTCCACCTTTGAAGAACTCGACCCTGAGATCACCCGTGCCTGTTGACTTCTTCAATGAACCAGAGACCACCCGGATCCCATTGTTGGAATTGTAAAGTCTTCTTGGGAAGAAAAAAAGAATATCTAGTCTCACCATAGTCGAATTTTATGGAGTATTTTCCTTTCATCGTTATCTGCATGTATTTGCTATTAACTTGAATTAAAAGGACTCTTGAAATTTCAAAAGGGGCAGCACTATGGATAACACTTGACATGATAGCATTACAGCCGTAATTATCCACTACACAAAGGGAGACTTGTGATAGAGAAAAAGCTAATTTTTGTATTCTCCTTCAAGATAGGATTCCAATAGCAAGAGATTATTTGATATAACCAACACAACCACTTGTGTACCTTCCCTTGCCACTTTTGGTGTATCAGCTAGAAGGATAATGCTACTTAGATACGATAAGTCAGCCATAATGTAGGTAAGGTATGCTATTAGTATCATGAGAGAAACCTCACAATCAGTTGAGTGCCTTCCAAAATAAATCTTTTTGATAATGTAAGCACTAAGTAGACCACTCAAAACTCCAAGCATGGGGCTTGCGATAAACAAATACAAGAAATTGACAAAAAATTGCAAACCAATTCCATGGTCAAGTTGTTCAAGATCAAAACTTTTTATTGCATTGAAAAGCACTATTGAAGTAGCATCATTCACAACACCTTCACCAAATACAAGACTGTATAGTAAAGGTGTCTCATCTTGGTTTAGCACCTACAACGTGCACACAAAATCTGTAGCAGCAAATATTGCACCAATTGCTACAGCCTCCCCTAGATCAAGCGTACCAATACCCATTCTCTTAAAATTTTGTGATATACCCTATGAATTTTCTAGCTTATACACGTCATTGAACAACTCAAAAGCAACATTTCCCAACTTATTATTCAAGTATCTGTTATTGATAGCCTTGCAAACATGTAGTTGATACTTTGGCAGTTCATCAAACAATTGGAGGGATGTTTGCAGCATTCTAAATGAATACACATATGGATTTTGCATTGTTGTGACACCTTTGATAGTAATCGGCAGAGGTAGACGAAGTGAAAACGCTCGAAAGATATCAGGTGGTTCCGGTGGCGGCATAAACTCACAAATGTTGCTCGAGATTTTCACATTAGGATTATTCTTCGCCCTATGATTGGAGGAGAGTGGTTCATAGATGAAAACTGGTGTGTTCCTGCGGTTAGGAAACTTTCTCATACCTAATGTGGAGTTTGGGGACTCAAATGCTTTTTTCAGGCCAGCAACATGTTTTATGTATGTGGTTTCGGGAAAATTTATAGGCACTAGTGTTGTATACTCTAAACCAGTGCTATAATTGTTCAAAGAATGCTCTGGATTGAGAATTACCTGGGAATCAACCATAGAACTGTGGGAAGAAAATTCGGTTTGAATTGAGGTTGAAGATTGCTCAGTAAAAACCAATCATCTTCCTTAAACTTCACCCCTTTCATTCTCGCGACATTGAGTCCTAATCCCATTGTTGAATTGTGATTCAGATCTGAAAATTGATCTTTAATTTTTTAGTAATAGCTTGAACACGTCGTGATGCTCCAATAACATGCCTTCTAACCACGTGTCCACGAACAACAACTTGCAATTTCGCTACATTCTTACTCTTTAGAAGTGCTCTCCGAACCAAATATCCTCTAATTGAAGCCTGGATGATTATGGCAGTAGATTCTGGAGGATTGACATCCATCGTACTCTCAGTTTTGGTGACAATTGTTTCTGCATCGCTGAGCATGCATTGGAGGATAACTGTAGCTTCTTATTAGAGAAAACTGTTGAACAAATCTTCTCATTGGTGGATTCTTTAATGCATTCTTCCATTGTGGCAATAAAATTATCAGCAACATTCACGTTCGGTAACTACCATTTAGTTACATTCATACCAAGCGACTTCTGATTAGCGAGACTCAAATTAACTGACCTACCGCTAGCAATACTGACACCAGATTGCTTATCACTAGCAATATTAACATCAAATGGCTTATTTTTATCAACATTAACATTATGATACTTTAGAATATACATTATCAAAACAAAATGTTTAACAATATCTTTAACCGTCTTACGCGAGTTACCTGCAATTATGGAAGCATGGGTCAAAAGGTCGGTCAAGGAGTAATCTTTGTTGTAACAAAACGGACAACGATATATCGAATCGAAGATTTTAAACTTGTAGTAATCATCCTTCAACTTGTTGTAATACTTATGCTCATAGTATTCCAAATTAGATTCACGGGTATGTTCTGATTTTCGGTACATAACAATAGTAAGGTTGTTATTACGAACCCTAATAACCGGAATTGGTTCTCCTCTCCTATTCAGATTGTTTCTGTTGTTGTTGTTGTTGTTGTTGCAGTTGTTGTTGATGTCGTCATCCTTAGTTGTCATCGCCGCCATCTGATCTGACAGAGTTTTGATGGTCGTGGTAAGAGTGGCGGTTATACTGGAAAACTCTGCCCTCGTCATCAATTGATCTCCCATGGCTGATCCATTAGGAAAAGAATGGGAGAAACCTGCTCTGCTACCAAGTGACGCAATCAGAAGCGTAGGCTAGCAAGCGTTATACCTAGATTGAAAAGAAACAAGTTTACAAACGACAAACTTGTGAAAATAGGGTTCCGGAATCCACCAGAAATTGAGAAAAAACTCTCCAAAATATTATTGATTGAATAAAAGTCGTCTCTTAGGCTACAACTGTTAAGCTTAAATAGGGAAATAACAAACCCTAATGGGCCAAAAATAACAAACTGAAAACAAAATAAAAAGTTCTAGAAATTAGGCTTAATTAATAAAATATTACTAAATTACTAAGAAAACCCTCGTGCATCATATATATACTCCATATTAGTTGTAAATAATGTGGATTCATTCATTCAATAAAACTCTGCAGAAATTTACATATTCAATCTCTCTCTCTCTCTCTCTCTCTCTCTCTCTCTCCAAATCTCTAAAACCCTAGAAACCCTAGATCATAATTGTTTAGGTTATAACAGTTTTGTTTCAGTTTTATTCAAGTTTTTCACCATTGTTCCATAAAAAATTCTTTCATTGCTTTTCTCAGTTTATGCTTCTAAATCAAAAGACTGAATTTTATTTTTAAAATGTTACCTTATGATGCTATCAAATTCAAAAATTACATTTCATGGAGTTAAATTAACTCTTTTCTATGTTGACTCCATTAATTTGATCTCTAAGTTGTTTTTTGTGTTGTTGTTTGTAGACTTGGAAAGGAAAACGAAGCAATGCATTGGATAAGATTTTTGGATTGCTGTTTTTTTGGCTTATAATTTTGGATATATTTTCTTTGGGTTCTCCTGAAAATATGAATTTATTTTGCAAATCAGTTCTTATTTTGGATCTAATTTTTGCCCCTTTTCATCAAGAAGGCGCTTTTAGTTTCAAATTGAAGCAAATGAAATGACATTATTGTGAATTGCATGTGTAAAATGCCTTGCATTTTGAATATGATATGGATATTTGCTTCTTCATATCTAAGCGAGATTTTTTACAATGTTATATCCATTCTACCTAATGTTTTGCTTTCGTTTTTAGATACTTGACACCATAAAAGACATTTGTTCCAGTGGTATTTATTGAATTGAATTCAACTAGGCAAGGCAGGGTTGGTAAACGTAGAGAGATTTTAGATTTAGCCACTTTATCTTCTCTCCTGATTGTTGTCTAAGTCTAGATCCTAGCAAGTGCATACTTGCGTATGCTATTACAGAGAGGGCTTGATGAAGACCACCCCCTGGTTAGTGATTGGGCACCCGTTTCCTTTACCTTTACGACGTAGAATCTTCTTCCTTTAGAGTTTAGAGGGAGAACGGAGATGAGTGGGATGAGGTAAAGCCATAATTTCAATGCTCGAGGAAGCCACTTATAAAATTGATTTATATAGTTATAGTAGAGCTAGTTTAGCACGAATTCTACTCATGAGCGAAAAAAGAGATGAACATCACTGATTTCACGAGACATAGGCACAAGCAGTCTAATAAGAGTTTGCAGACTCCTTAGACAAGAGCATAAGCATAGATCAGGCCATTTGCCACCACCTCACGAGCCAAAGTAAATGAAAGTGTATTCGCACTAGCGGGTGCGGAAAGCAAGATATTCTCATTATAGCCATATCCCAAATGAAGGGTTTTATATGGGCCTATACAAGTTTCCATTTAAGAAAAAATATCTGATACCACTTTGTTAGATCCATCAACAAACATAACATAGAAAGATGCGGAAGCTTCTTTCCCTATCCTATCATGGCTTGAATTCTGGGTGGGTTTCTTTAACTCATCACGATTTGAAATAAAATATTTCGGGTTTCATACCAATGCTCAAAGCTGTTCCTCTATCTGCGGAACTACAACTAAACATGGAGCTTCTCTGGTTACCTTAATAATCATGGACAAAATCTGGTATGTATCCAGGAAGTCGGTTTTGATCTCTAACTCACAACCGGAACCCGTTTGGCTGGTCTTTCTCTCGCCTAAGTTGAAGCGAGAAAGGTGTAGAAAAATCTAAGCCCATTAAGAGAGGCTTTTAAGAGATCGAGATGTGTGCTCATCTCTGTTGTTTCCTTTTATGCTACTGAACTACATGTACTTTGTATAGTGAGACATATCCCTTAAGGTAAGGAGTTCGCGAGCCATTGAACAAGGTGAACATGACTATCCTAAATAGGCAGCAAAGCACAAGAGGGTCTCGATTACCCAACTCATAGTCCCGCTCAGTCTTTCCTTTAGTTTTGTTATGGACAAAACGAAAGTGGGTGTGTGATTAGATCTGAGTCTATAAGTCATAAGAAAGCTTGTTCAAGCCATCTATAAGGTGAATTCTAACACAAAAAGAAAAGATATCTCCTCAGAAGATGATTACGCGTATCTAGGAATTAATTATTAGCAAGCACATAAGCAGGAAAGCTAGCCACCGTGGAGTTATAGCATGAAATGCGCACCAAATTGTCTCTTTGCAGCAAATCGTCTGTTATTGAATCGACTACTTGATAGAATAGGCGATTATCTTTATGTTAGCAAGAATCTAGTGTTAAAGAATATGCTTGAACTAATAGACGGATGAGATTGATTGATTCTAAATCCGTTGAAAGTCTTTTAGTTAACAAGTACGGATTTATAGACTGGCATCTTATCTTAGAATAAAGGTTTAAGAATCCAGATCAAGAATAGAAGTAGAAGCATGCTAGCCTAGCATAGAAAGAAGTCCCGAGTGAAAACGACTTTCCTTAGGATGAGCTTTTAAAATATTTTTGTTTTATTATCCCTTTAACATTATTCACACTACAACTTTGAAATATTTGGCTTTTAATTTGACTTTGTTTGCTAATTTAGTCTTCATATGATGTAAGCAGGAGCTGAAGATTATATCTTGATTCTATTGTTCTTATGGTCTAGCTAGCTATGTGTAGTTTATGTACATCAACTAATATATTTTGCTATCTCAGCTATCATTAGGTGTGTTGAGGCGGTTTAATGAATATGTCTTAGCCAACGAATTTTGTACAGTGGTTGTAATGATACCATATGTATTCAAAAGTTAAGAAAATATTATTATGCATTGTTCTGTCACCATATTAAGGGAAAGACACTTATTTTTGAAACGAGAGTTAAGTAAATTGCAATATTATTTTAATAGAATATAGTTTAGCCAGAACATTTACATCCATAGATTGATATAGTCGGAAACCTTAAATTTTATATTATCTTATGATAATTTATAGTATTGCTTTATAAGAGGCCTCTTTGCTTAAAAATTGATTATAACAACTCAAAATAAATTTCCATGGTCACATTAATTTATACAACTTATGTTGTTAATTTGGAAAACTGATTTTAATTAAATTAAAATAAATTTCTATCAACCACTAATTTATTTATAGAATACTCTTAAAATCTTTATTCAAATTTAAAATAAATTGAGATATGTATAGTATATGATATTTTATTTTAATTTAGGTCAAATGAACATTTTCCCGTGCGGTACACGGGTATATCCACTAGTATATTATGCAATGTCATTACCAACTGAGTTAAGTTTACGGAATAAACAACAATCATTTTCTATTAAAAAGAAGTAGTTTACTTCATCCAATTGTGAACTCATAAATATATATATTAATTTGCAAAATTTATCAAATGTTTGGAATGAGAATGACATAAATGGAGAGGATATTAGCTCCTCGTGGTTGGGTTTGTGAATGGGACTTTCCTTTATTTGGTTCGAATATATGTTCTGCAAAGTTTATTCTAATTTTTATGTTTTAATTTAAACCGATTCAAACTATAATTATTAATTTGTTGGATCCATAGTTAGAGCTAATATTCACACATTTGGGTGAAGGTGGAAATAATAGCTTCTCCATTTCATGACAAAAGATACATTGGGACATGACTTTTAAACTCAGAATCAAACACATACAATGAAAAAGCATATTGAGGATTTGAACCCAGAATCACTTGCCTACAAGAAATAGGCTATGACACTAGACCATACCGATGAATCTTATACGTAAAAAATAATAATTAGAGACCACAAATTTTTGAGATTTTGTGTTATAGACCAAAATGCACATACTCTGAGCCGTCCTTGATAGTGCTAACAAATGTCCTAGATCATCGTTTAAAAAATCCATGACATGAAAAATATTTTTAAAAATAGAACAATTCATTTTTAAGCATCATGACATAAAACACTTGCAAAAGTTATAAATATTACTCATTTTTCTAAGTAAAAATTGTCATTTTTTATGCCTTGAACAATGTCCTAAGAGAACTTCTTAGCAATTCACAAAAAAAGGACAATTCACCAACAAAAAAAAAAGAACTTGTTAGCATTTTCCTATAATTTTTTTTAGCTAAATACAAATCATTTTCTAGACTTTAAGTAAAACATAAGTCTCTTTCAAAAAAGTAAAACATAAGTCAAATTTATTTTATTGTTTTTTTTTGTTTTTGGAAAAACTCTCAACTTCTTGCATTAAGTGTTTTTAAATTAAATTAAGAGTATATATATACCTATGTATAAAGACAATATATAGGTTTTTTATTTTTCAAAAGTGAGGCTCAATCATACCACATTTTGCTATTCCGATTCATTATGTTACTAAAATTCTATGTCTTGTATGTTTTTATTTTTTATTTTTTTTATAAAGCCGATTGACAAATCCCCTATCTCCATATAAAAGATTTTTTCTCTTTAATTTTTTTGTAAAACATAATGAACACATCACTCCAAAATTTCTTTATCTGGAAATATGGTATTTCATTTCTGTTGTATGATTTGCAGTACATTATAAATAAATAGGGTGTCAAAGATGGTCCCAATAGATTTATATTATTTTGGTTACCCTATACAACGAGAAGAAAATGCATAGGAACTTGATAAACAAAATTGAAGGAAAAACAGACCTTAAAATCAAAACCAACTGATGTTATCAAGAATCAAGTTCGAAACCTAAGCTTTCACAAATTGCATCTCTAAACTAATTACATTCATGCAAATAGTTTCCATCAAATACTTCACAGTTCTGTCAGTTCACAAACTCAAAATCGATCAAGTTGCATCCAAGATTTCATAATCCTCACTATTGCTGCCTCAACTCGGGCTTTCTGTCTTCCTCTATACTAAAATGTACTCTTCAGAAAATGATTCAAATGCAGAATTAAAAGCATTTTGGAACGACTTTTCATTACTAAATACCAAGTTTATAATCTTGTCGTATTTATCTTTCTCGTGTAAGAACCTCTGAACAAATCCAATAGGATCCTTCAACCTTTTTGGATCAGTAGCAAGCTTTAGTACAGACTCTCGAATGTGTGAAGTCATCACTTCACGTATTTTTGAGAGACCATCAGGAACACGACGAAACAAGTTATACATTCTACCCAAATCTTCATATTTATCACCACAAAGCATGTTTACTAACCCAGAATTCTCCATATGGATTAATCTAAGGATGTGATTTTCAATCATCTCCTTCTCGATCACATTAGTAATCTTCTTTTCAGTGCTAGGGTCCAAGTAGTGGCACACTCTATCAGATTCCTCATTCAGGAGGCTCTCAACTTTCTTGAGATAATCCCCGCAATCACAGCACTCAATAAATTTCTGGGATTCAGCGCTGTAGAACTTAACTGAAACTTGCAGAAACGGAGTCTCGAATTCTTGCTCATAAACAGAAGAACCTAAATCCATTAGCATCGTTTTTATATTTCTAATAAGTTCTCTGTGAACATCTTCCCCTGAACGCTCTCTGTGTAGTAACTTCAAAAGTGTATTCGACAGTCGAGTCCTTATCTGTTTCGAATTAATAACATTTTCTGTCCATAAGTTCAAGCCAAGTTCATAAACATGTGTCTTCTTGGTGCGTGGGACATAAACCCTATCCATGTACATCAGAACGTCTCTAATCATTTGTAATGCCTTCTTATGATCATTCCATTTTCTGACCAATTCTTCGAGAAAGGAACTTCCTTCAGTGCCTTCAAAAGATCTAGCTATCTCTTTGAGATGAGAAGTCGTAGTGGCAACCAGCCCAGAGTATAGCTTCTCGCCAAAATCGTGAACAACCATATTGCAAGCATATCTAAATCCACAAATTAAAGATCATATTAGAAACATGAAATTCGTGCTAAGACGGAACTATGGAAAGTGGGGAAAAATACATGATCCATTCGTCGCTCAAATTTCATGCAAAACAACAACAACACAGTCTTATCCCATTAAGAATTTACTGCAAAAGTTGTCAAAGTTTATTTGTTTGAGGAAATTATTTTATTTTCATTATTAGGTCCTACCTACCCCTATTTGCAGTTATATATTGACTATATTTAGAGTTGAAATGATTTTATTAGGAAAAAAACATTCCTAGCATCAGAAATATAAAAATGAATTGAATGCTTTCTTTAAAAATAAACTTCTAATTTTTTTTATAGCAAATAAAATATATATATAAAAATCAGAGAACTAGAGTACAATTATAATTTGGATCTTTAACATAAACTCTTTCATAATGAATATTGTTAACAAAACCATAAATTAATTTGCAACTTGTTCAACGTAGTTAAATTTCATTGCATACAAAATTGAAGCTATATAGATTGATGCAATTCTGTTGAACAAGTTCTGTTATTCAACCAATCCATAAAAGAAAAAGAGAAAAGGGGAGCATTTGGACACACATGTCAATTAAACAGTTATTCAATATGTGCCTATCCTCCATGAAGCACTGGTAAGGATGCGACACCGATGATAATTTGAGAAAATGACGTTATTCAATGTAATCACATGTGTCAGTGTTGGACACCTAACACATATAAGAACCTATGTAGAAGCTATTTCTTTAATCAAAGAGGAAATTAGGGTAAACTCTGCATAATAACTTGGAATCAGCTTATGATAATAGTATGTAATTTATAGGAATTTATGATCGTCAATTTTCATAATTTCTTCCAAATGTTTATGAAAATTTTCTTTTACCAGACACCAATTTGATTATTCCAAAACCCCCTCGAAAAATCCAATGACAACTACAGCTATATAGTATACCTTAAGAGACAATGAAAATAACTGCACAATTATGATCAAAACTAAAGAGCATAATATCAGATAAAGTAGGGTTTTGCCAATGATAAGAAAGAACCTGTAAAGATCATCAAAACTGAGATCATTAGTGTTGTGATTGTATATCTGATGAATTGCATGTTCCAAAATGTTCCAAGCCTTGTCACCATATTCAGGATCCATGATAACACCGCGCTTGAAACCCTCTATAGGAAAATTCATCTTCTTCTTTTGGTTACTCATCTTCTTCTCCAAAAACACCCACAATCCAAAAGCACAACTTTCTGATTAAAAAAACCCTCGCATCGAAGATATATTGTGTTGCAACAAAATTGCTAACAAGTAAACCTAAAATGACAACGTAGGTCAATGATTTTAGAGAGTTAGTTTTTTTTTTTTTTTTTTTTTTATGGTTTAGGGAGTTACTGAATTTTAGCCACATTTCGTACTCATCTCTTTATTATTATTATTATTATTATTATTATTATTATTATTATTATTTTGACAAAATACTCATCTCTTTATTTTTTTTGGTCAAGTAGCCTAATGGCTAAAACTCACATAATTTAACCGTGGAGAAGTGGGTGTCCGGAGTTCGAACCCGGCCCCTGCATATAATATGCAATATCCATACCAACTGAGTTAAGCTCACAGATCATCTCTTTATTGTTTGGTGGTGATATTTCGTATTTACATTTTTAAATTAAATAAATAGCTGCTCCAATTTTTTTATAGGTTTTAATTCTTTTCAAACCCCGGTTGATGAGACCTAATCCTTTTCATTCTGTTTTATTTCGATAGTTAATGAACTTCTTTTTAGAGAACTTTGAATTTATTAGACATTCTATTTAAATTTTATTTTATAATAATATGTTTAAATATGTTCAAAATTTAGTGTTTACCTTTTATTTTTTAATTGTTTTATAAATAATTTACCATCCACTTCAAATTAGAGTAGTGGACACGGTATGTTTTGTTTGTATTTAGGATCTGTTTGGTTGGAGTATTATTTTTTTTGAGAGGATGAAATATTTTTAATTTGACATATTTAAAAACACAAAAATAAAGTAAATGGAGAGCTAAGAAGTAGCAGAAAGCAGAACGTTTCGGTTATCTTGCATTTAATAACCCTTTCTTAAATAGGATACGAAGTTAATATTGAAACAATGTATTTCTGTTTTCGAAAACTCAAGATTCTCGAACGTTGCTTTATGGTGCTTGCTCTTGTAGTTGCATGAGAAGAATACTTGAGCGTGACACTTCTCGAGATTTTGAATATCCATCTTCCAATGAAAATTACTTTTAAATAGAAATATGGCATGCCAACCATCATCCAACTCTATCTTTAAAAAAGAGAACATAAAAAAACCTCGTTGTCACAATTTTTATTTTCCAACTGTATAATCTACTTTGACTTAAAAAAAAATAGTAAAAATTAGTAGTACAAGTTAGCATTAGTTTTTTTATATTACAATGCCCCGTTTGGATTGGCTTATTTTGAACTTATGTGTGTTTATCTGCTCCCATAAGTCTTTTTAAAGGTGTTTGGGTAAATAAATAAAAATAGCTTATCATAGTTTCATAAACTGCTTATGCCATATTTTAATAAGCCTAAATTTTCAGCTTACCCTCCGGCTTAACAAGGAGCTTATGAATTTATGTAACCTCCTTCGATTCTCTCTAAATCCACTTTTTCAAAATATATATTTTAATTATAATGTTAGTTATCTTTGGCGGTGCATGAGTAACAAAATTGCTATATATCTTACTAAAGTAACACACGTAACTAAAATTTTTATTTTTATTTTTTTAAGGAAGATTTTTATTTTTTTGTTACGTAACAAAATGAAACTGAATAAAAAAAACAAACTTAACTTGTCTTTTTTGATAACAAACTGTACACTAATATCTATATATATGGTAAGTTTATTTACACCTCTAATGAATATTAATTTTTTTTTTAAGGATTATACTATATATATATATATATATATATATATATATATATATATATATATATATATATTTATTTAT
>Ga0315914_1006178_pt1 | contig 17082 bp, 14 predicted proteins | sample MpolenodulesMG_FD_203920 | JGI IMG/M metagenome (GOLD analysis project Ga0315914, IMG submission 203920) | Medicago polymorpha root nodule microbial communities from Los Angeles, California, United States - elongated nodules | ecosystem: Host-associated > Plants > Roots > Nodule | place: USA...
TATTTTAATATTATGTGGGCAGATATCTTTATATAATAATATTAGCTATTTATCAATTATGAGTCTTAACTGATTAGTTATCTAATTAAGTAATAAAGATAACTGATAAAGAGGATCTTACCTATCGTTGTAGAATATTAAGTGTTATGTTGGTTTTATCAAAAATAACATGTATCGATCCACAAAAACCGCACTTAATTACGATCGTTCTTAAATTCACTTTAATTCTAAATTAATATTTGAAAAGTTGGTTTGGTAGAAGATTCACAAGTAATGTTAAAACAACTTGGAGAAAGTTCTTCTAGGATTAGACTCAAATATCCTCTCATATAATGATCTCTCTTAATCGATTGTACACTTTCTATGCTTCGAATATAACTCCACTTATTCCTCATCATACATTTTAGCGTCTAGAAAACAACGTAAAATCCATTGTATCAATCTACTTTCGATGCTCGATGGAAAAATAGTTGATTGATAAAATGACATATGAATAATAGTTATACATGAATAGAAACCTAACCCTATGTCTAACAATTAGCATATATACGTGACATAAACCAAACTCGTTAGATAGCAAGTCGATGTCTCGCACCTACTAAATCAAAAGATTATTTGCAGAGTGCTCGTTGGCAAAAACATTGAAAATGGATTTAAACCAAAGATTATATTGAAGACATAGGTCATATACAACCAGTCATATTAATAGTAATCCATTAAAATCCTAGCTATTTAAATCTAATCCTAACACAAAAGAAAATTTAATTACCCATTGTGAGCATAACTAACAAAGAAAGGTTGATATATGAATAAGATACATCAACAAGCTTGCTTCCAAGCTCCCTAACCCTACAATGGTGGAACCATGGCATTCCTCTCTCTAAAGTATCTTAAGTTACAATTGAATTAAATTAAAATCTGATCACACTCCTATTTATAATGTTTCTTCAAGTGTATATTCGTTGGGTGAAAGTGATGATCGCCCAACGAATCAAGCTTTCTTCAATGAAGGCAAATGACAACTATCTATTTTTGGAACCACCTTAGTTCGCCAAGCGAGTTGTTTCTCGCCTCATGAATGTACTCTAGATTTTCTCTCTGGATTCTCTGTTTTTGCTCACTTTCACTTCGTTGCAGCTCGCCTAGCAAATCGGGCTATCCCCAAATGCCTTTGAGATGCTCTGGCTTGGCTTACAATGATTGTACTTGCATCACAATTTTTTGTTCCAGTGTAATCACATCAAAAACCTACAAAAATAGAACGTAATATATCTTTGGCATATTTTATGAAAATTACAATTTTACATATAATTGTGGGTTTTTATACTTGATTACTTGCAAAGCAAGTCGGTAAGTGCTAGAGAAATTAACTATATTTTGGCACTTATCAATAATTATATCTCTAATTGAATAATTAATTATATATTTATTTTTTTCTCGCTAAACCAAGAGAAATGACAGGCATCACGGGAAATCAACAATATCTCAACTAGGTTGGCACCCCGAAGAACCTCGATTCTATGCCGCCAAACTCAAATAGTATTAAAAAATGGAGGAAAAATATTTACAAGACGGGGGACTAGACCAAAACTCTCAAAGAAAAATAAATAATAAAAAAGGAAACAGAAAGAAAACAGCCGCCTAAGGAAACATGTAGCGAGGCATACCACAACGGTCCAAATACAACTCCGCCTACAGGTCAGGAGGTAAAACCGATAACTAAAACCAAAAATGGATCAAGTGACCCATATTAGATAACTTATCAGCAAAACAATTACATTCGCGGACAAAATTAATCATAGGTTCAACTAAAAAAGTAATCACAGGCTTATGAGAGAAATAATTCTTTTTAAAGCAAATTTCGTGTCCGAGTTACCAAAACCGCACATGTTCCAATACAAAACAATCATTGATCAGTCAGAGAGGGAGAACCTCTAGAGCGCGTTTTGTAGGGCGGTTACCAATATTCATTTTCTTTAGGTGCTGCTTCTGTTTCTTAGATAAAACCGGTGTGAATGGCATTGCAGCTGACTCTATCATATTCACGAATATGGCGCTATAATTCCATATCTTGCTGAATTCTCGGATTACTGTGAATGACTTCCTTTTCTGCCAAAACAAAACTATATGAATCTGCAACTTGCATCACAGTAGTCGTAGCCACCTCCTTAGACCGCCCCTAAACATCTGTTATTGTAATTGACCCAACAGGAATGGACCAAACTATGAGAGGGCCAAAAGGGGAACTTGAATCCACGTCAACGTGCGCTACAACATGTTAATCTATTTGAACCGGTGACACCTCCCTACTAGAAGCGGAGGAAACCAACTCAACAGAAATTATGTGCACGTCATCATGTTATACAGGTGATGAAAGTGTAGCAGTCACGTCTGAAACCTTGGGAATTTCCTCCATCTCCCGCGATTTCGAATGCTGCTGCTCCAAAACATCAGAATGCACGTCAACGTGCGCTACTTGAGAAACCAACACCAATTGGGATGAAAGTACAGCCATAGCATCAGAAACCTTAAGAATATCCAACATCTCCCACAATTCCAGATGCTCCTGCTCCATAACATCTAAATGCACGTCATCATGCGCTACTTGGGAAACCAAATCCAACACAAGGATAGTCTGGTGAGGTAGCACCTGATGACTGTGCATCAACACTAGTTTTTAGTCATTTTTATGTCTATATTATGGCATTTAGAGAGTCAACTGCTTGTAATTCATGGTGAAATCAGATTAAAACAAGAACAAGAGCCCAAAGGAAGAAATTGAGAAAAAGAGGAAAATATGCCTAAGTGTGAAGAATCGTGCCACGTTGAAAAGATGTGGAGTTCATGGTTACGTTCTGGAAATTTCGTGGCACGATGAAAAACGAAACGTGCCACGATTGTTTAATGAACTTGCTACCACGTCAAATTAATGAGGTGATCGTGCCACGATTGGATCATATCGTGGCACGATGATGGGATGTTTGAAACCCTAAAATTCTTTCTATTTAAAGCCAGCTGCGGCCAAGGGATTGGGGTACTGATTATATTTGCGATTTTGAGCATAGAAGACACCAGAAGAACGAAGAACAAGACCTGAATCTCACACGAACTCATAGTTGGTCCGGATTTATGTATGTTTTCCCTTGTTTATGCTTATGATTGTTTAGTTATGAGTAGCTAAACTCTTAGTTTGATTGAGCCATGATGAACCTATTGTAATATATGAATCAGTAGTTGATACTCTCTTTATTATTAATATTATTCAGTCTTTATTCAGAATTACTTGTGTTCATTTCTTTTCATATGATTGTTTTGCATGACTATTAACCCTAGTTTCTTGCAATCACATAAATTGATCTTAGGAATTGAATGACTATTAACCTTAGCTTTTAATCCTGAAATAGTAATTTTGTTTAATGCAACATAGGAATCTAGAGATAGGAAATTGAGAATTATGACACATGAATTAACGTTCTGACATCGCTTCCGCGGTTATTCAATCGGTTTAAGAGATTAAAAGGTTATAACTTAGGAAAGGGTTTTGGGTCAAGAGATTAATCAAAACTACTTAGTTAATTCGTCATAAAGATTGAATTGTAATTAAGAATAAAGGGAGGTAAACTACTTAAATAGAGCAACAACGGATTCATCGGCTTAATCATTCATCTCCAATTCATCTTTCAAACAAACTTATATTTACTTTTGTTCCTTTGAAATCTATTGCCTAGGGCAATCAAAATAACCTTTACACATCCTAACGAATAACGTACTAGCTATAATTGAAATTAATGCAGTCCTTGTGGAACGATATTTATTAATACTTCGATAGTTTTTGGTACACTTGCCAAATAACTATCAAGTTTTTGGCGCCGCTGTCGGGGACTGTTGATTTATTTCAACAAGGCAACTGCGTTATAATTTAGGATTTTTGCAATTTATTTGCTGTTTAAAATCTTTTCTTTGTTTCAGTATTCATTAAATTTTTTGTATCGTGCAGTGCTACTAAGGTATTTTGCTTTTTATGCGAGGTAGAAAGAGTTCGGACGATCTACAATACGATCCTGAAATAGAAAGGACTGCAAGAGCCAATCGGAAAGTTGCCCCGTTGTCAAACAGTTTCTTCTCCTAAAACAAGTACAATGGGAGATGTTGATCCACCACTGAGGCCTAAGTTAGGAGATTATGGGCTAGCAAACCACTGTGGTCGCCTAACTCATACCTTTCAACCTGCAAACCCGGTAGCTTTTAATATCAAGACATCGGTTCATAATGGTTTGAAAGATAGACAGTTTGATGGTACTGATGTTATGAGTCCTCATGAACATTTGAGCCATTTAGCTGAAACCTGTGAGTTTTGTGTATCCCCAGCCACTGTGACTGAAGACCAAAACAAACTCAGGTTGTTTCCTTTCACCTTGATTGGTAGAGCCAAAGATTGGTTGCTATCTATACCCAATGGAACCATTCAAACATGGGAAGAGTTAGAACTTAGGTTCTTAGAGAAGTACTTTCTTATGTCCAAATATTGGGATAAGAAACAGGAGATTTCAAACTTTAGGCAAGGGGAGAGTGAGTCATTATACGATGCTTGGGAGCGATTTAATTTGCTTCTAAAGAGGTGTCCTAACCATGAGTTCTCTGACAAACAATATCTCCAAATCTTTACTAAGGGGCTAACACATGACAATAGAATGTTTTTAGATGCTTCAGCTGGTGGTAGTCTAAAAAGTAAAACCGACCATGAAGTCCAAGCCCTAATAGAGAGCATGGCCAACAACGAATACCATGCTAAGGCGGCCGAGAAAAGGGGCGTTTTTGGGGTGAGTGACCACACTGCTATCCTAGCTAACCAAGCAGCAATGAACAAACAGTTGGAGACTCTAACTAAAGAGTTTCATGGGTTCACTATGGCCAACAAACAACAACAAGTAGCTGCAATCAGGTGTGATTTATGTGGAGAGGGACATGCAAATGGTGAGTGTGTACCTGAAGGATGTAGTGAGGAAGCCAACTATGTGGGTAACTATCAAATGCCAAATCCTTACTACAATCCAGGATTTAACAAACACCCTAATCTTAGCTACTCAAACAAAACCACCTTGAACCCTCTGCTACCTAACCCTCAACAAAAGCAGCTAAGAAAGCCTTCAGCTCTTGAGGAAACTATGATCAACTTCATGAAGATGACTCAAGGTAACTTTGAAGAAATAAAGAAGAGTCAAGAAGCTGAAAGAAAGAACAATGAAACCTCAAGAAAGATGTTTGAGACTCAAATTGGGCAGATGGCAAAGAAAATAGCAAAACAAAACAAAGGGGGATTCTCAGGTAACACTAAAGAAAACCCTAAGAATGAGAGTTGTAATGCTATCGAGTTGAGGAGCAAAAAGGTTCTAACACCTTTAGTTCCAAGAGTTCAAAAGAAAGTTGAAGAAGTAGTGGTGGAGGTAGATAACAATGGTGAAGTTGAAAATAATGTTGAGGTTTTAGTTGAGAATGAGAGCGATCATGGTGTAGTTGAAAATGAAAGGAAGAAAAAAATAGAGGGAGAAAAAAGTGAGAAATTGATAGATGCTGATTCAATCTTGAGGAAGTCTAAGAGCGAATTGTTGAAAGATGGAGATAAACCACAAGTTATTCCATCTTATGTGAAGCTTCCTTATCCTCATTTAGCCAAAAAGAAGAAGAAGGAGGAAGGCCAATTCAAAAAGTTCATGGAACTTTTCTCACAACTTCATGTTAATATTCCTTTCAAAGAAGCTCTTGATCAAATGTTTGTTTATGCTAAGTTCATGAAGGAGTTGTTGACCGGAAGAAAGAAACCTAAAGATGATGAAAACATTGCTCTTTCAGAAAATTGTAGTGCCATTCTCCAAAAGAAGCTTCCACCTAAGCTAAAAGATCTAGGTGTCTTTACTATTCCTTGTTCCATTGGAAAGGTAGATATTGGTAAACCTCTATGTGACTTAGGGGCAAGTGTCAACTTGCTGCCCCTTTCAATGATGAATAAGATAGGATATGGTGAGCCCAAGCCAACAAGAATGACCCTCGCTTTAGCTGACCGGTCAATCTCGTATCCTTTTGGTGTGCTTGAGGATGTGCTAGTTAAAGTTAATGAGCTAGTCTTTCTTGCTGATTTTGTGATCTTGGATATGGTTGAAGATGAAGACATGCCACTTATTCTAGGAAGACATTTCCTTGCAACAGGTCATGCTTTGATTGATGTTGAAATGGGTGAACTTATGTTGAGGTTCCAAAATGAACAAGTAGTGTTCAATATCTTTGAGGCCATGAAACACCGAACTGAAAATCCTCAATGCTACCGAATTGATGTTATTGAAGAAATAGTTGAAGATAATTCATGTGAGCCTAAACCAACACAACCTATGGAGAGAGCAATTGTTAATTCTATAAAGAGTTGTGAAAATGTTGAAGATCTTAAGGTGAAGGAATGTATCAAGCAACTTGAGGAAAACGAGCGATTGATGGAACCTGCAAAACTCAAAGCGATACTTGATGAAAAGTCTTTGGGGGTGCAAACCTTGAGTAGCGAGGGAGAGAAAAATCCAAAATTAAAAGAACTCCCTTCTCATTTGAAGTATGTCTTTCTTAGCAAGGATGCTTCAAAACCAGCAATCATCAGCAGTACCTTGACACCTTTAAAAGAAGATAAACTAATGAGGGTGTTAAGGGACAATCAAGGAGCGTTGGGATGGAACATTTCTAACTTGAAGGGTATTAGTCCAGCTTATTGCATGCACAAAATACACATGGAGGCTGAATACAAACCTGTGGTTCAACCTCAAAGAAGATTAAACCCGACAATGAAGAAAGTGGTCAAGAAAGAGGTGCTTAAGTTACTGGATACATGTATGATTTACCCTATCTTTGATAGTTCCTGGGTGAGTCATGTTCATGTAGTACCTAAGAAAGGAGGAATGGCGGTGGTGGCTAATGAAAAAAAATGAATTGATACCCACCCGTACCGTCACCGGTTGGAGATTGTGCATAGATTACTGGAGGTTGAATACCGCAACAAGGACGGACCACTTCCCGTTACCATTCATGGATCAAATGATAGAGAGGTTGGCAGGCCAAGCCTTTTATTGCTTTTTGGATGGATATTCGGGGTATAATCAGATTGCGGTGGCTCCGGAAGACCAAGAGAAGACTGCCTTCACTTGTCCATAGGAGAATGCCCTTTGGGCTGTGTAATGCGCCGGCGACCTTTCAAAGGTGTATGCTCTCCATCTTCTCTGACATGATAGAGAAGAACATTGAGGTATTTATGGACGACTTTTCTATGTTTGGTAAGTCTTTTGATCAATGCTTGTTTCACCTAGTTGTTGTCCTTAAAAGATGCACCAAAACTAACCTTATTTTAAACTAGGAAAAATGTCATTTTATGGTAACTGAAGGTATAGTCTTGGGGCATAAAATAAGTGTTAAAGGCATAGAGGTAGACCAAGCAAAGATAAAGGTTATAGAGAAACTTCCCCCGCCTATTAATGTTAAAGGGGTGAGGAGTTTCTTGGGGCATGTTGGTTTTTATCGGCATTTCATAAAAGATTTTTCTAAAATTCCGAAGCACCTTTGTAATTTGTAACCTCTTAGTCAAAGAAAATGATTTTAATTTTGACTCTGAATGTTTAAATGTTTTTTCTTTGATTAAAGCTAAGTGGTGACTGCACCAATAATCATTGCACCTAATTGGGATTTACCTTTTGAACTTATGTGTGATGCAAGTGATTATGTTGTTGGTGCAGTCCAAGGCCAACGAGAGAACAAATTTTTCCATGAAATTTACTATGCAAGCAAGGTTTTAAATGAAAATCAAGTTAACTATTCCACTACTGAAAAGGAATTATTTGCAGTAATCTTTGCATTGTAAAAATTTCGTTCTTATCTAATAGGCTCCAAAGTCATTATTTTTACAGATCATGCAGCTCTTAAGTATCTCTTGACAAAAGGGGATTCAAAGCCTCAGTTGTTGAGGTGGATCCTCTTGTTGCAAGAATTTGATATTGAGATTTGTGACAAGAAGGGAGTCGATAACGTTGTAGCTGATCCCCTCTCAAGGTTGGATAATGGTGAGGTAACAAAGAAAGAGAAGGGCATCATGGCCGAATTTCCGGATGAAAGGCTGTTTACGATTGGAGAAAGGCCTTGGTTTGCCGACATGGCGAATTTTAAGGCCGATAACATGGTTCCTGATGAAATTGAGCAGCATCAGAGGAAAAAGTTCTTCAAGGATGCAAACCACTACTTGTGGGATGATCCTTATCTGTTTAAGGTAAGCACTGACGGTTTGATTAGACGTTGTGTTGCAGGTGAGGATGCTAATAATATCATGTGGCACTGCCATAGCTCAGCTTATGGGGGCCACCATAATGGAGAAAGAACCACTGCAAAAATCATGCAAAGTGGCTTCTAGTCGCCCACTCATTTCAAGGACTGCCAATAGTTTGTAAAGTGGTGTGATAAATGCCAAAGAACAGGTAGTATTTCTAAGAGGAATGAGATGCCCCTAACAGGAATCACTGAAGTTGAACCTTTTGATTGTTGGGGCATTGATTTTATGGGACTGTTCCCTTCCTCTTACTCTTATCTCCATATATTAGTTTGTGTTGACTATGTCACCAAATGGGTTGAAGCGATACCCTATGTTGCTAATGATGCTAAAACTGCTGTCAACTTCTTAAAGAAGAATATTTTCACTAGGTTTGGAACCCCTAGAGTTTTGATCAGTGATGGGGGGAAGCACTTTTGCAACAATCTTCTTGAAACTGTGCTTAAAAAGTATAACATCAAGCACAAAGTTGCAACTCCTTATCACCCTCAAACTAGTGGTCAAGTAGAGGTTTCAAACCACCAGTTGAAACAAATTCTAGAGAAAACTGTAGCGTCTTCTAGGAAAGATTGGTCTAGGAAGTTAGATGACGCTCTATGGGCATATAGGACTGCGTTTAAGATGCATCTTGGTTTGTCACCCTATTAGTTGGTCTACGGGAAAGCTTGTCAGCTTCCAGTTGAATTAGAACATAAAGCTTATTGGGCTATCAAAGCCCTAAATTTTGATCAAACTTTAGCTGGTAAGAAAAGGCTTTTGAAGCTTAATGAGCTGGAAGAGATGAGGTTGCATGCGTACAAGAACGCCGTAATCTACAAAGAGAAAACCAAGAGGTATCATGACAAGAGTTTGGTGAGGAGAGAGCTTTATGTTGGACAACTTGTTTTGCTGTTTAATTCCAGGTTAAATTTATTCCCTGGGAAGTTAAAATCCAAGTGGTCCGGACCATTTATGGTTGAAGACATTTCTCCCCATGGAGCTGTAGAGCTGAGTAAGCCTGGAGAACAGGGAACCTTCAAGGTTAATGCTCAAAGGGTGAAACCTTACCTTAGAGGTGAACTCCCCAAGAATAAAGTGGGAGTGGTGTTGAATGATCCTTAGGGGTCATCATAAGTCAAGCTAGTGATAGTAAAGAAGCCCTTTATGGGAGGCAACCCATCGGATTTTACATCCGCTCAGGTATTGTTTATATTTATTTTCTGCATTTTTACAAAAAAAAAAAAAATATATTTGAAAGCTGAAAAACAAATTTTTTTCTGTCTACACAAACATGGCACAATACACCTCCATCGTGGCATGATTTGAAGTTCAAAACAAAGACTTTTGCTACTGGAAAGTTCGTGGCACGAATGACTTCAAATCGTGGCACGATCGCTGGGAGGGATGATGATCATGGCACGACAATTATGATTGTGGCACGTTTGTGCCCAGAAACCATGATCGCGACACGTTTGCTTGCATCGTGGCACATGAGTGGGAAGTTTCAAACTTTTTTTGACCGTTACAAAAGTCATCGTGGCATGATCTCCCTTAAACGTGGCACGATTTCAGGTTTCTATATATACAACCCACGAATTTTGTTCATCCCACTCTTACCAAAACTCTGCCAAAATTTCTCTTGACCTATTTCAACCTCACAAATCCAATCCTATACACCATATATTCATCTTAACCCTCACTACAAATTTCTAAACCCATCAATATCACAAAAACATCAACCATCGACCCTTCACAAATCAACCAAACCCTAACTTTTCAAAACTCTATTTTCCTTCAACAATCTTCATCAACCCAAGTCATCAAACCTAACTCCACAAATGGCCTCCGCATCAAGCAAACGCCCAAGAGGAACCCGTAACACCAACTCAACCAAACCAACACAACAACCCACTTATGAGAAATTTGCAGATCCGGAATTCGAAGAGAGGTTTGAGAAAATCAAAGGGTACAAATTTGCAGGCGAACAGAAATTTGATTTTGTCAATCTTCAACAGTATCCTCAGTTTGAAACAAAATTTACTGCTTTGGGGTGGAAACATTTCAACAATATGGTGGTTAAGGAGAGCAACCGCACAATAGCACTTGATTTTTTTGCTAACGCCTATGGTAAAGAAGATGATGTTGCTTTTGTTAGAGGTAAGAAGGTTGATTACAGTCCAAATGCTATCAACCGTTTTCTAGGATTGAAAGCACCTAGATAGTGTCATGTTGAGTGGAGAAGATCAAGGAGTGGCAGAAATTTTCCCACTGATCACGAGTTTGCTCAAATTCTGGCTGAGATAGGTAAGGTAGGGACTGATTATGTGTGTTCTAAGGCCACTGGTTATCCGACTCGGATGAATGTGGTTGATTTGAAGCTGGAGTATAAAGCTTTGGCGTCCTTTATTCATTCTACTTTGGAGAGTGTGTCCTCTACTTCTGAATTACCTTTGGAGAGGTTGTATATCGTGGAGGCCATCATATTTGGACACGAAATTAATGTGGGGAGGTTGCTGCATTTGAGTATTCAAGAGATGGCGGATTGTGGTACTTCTGTCACTTTAGGTCACTGTTGTTTGATCAATGCCTTATGCAAGGCTGAAGGAGTCCCGGAGGAACGAGGAGACATTATGATGAATTCTAAAGGAGTGATCGATGACACTGCTATGACAAAGTTTGAGAGCGAGAAAGGACAGCAGGGTAGGCAAGATCGACATGAGTCCTAGCAGACGCAGCCCATGCAAGAGGATGCACCTCAGCACCCACCACTACACCCGATGATGCACGATTGCATATGTGGTATGGCCAACTGGGCCCAAGACACATCATCACAGATGTATGTGGATGGTCCTTATTTTGGAGCAGAGCTCTCTCTTGCTGCTGATCAGCATCGTCAGAGACCTCTTCAGAGGAATGTCTTTGAGAGATTTGGTACTAAAGAGATCATGGAGCAATATTTTGTTGATCAGAGAGGACGAGCCCAGGTTAGGGAGCAGCGTGTCAGAGCCGACTATGCGCGTGGGAAGACAGTTAGTGAGCAGAGGGCTAATGATTTCTATGCTGGTCTGGAGGGCCATTTTGAGGATACTGAGGATGATGAGCAGTGATGGACTTGGAGTCCTAAATTTTATTTTCAGCTTTCCGTTTTGTGTTCTTTATTTCAATGTACTTTTTATTTGTGTCGAACATTTTGTTGCCGTGTCAGTCAGTTTTTAATTTTTATCCCCCGTTTGTAATGATTTCCTTTGTTTATTATTAATGAATCTGTTTGTTTTTGGAAATTTATCAGTCTCATAACAGTATTATACCAATGATATCTCAAAAAATTCAAAGGAGGATGATGCCTAAATGATTCAAAGGGAAGTGTACGGCAAAAGGAAGTAGGTAGCCACAACTCCCAGATAACTCAACTTGTAAGGTCCATAGCCTAAATTTTATTTTATTTTCAATTTTACATATATGAGTGTTCCATGCAACTGTTGTTTCTAGAACTTGCGATATTTCTTTAAAATGTGCAGAAAAAAAATGAAAAGAAAAGAAGTCGTTTACGAGACCAAAATTGCATATATGTCTCGAAGCAATTTTGCAACGTGAACACACCTGAAATGAAAGTGGATTTGGTGTTAAATCCAATCGGGATAACTAGCTAGCACTCAATTGAATCCAAGGTTGAAGAAAGGCACCGAATTTCAATTGATTTCGATAATTTTTCAAAATTCATATTTAATTTAAATTTCAATAAAAAATCAATATTTAATTATTTGATGTGAACTCAAAATGAGTGGATGTAAAGACGGTCCATTCTAGAATAATCCTTAATTGAAAATTACACTATATATTGGCCTATGTCCCCAATATGTTGGACATAACACACATTGCCTCTTTCTTCATCTGAATAGTTTCGAATGTATAGAGTCCAAGTTGAGAAAGAAACACAAACCAACAGATGTTTATTATCCGCTTATCTCTTTTATGTTTTAGATCACTGTCATGGAAGACTACGCAAGGAAATATTCATAATATACTTAATAAATCAACATGTTGCAGTTTCTAAAAATTTTTATCAAGATTTTGTGTTTGTTCTTGATGTTTATATTGATGTTCATATGTTTATAAGTTGTGTGTATTGAGCATGTCTTGTGTGATTAACTGTTATTAATTCTGACATCGTTCTCTCATTTTCTCTGCACCGCATTCTTTAAAATAATGCAAATCAATGATTATTTATCAATTAAAAATTTGTATTGTCATTTTTTTTACATCACATCATTTAGTTTAATTCCGGTAAGATATTATTCATTTTTCTCAAAATAAAACTTTATATTGTCATGTCATTCTTTCATTATCTTTTCACTTCACTTCATGTCATGTCATTTAAGATGAAATTACCAAACCAATTTTTAATCCAAGAGAATATTAGTAAATATATAATTCTTTTAATAAATATACCACACAAATCAACGACATTTTACCAAAATTAACTCTTGAAAACTTTGTAATATATTTACTACATTGACCACATGATGAATTATATGTTGATTCCTATTTAACTATTTCTTTATATAATAATACATAAACACAATTTGGCTCAATTTACTTGAAGGCCCATGATATTATTTTCACAAAATATATTATGTCTCTTTATCTTATTAACACATTAATTTAGAAATATAATTTTCAAAGTTCACTTATGACTTTTTATAACTTTTGATGTTTTTGAAAACTTTTTGGTTTCATTTTGTCATATAGTGGTCATAAAGCTACCTAATAAAGTGAAGACAATTTTCATTATTTCATCCAATTGGACATTTTTTGGTTTTCATTTGTCATGTAGTGATAGATAAGCTCTTGAAGTGTAGCTTCTTTGCAATGGTAGATATGCAAGCATGTGACTTCAAAACCTACTTTATACATATTTCTAAAACATGCATTGGTATTCCATTCAAATGTTTAGTAAAAACAAATTTATCGAGCTTTTAAGATAATGTGTCATTAAAAGTAGTATTATCCACTTTTTTATATTTGGCATCTCTAATCATATTCAATGCAAAATAACAAATGCTCCAAAATTCTTTTCTTAATGACACAATTTCTACTTTTTTTATACCATATCATTTATTTTTGGTAATAGGAATTTAGGGTGAGTGAATAGTGCATCGGTCTAAGATATACAATACTTTCAAACTAAAATAACACTTATAAAAGTATTTATATTTACATCCTTCTATGAAAACAAAGCTTGAATTCTACAAGTTTTACATTACACATAACATTCACTTAAAAACCTTCAAAAGCAAACTAAAAAGCAAAGTTTTCCAAATCATTAACAATTTTTTCGAATGATAAAAGTGTTAGTAATTAATTGTTAGATTAATTTTTTCTCTTTCATTCAAGCTAGAACCTATGACCTCCAACTCTTTATCATACCTCCAAAACCATTAACAAATACGTAATGACTTATTTTTAACCAATCTTTAGGTGACCAACTATTTGCTATTGTGCATGTGAAAAATCAATTTATTTTAAAAATATTCAAATATTTAAAATAATATAAGTTAATTTTGTTTTACTCATTAAGTGGTGCTAGTTTGATGTTACTAACACCACATAATAGTGTAAACAACTATATTGTTTTTTTTAAGCAAAACAAAAGTTAAATTAAAATAAAAGGGAAGTACAAGATTTGGGGGGCGAAGGATCTGACCAGTAAACCACAGTCTCAACTCCAAACGGGTGATACAAACAAGTCAGTACAAAAGTGGTACAAAAAAGATAAAAAAAAAACATGGAGTGAATGTTTAGAGCATCTAAGCATGTGTATGAATCGTCTATCAACACATAAACGATTAAGTTCCAACAAGCAACAACTCCCTGTAAACCCAGCAAGTCATAAACGCCCTTTCGGGAAACACCAACCAATGACAAACCAACAACAGTTCGCATAAGTCTTTAAGCATAAACCAAAAGTCAGTCGTAGTTCAAATCGAGGGATGAACAACGATGAAGCTTCATCACAGTCCACAGATGTCGTGAGAAGCAAACACAACTAATTTAAAGGTACGATGAATGACTACTACCGTCAACACGGAGCATCTACGCACCTAACCCTTTAGAGAAACATCAGACAAATCAAGTCTTGTTGAATTCAGATCGGGGGATGCATCCAACAAAATTTTGTTGTCCTCAATATTATGATTGCCACTAAGGGCCTGAGAAAATGAATGTGGTGTTGTAGTTTGCATCTAAGTAGTCGCTGTCCCACATGGCCAAGGGAAAATGCTATGACAGTGTCAGACTCCCTACATTTGTACCAAAACAAGATTGTTTTAAACGAGAAATCGTAGAAAGGAGTACGAAGATGCAAGGGAAACATGGTTCATCCTTTCTAGCGCTTATAACATCAACATGGTTGTGCTCCTGAACTGTGACCGACCTTTGTCCCATAATTGTAGTGAAATCACAGGAGCAATCCCAATAGAGAAACGATACAAAGCCTGCGAACATCGAAAGCCCTAATTGCATATGCTATCTACTAGTGATCACAAAGAAGGGTTTGAAGGCGTACATGCAATGTGATATAACCTTTACAGCATGTAAAGTGTCAACACGGTTGCACTCCCTTACTTGGATCAACCCCTATCTAGTGATTGAAGAGGGCTCATATGAACATCCACAATAAGGAAGAGCCACCGTACAAAAAGTTCATTTTAAAGGAGGATAAATAAGTCTTTTATGAAATAAATAAATCTTACAACTTGTGATTTTTTCTTATAAATAAGACAATTAATTTCTCCAAAAATCTTGTTATAAATGGGACCAAAAGAAATACTTTCCTAAAATATATTATGTACTTCTTTATCTTATCAATGTTCTCTCTGTCCCAAATTATAAGAAAGAAAAAAATACTAAAATCACACTTATTAAGAAAACTAAAACATAAAAATTTGAAGTATAACCTTTTGTGTTTTCTTTGGAATAAGTTGCATGAGAAGATGTAAAAACAATTTTCATTGACTATTCGTTATGAAGAAAATGGGAAATAGAGAAAATTGAAAGTAATTTGCATTTAATTTCATGAGAATAAGTAAGAGTTTTTTTTGAAAAAGATGTTTTTTTAAAAAAAAAGATTAAATAGGATAAAAGTTTTTTTTTTTGTTGCTTATAACTTGGGACAAAGAAAGTGAGTTTTTTTTGCTTACATTTTAGAACGAAGTGAATATTTATCAAGAAATATAATTTAAAAAATTCACTTATAACTTTTTATAACTTTTGATGTCATTGGAAACATGTTGGTTTCCTTTTGTCATATAGTTGTCATAAAGCCAGCTAATAAAGTGAAGACAATTTTCCTTGTTTTCATCTCATTGGACATATTTTTGGTTTTTAGTTGTCATGTAGTGCTTAACAAGTTTTTAAAGTGTAGATTCTTTACAATGGTAGATGTGCAAGCATGTGACCTCTACTTTACATACTTTTAAAGCATGTCTTGGTATTCCACCCAAATGTTTAATATAATTTTATTTTATTTTAGCTTTTAAGATAAGTTGTCATTAAAAGTAGCAACATCACCTTTTTTATTTTTTTTCAGAGACAAAATATTCAGTATCTCTAGTCATTCTCAACACAAAACAACAAATGCTTCAAAATTCTTTCTCCAATGACACAATTTCTATTTTGTGTTATACAATACTGTTTTTTTGCTAATAATAATTTAAGGTGAGAGAATGATATTAAATCTAAAATATGTAAAACTTTTAAACTCAAATACTCCATCCGTCCCATTTTAACTGAGCTCTTGCCTCATTTCACACTTATTAAGAAAAAGTGTATAAGTGAAAGAGAGAGAAAAATGATTTTGAGTGTCATTATCAACTATTGGTGCATTCTTCTTTATCATAAATGCAAAGTGGAATATATTGAATTGGGAGTGGTGAAGTAGTATTAATTAGTGTTATAATTGGAAAAAAGTAATTAACATTGTATTGAAAAGTGAAACGGGTCAATTTTTTTGAGACACTATTTTTTTGCAAATAACACAGTTATTATAGAATGGAAGAAGTAATATTTATAAAGATATTTATATTTACATCCCTCCACAAGCATTAACATTGGTTGAAATATACAAATTTTAGTTTCACATAAAATTCACTCACAAAGACCATCAAAAGCAACCTAAAAAAAAAACAACAAAACCTTCCAAAACCATCATCCTTTTAACCAATTAGTAGTAATATTAATAAAATAGAAAATGTTTTTGCAAGATGTAATTTGATTTATAGTATTATCAATCAGATACATCAATTATTAAATAAACAAAACATTTTAAAAGAAATAAAAGATACTATTTTGACTAATATAATATACAATCAAATATTATTTTAAAATTTCAATACAATGAAATTATTATAGTTGGTCGTTACCAAAATAACTATTATCCCAAGATAATTCATTATAATTTTCCTATTTTCTATATTTATTAATTATGTTGATATTTACAAAAAGGTTATAATAAAAGGAGTCAACATAGGAAGAAGATCTTGGAGCTAATTTAGTTTGGTGTTCAGTAATCTACTCTGGCGCCATAATAACACTACGCCTTCAGTGGCGTCTCTCTCTCTCTCTCTCCTTTCTTTTCATTCTTTGTTTCTTCCATTAAGATCTTCTTTCACTTATCACATCACATTCCTATTTCCTAGCACAGAACACAACCCTTTGTTCTTGTTCTTGTTCTTGTTCTGTTTTTCCTTTTTTTTTTT
>Ga0315914_1006179_pt1 | contig 17082 bp, 7 predicted proteins | sample MpolenodulesMG_FD_203920 | JGI IMG/M metagenome (GOLD analysis project Ga0315914, IMG submission 203920) | Medicago polymorpha root nodule microbial communities from Los Angeles, California, United States - elongated nodules | ecosystem: Host-associated > Plants > Roots > Nodule | place: USA...
ATTATATTTGCATTTATTTTATGTTTATGATTATGTATTGAATAAATAAATATTGAATAAATAAAATTGAATTTATTTTCTAATTTTGTATTTAATGAATAAATAAATTAGAATAAATATTGAAATAGAATAAAATCAAATTTATTTTTTAATTTCGAATTTATTTTAAGTGCATAAATAAATTAGAATTTATTTTCTAATTTCGAATTTATTTTAAATGCATAAATAAATTAGAATATAGCAAATAAAATTTTTAGAATAAAGTGAACAAATAATTTAGAAAATAAAAAATTTAGAATAAAGTGAACAGATAATTTAGAATAAAGTAAATAAAATATTTTAGAATAAAGTAAATAAAATAATTTGAAAATAGTAAATAAATTATAAAAAAAATCACTATGCGCCACTTAACTCACGCCACTCAACTTAACTGGCGCATTATTTTACACTTGCGCTAGTTAACCAGCGCATGAGCATTTTGAGCTTGGCTGCAGGGCGCGAGCAAAATATGCTGGGGGAAGAGCATAAATCCACATTCAATGAGTAAATTTAAGAAAAGTTTCTTGACCAAAAAAAATTAAGAAAAGTTTTTTTGTTAACTTATATGAAAAGTGAAAAAATAAGAGCATGTCTATTTTTAATTTTTCCAAGTTATAATTTTGGTATTCAAAATAGAATAAAAGTACATACACGTGCCTGTGTATATTTACAGGGAGATTCCTTAAGAGCACTTGATAAAAAAAATCTAAAAAAGAAACTTTATTTCGGAAATGACTCGCTTAACACTCTAAACTTTAAAAGTTGAATTTTTTATCTTGAGTTTGTCACTTATTTTTATTTTTTCTTTTTAACAAGTGCTCTTAAAACGTTTGTTATCGCAATTCATATTTATATAGGACTGTCGTGATCACAATTTTTATAAGAAAAAACTACTAATAACATGAACATGACTTTAACTCACAATGCTCTCACTTCTCTGTATTTAATATTTAATGTATGTGAATTTTACCTATAAACTGTTTAAAAATACAAAGATCAACATAAGTTTTTTATGATAGCTCATGAACACCGACAACTAATGAAGAAAAGTGAAAGAAACAATGAAAGAAAAAGAAAGAAATATATTCATCATCTTCTCATTAGTTTACTGAATTTGAAGTAACTAGAATCATTTTTTTACATACACACTGATCTTCAGATTAGGAATATTATTCTGACCAATGAAGTTGACATAGCTATAACTATCTAAGCACTATTTGGTTGAAATTGATGTGATAATAAAGCTGCAGTACATATTAATTATGATAAATTCAAAGTTAAATTGCATGTATAGTTCCTTAAATTTTAAAAAATGGATGAAACTTTTATGATAACAACTCAGGACACTGACCCATGTGTGATTCTACATAATGGGGCGCATTTCTACACATCGAACCATTACAATGATGGTAAATCCTAAACACATTTATTCTATATTTTTTTTTGTCTTTAAAGATGGATAAGGGAGATGTCTAGGATTCAAACTTGACCCCTATATATACTATGATTTATGTATTATCCTTTATCAAATGAGTTAAACTCACATGAGTATATATTCACTCATGAAAAATTATTTCTCATGAATATGAGTTTTTTTTATTTTATAAAAAGACACAATTTGTCGGGGGAATAACACCACCAATTTGTTTATTTCATGTCAATTCTAACATCCAAAATTTTGAGGGTCCAAAATTTTAAGAGCCTGCATTTCTGTGCATGCCAATACCTACATCTAGAATTTCAAGAAAATAAATTCATTAAAATAGGATTTTCAAAGTGTTTAAGACGGTCATATATTCCAAAAGTTATTCGTGTAAATCTTTTTTATCTAGGTTTTAGACACAAAAAAATTGACTAAAATAAATAACTTATTTTAACGTTAATAACTTACGGAACCTATTTAAATTTGTTTAACAAATGAGACCAACTAAAACCCAAAATAAACTTAAGATCAAACATACAATAAACTCCATTCATTCCTTTTTAAGCGTCTTTTTAGAAAATTAACATCAAAATAACGATGTGTATTTTTGCACATTTTTTTTATTATACCCTCATTTTAATCCACCGATAAGTTCTTATTTTTTGCACACACTTTGGCTTCGTTTAGATTGGTTTATTTAAGTTTATACGAGCTTATCTACTAACATAAGCTTTTGTAAAAGTGTTTGGATACATTAATTAAAAGAGCTTATACTAATTTCATAAGTTGCTTAAGTAATATTTTAATAAGCTCAAATTACAAACTTATCAATTGGCTTAACACGGTGCTTATGCAAAGGTAGTCCATTCGACTCCTACTGGGTGCTATTTTTCCAATTTCACACAATTATACTCCCTTTTTAACACACTTATCTTCTACTTCTTTTTTATTTAATGTCGATAATAACTTTTTTTTATAACAAATTTACTCCTATCTTTTAGTTTTATATTCTTATCTTTATCTTTTATGCTAAATTTTTTAGAGGAACTTTTATATGTCATGTAATTCTATATTTATTCTTTTGCTAAGTTATGTTAACCATCTTTATCATTTATGCTAAGTTATATATTTCTTACATACTTTTAAAAAGAATTTAATGGTGGTGCATTGACAATCTAAAACAACCTTGCACACACAATCAATCGAAACATTCACGGTTTGTTTGGTGCACATGATAGGATAAAAACATGATATGATAAAAAATTAGATAAGGATAGGATATGATAGTGATAGGATAGACACTTGTACTATCATGTGTTTGGTGCACACATGATAACAAATATGATAGTATTATTTTGTCAAAATTATAAGAAATATGATTAAAACAAGTTTCAATTTTTTTTTTAAAAGAAAAAACAAGTTTCAATTTTAAAACTAATCAAATCAGATAATTTGTTCCAAGATTATTCTTTTTGAATAGCAAATATAGTTTTAAGATTATATGAGCTGGTAATTTCAATTCTCAATAACCTAGTTTCATGATTATACGAGATATATTCAAAAACTATTTGGCAGGTAATTGAATAATTCACTTAATTAAATCAGACATAACTATATTGAATTGAGGCAGATAAGTTGAGATTGAGAGACGATGTAGAAAAAGAAGTAGGAGGCGAGAGAAATTGGGTTTCTTGTATCTCGTATGTGAGCTGGTAATTTCAACATGATGTGTTTTTTTTTCTTTCAACAATGAAATTGGGTTTCTTGTTTCAACATTACATGCGTTTTATTCGATCAATTGTTTAATTGATGGAGAATAGCATGAGGTGTGATGGAGAAGAGGCAAGAGGAGAGAGACAAGAAGGGATTTTTGGGGGAGGCACGATAGAGGAGAAGATACGCGTGATTTAATATCTTATCATGTTGTTAACCCATCGAATACTAAGGATTAGAAAAACAAAGGATGAATAGGATATGATTAGAAATAGGTTTAATTTATCCTTTTCTATTGGTGCACCAAACATCGGATTGAAGCAGGATATGATAGTTTTATCATACCATGTCTCCTTATCATGTGCGCCAAATAGGCCCTCAGAGTTACCACAAGAATTAAAACATTAATTGAATTGATGTGACAATTCTAAATGTTCTAATTGATTGTGTATGCAAAGTTGTTTTAGATCGTCAAACTCCAACATTAAACTCTTTAATAATGGTTGTGATTCTTTATTATTCTTTTAAAATAAAATATATTAACATTTTATATTTGCTTATATAACGACATATCCAAACACTTCAATTTATGTAGGTACTTATTAGCGTAAACATCCAAACGTAAAAAGCCTATTGAGTATAAGCACTTATGATATAAGCTCCGATGTTATAACCTCTAATGCTATAAGCATCTGTATAAGCTGTTTATCCAAACGAGACTTTTATCTTTCCAATAAATTTAATATGTTATCGTTCTCTCGTAACAAACAATTGTCGTTACTATCTTTTTCTCTAACAAATTCCTATTTTTTTTGCGCTCTCTCATAACAAACAATTGTCAATTTTCTAAATATTGTGCACATCTTTTTAATTATTTTAAGTCAATATAAAAATTATTCCAACATCACATTAATCAAAATTTAAGAAAAAATTAACTTTCTTCCAACTCCTTTAATTAAAGTTAACGCTTCAACTATGGCTTCAACCAATGTTGGAGTCACATTTGAAATTTTTAACAATTGTTACTCATCTTATTTATAGAATTTTAACTCATCTTGGAACCATTGTTTGGAATAAAATTTTGTTTAAATTTAAAGATAACAAGAAACAAACTTTGTTTAAAAAAACAAACAAACTTTGTTTAAAAAATACAGACTTTAATTTTTCAAATAGATAGCATTAATTAGTTTTATTGAAAAAAGATAAGAGTAATTGACAAAAAATATAATTGACAAATCGTATCCTTAAAATAAAAATAAAAAAATTAAATAAGAACAAAAAATTCATCTTAAGAAGATACTTAAAATGAAGGAAATAGTTATAATGTCTAAACTAATGGTGATCGATGCTAGACCGTAGACAGTAACCTTAGTGGCCTCAATTAGAATAACGTCATCATTATGACGCCACCTTAAAGTCCAAGATAGTGGTCACGTGGATAATAGAGGAACCTTCATGGAATCCATCTAGGAAGGTGTTTGGAACGATCAACACAAAAGCATATCAGGAAAACACTATTTTCATCCTTCTACAATAAAGATGCTAGCATTATTTTATAATAATAAATAATGCAATATAGTAGTATATATATAGAAATTAATGGCCTATAGACATAGAAAAACAAAATAATATGTCCACAATTGCACACACTACCATTTATATACCAACAACCCATAACTGAGTTTATCTATACAATGGACTACTATTTTGTAAACCCTCATGCTACTCCAAATTTTGGTCACTCTACTCATATGGTTCCTAATCCCTCTTCTGAGTTTATACTATCTGATTATCTTATGCTTGATGATATTTGTATTGATCACCGTGATCAAGAATCTCGGTCACAAAGTACCGAATCATTAGAGAAGGTAACCTTCAATGATGCCAATCAAGAATTCAATGATGCAACCTCTAAGAACAATAACATGTAATTTCCTTCTCCCTTAATTTGTTTTGCTCTTCTTCATTTAAAATTAAGAAGTACACTTTTAAACATGAAAAATATAGTTTTTTAATCTTCAGATGGGTAAACGCGAACAAAATGGTGTTTTTTCTCGTCTAAAAGTTTACTTTCTGAGGGGATCGGTTTAAGAAATCATGGCAATAAACAAAATTCCCTTAAGGAAATGCAATCATGTACTTTACAATGTGTAAGATTATTTATTGAAGAATTAATGAAGCATATACCATCGGTTCATTATTTCATTTGTATAAACATTTACAGTTTTTTTTTTTTTTTTGCTAATAAAGTGTACATATTTTGGATTGTGGGGGGGATAATGTTTTTGCAGAAAATACAAAAATGGGATTAAGCGAAATAAGGTGGAAGTGGGGCCAAAGATAGCCTTTAGAACAAAATCAGAGCTTGAGATTATGGATGATGGATACAAATGGAGGAAGTACGGGAAGAAGTCTGTGAAGAACAGTCCTAACCTAAGGTAATAAAAGGAAAATACTATGTAAAATCTTAATTTCTTACACCTTAAATTTCATTTTGTATTTGAACAAAGTAGCTTTAGGGTGGAGAAATATCTTGCATAGCCTTTCGTACTATGATGTTTGAAAATTATTTGAAACTCCAACAATGATTGACGATGCTTCTTGTAAATATAAGTTCATGATATTGGTCTTCCTTTTGGCTAAGATGATGACTCATTTGGGGTTGAATCAGCAAAAAAAAAAAATGAAGAAAATGAATATTAGTAGTATACTATAAAATGAAATATCTTACATATTTGAAAATTATTTGAAACTCTAACAATGATCGACGATACTAGATGATGACTCATTTGAGGTTGAATTTGCAAAAAAACAAAGAAAATGAATATTAGTATTACTTTAAAATATTCCCTCAATCTCATAATATTTGACATTTTATATTTAATAAAATATTAATCACATTTTTTACCACTATTCAATATAAGCTTTAGAAATTTAACTTAGCTAAGCTACTTTTAGTTAAACGTAACCAACCAGTGGATAGGGCAGTACTTCAGGTAGCTAGATAACTTTGTGGCTGCTGGTCATAGTGCTGACTAATGGCTTGAGATAGGGACTACTCTTGTCTTAACATAAATTAGTTAGGTTTGACAAATGGACCCCAGTTTGAAATTTCATTTTTGGCTGATTAAAGTTAGCTAGATGATAAAAAACGAGATTTGGCTAAGCATTCTGAAATACAACAACATAAAAATTCCTTGTTTTGACTTTATATATTTTAACAAATTATACCTTTTTAGCAAATAGCAACAAGCTAAAATATTAAATTAATGATGACACAGGAACTACTACAAATGTTCAAGTGTGGGATGCAATGTGAAGAAAAGGGTGGAAAGAGATAGAGATGATTCGAGCTATGTGATAACAACTTATGAAGGTGTGCATAACCATGAGATTCCATTTACCTCCCACTGCAGCCAAATCTCTTTTGTGCATTATGATGATGCATATAATTAATCAATCACTGCAGTGCAAACTCACTGCTTTAACTCCCTCTCAAATTGTATTCTCTCACATCTTTTTTTTCTTCTTTCTTTCAATTATTACTAGTGTACGTCAATATATAAATGAGAAATGAAAATGGTTACTTTCTTAGGAAATATTTAGTACACGAGTCAACCAAATTAAGCATACTTGTTATTTAAAATATTCTGTCACGTATTGAAATGAAATGTATACAAAAAGAATGATAAATAAATAAATCTCTACAAAATGGGAATCTTTACACAGATGGAATTGCAACCTATAGCTAAGAGCCTAAGACCAAGAAACTTAGACGACTAAATTACTGATTGATGTTGCATTCTCGCAAATACACACTGTCATAATCAACATACTTCGTCCAATAACCTTTAAACTTCGGAATACTTATCTCCAGCCACGGTTTCAAGTTTCCGTTATAGTGTATTACAGCAGCCCTTTCAATATCTTTTTGGTTGACATTGGTGTTGTAGCCAAGACCTAAGACATGCCAAGATCGGTTCAGCGGGAACGTGCGTTTCCAGAATGTTATAAGACCAGGTGGCAGTGTTCCTAACTTCCATAGTTGTCTATCATGATTCTGTAGTCAGGTAAATTAAAGAGGAAAAATTGTCAAGAAGGAAAACAGCAATGAAAATTGAAAAGAAAAAAATTTTAATAGCAGATGCATTTCACTCAATTTTGTGATGTTTTGGAAAAGTAAATTAAAGTGTGCTTACCAGCTTCTGCCAGTTGTGGTACACCTCTGTGATGTTTTGCTTCTTCCATTCGACTAAATCAAAAACATTCATACCATATGCCCATCCACAAGCACGAGGGTCAAAATTCTTTGCAACAAGAGGATTTGAGAAGTTAAGGTAACTATCAAATCGATGGAAACTTTTTGTACAAGTTTCGACAGCACCATTTATGTTACCCTTCAAATTAATCGACCAAAGATCAGTAAGATCCTTCCGCACAACTACATCGTCATCCAAAAACAGAACCTTATTGAGCTTTGGGAATATCTCTGGCAAGTAGAAGCGGAGGTGGTTCAACATAGATAAATACTTGGGATTCCGAAACATGAGTTTAGAATCAAAAGTAGCACGATGAGTTTTGAAGTAATAATTAATCATATAAGGAGAATCTAGCTGCTTAAGAACTGGACTATAACTCAAATTCAACCATGAAAAATCTTCAATTTTCTCAACTTGAATTGTCGCCTTTCTAGGTGGATTCGCCAGAAACCACATCCTCATTGCCGCATAATTGAGCCTATCAGTAACAATGTGGAAAACATGTTTCGAGGCATCCTGCAAATTTATTAAAATCACATTAATAGTGATGCTGATCAGAAAGGAAAATGGGACCATTATATTGTAACATTTTAGTTTTTTTCTTTCCGTCTTTTATTCATCACTACCTCGGGGCCAAATAAAATGGAAACAAATTAGTTTGTGAGAAAACTGAGAGAATAGTGATTTAACTGCAAAGATATACCAAATTTTATTTGCTGTTTTATAGTCCTGGCTAATAAAACAACTCAAGAAATTTCCCTGAGAAAATAACTTACCTTAGCATGGGAAGCAGTAGAATTCACAACAACAGCTGTTGCCAATATGTTATCTGAGAATATTGCGTAATGGTATAGCCCAGGATCTTCTAAGTTCTCTTGATTGGGGAATTCTTGCTGAGAAGAATTCAAGTTATAATATTCAGATGTAAGGCGCAGCGAAAGACTTTGGAGACCTTTAGGCAGTGTCTTTGCTGTCAACTGTGTTAAGAACAGGTTCTTTTTCTTGTGCGCTCGAAGCTTATCCTCTGATAAGTGGATCATAGTCCTAAGCTTCTTCACAGCTGTGGTACAATTATTTTGAATTTTCCTTCCCTTCGTCAATGATTGCTCCATTGCCTTCATTCTCTCGTTTGCACTGCATTAGTAGAATTACAAATATAAGCTTAAACTGAATAAAATGTAGATCAGTGCAGAGCTAAACTATTCAACATATTATATGCTGCTGAAGAATAAAGTTAAAGATTAAATAACTAACTTCATAGCTGATACTTGAGGTGATAGCTCAGTGGTTAAAGCTTAGCCTCGTAACCTCAAGGTATTGAGCTCGAATCCCATTGGGGACAGTTGTAAAATGGCAATTAGTGCTACTTGAATTAATAAAAATTCCCCCGTCCCCATTTAAAAAAAAAAAAAAAACCCTAACTTAATAGCTACAATAAAATTGGAAAATCCTGATGACATGAAGATTCTTAAAGGCTCACTTACTTCTTTGGCAAGCTAGAATCTTTGCTTGCATCTCCAAGTGTTCGCGAAATTTCCTTTACCCGTAACTGAAGCTCCCGAGTGAGATGGGGAATTTTCTTTACTTTCTGAAGGGAAAGATAAACTTTAGCTTGGATGAGCTGGTCCTTTAGTTTCCGTACCAGAGCATCAGATGATGTTTTGCCATTATGCTTGATGGTTTCTTGTAACACGGGTCCTTTATTGCTTACTTCGCTAGAAGATTCAAAAGGTTGTTTCCCTTGCTTAGTAAGCTGAAAGAAGATGAACCAAATTTAAAGAAGAAAATTTCAATCAGTAGTTTTCCTCGCTTATACAAAATACATATGTATCAAAGCCAAAGCAATGGAGTGATGGATGGAAATATTGAATCCAACCAACATGCATGTGTTGTATTTATACTGCCATGATAGCACCTGCATAAAATAATTTTGTCTAACCACAAGTGCATACACAGATGCATCCAGCCATGCTGACGAAAAGACATTAAACACGAACAGGTGTTCTTTCACAATTAAGAAGTGTGTTTGAGATATCAATACAGTCAGATTTAAACTCCTAATAGGAAAACAAATTAAAGCAAGTACACTGAATACTATATTTGGTAAATGATGCACAGCCTACTCATATAAATTTCCTAGCATGACCAGAAACCGAAGGAAAGTTTTGTACCCGTAGTTAACAAACTAACAATAACAAGCAAAACAATACCATGATGTAAATATGTCACTTATATAGTTCAGATGTTTGATCAGAAGCAAAACAATTTGTCACTTACTATATCATGAGGCAAATTATTTATGTTTGAAGAGTCCTCTGGATACACAACCCTAATCGGTTTCTGAAGGACGGTAGAGGCTTCCTATTATCAAAATGAGAAATTTCAACAGGAAATTACCAAGGAGTTCATCCACATATGCAGATAAGTTTGTTGATAGGTGTGTGTAGCGGAGAAAGTAAAGGTGTAAACTAACAAAAATTTACCTCCGGTAGCAGATGCAAATGGGAAGAGTTTGCTTGATCGACAACCTAACATGACATAACAAGAGAAATTCGACAAATTTAAAGATCTCAATCAACAAAAAATAAACAATCAAAGTAGTAATAATTCTTTCAAATACTATTACTTACAAAAGTAGTTACATTATGAACAAACTCTTGTTCAGCTGCAGAGTGCATATAAAAGAAAGTAAAAATAAACAAAGAATTTAGGTTAGTGTGTAAAAGTAAGAAATTTGAATTCAATAAGCAAACAATGAGAAACACACCAAAGGAGTAGTTGAAGGCGGTGAGACGATCAGTGTAAGTGTAAAGCAGAATTGGAGTAAAAACAGTAATACAAAGAAACAGAAGCAGAATATTTCTAATGGCCACCATTTCTAAGCAACAAGTTAGGATTCTATTTCTTAGGCTAGGGTTTAACAAAACTTGATGCAAAACATTGAATAGTAATCTCTATTAATAGAGGTACATAGACTCACTCAATCATAAATCAAGAACAAATCATTATAAAAATGAACAATATAATGGTAAAAGATACTCTGCTATAATTTAAAAAGATACTAAAGATATTCATAATTAATATTGTAACAATTTAAAGCAAAGAAAGATATGAAGGAGCAGTGGAACGAACCGACTTAATTAAGGTGGAATGGAAGTAGTGAAAATTTGAATCACTCCTTACTTATATTAGGTCCCAATTCAGCTAATGTATTTGCGCACGTGTGCCCCATTTGTAAGTTTTTTATGCATACAATAAGGCACCTTATTATTTTTTTTAATAAAAGAATAAGGCAACTTATGATTCCCCTAAAAAAAAGAAGGCAACTTATGATTATGATTAATATTGATTGATTTTTTTTTTAGATTTAACAAAAAAAATTATTTTTGTTTGCCTACTACCCATAAAAATCCATTTTTAAAAAAAAGAGTTTTGACTTGTACATGTGCTACCTCCTTGTTTTTGAGAAAAAGAATTAGATTTTGAGAAAAGTTAATCCTAATAGCTTTTCATTTTATCGTCAAAATAAATTTTTCTAAAAATCATACATAAAAACTTAAAAATGAACAAAGTGATTTTTTAAAGAATTTTTTTTAAAAAAAAATCTGAAACAAACGGGACCAATATCTATTCTATATGTCCCTAAAAAATATTTTATATGATATACTCTCTTTTTTGTTAAATAACTCAGTAACTAGAAATCCACTCAAGTGAATTAGTAGGGTGTTCGGAGTTTGAACCTTGTCCCTTACATATATTATGCAATTCCATTATCAAGTTTATGTGGATCATATGATACACTCTCTAATCATATATATAGGTCAACAAATTTGAACCACATACGTAATTTTTGTTTAAAATAAGATCGAAGGGAGTATAAACGGAGTGTATGGCTTTGGTGTGATTTTTTTCTTTAATATTTATCCTTTATTTAAACTATTTATCATGACATATATCAATCAATATATCTTTTTAAATACATTAAGTCACAATAGAAAAACAGACAAATGTATTTAAGTGTAAAATTTATAATCCTTAAACAAATAAATTTATTTACTATATTTAATCAAAATATTTGTATCGAGCTAAGAAAAAATAAATTGGACTACTTACCCCGTTACCTAAGCATTCTATATGGAACGCAATTTCCGATCCCATCAGAACGCAGCTTCCGATGGTTATGCATAAAGAGTAAAGACATTTTCAGAATTTCGGGGGGCCTGTGAGCAATGTAATCCTTGGCTCAATTCCTACAAAATTGGAGCTGTTTATTCTCCCTCAACATTTCATATCCAAATTCACGGGTCCTGAACTTAGCAAGCAGAAAAATTCAGGATGTTCCCCTTTATAAGACCATGTTCAGCTACACACATATATTGGCATTTACTCTAACAGCGCATTCAAATAAGACTGTACTTGCACTAATTTTGAAACATCTGTCTCTTTCTCTCATTATTTTACTTAAAAGGTATGATATTTTCACAAATCTCGTTTTCATACGACCTTTACATCTCCTTATTTCTCTCATTTCACATCACACCCACCGTGTTTCATCACCCATTTTTCAACTCAACCTTACTAACAAATTAATTGTATTAAACTTCAAGGGGTCAAACATCTAAAATCAACAACAAAAAAAGCTGGCTATTACTTTGACTAAATATACAATGGTGACCATTGAAACATCTATTACGTATTGCAATTCAAAATTGAAAGTGTAAGGTTAAAGGTGTAGTTAAGAAGTGAACTAGTAAAACAACAGTTCCCTACACAGAGGATGACAATATAAAATGTACAAACAGTATGATGTAGTCATATTAAACCAGGCTTCGAGCGCGCTTGGAAGCAAATATTCATGGAAACTTGCAAAGCAAACTTAATGTTAAGCTTGCTCAGGATTGGAAGCCAACAAATGGCTAGCAATATTTGTATTGTTAAAATACAGATAAGCATTTTTGCCAGAAGATGTTTTGGATAAAAAGTTAGAAAAACCAGTGTAGCTGCCATCCAACTTTTTTAAGCATATTTTCGCAATAAAATCGAAGAGCTTATTTTCTTGCACAAAAGGTTGAGCTGCGTAATCTTTAATTGGCATCCACTGAATAGAAAAACAAACTATGTTAGAATGGTCACCACCGGTTATAAACAACTCAAGACTTTACAAAGTTTGCTAGTACCAATTTCAGGATAGATTATCAGCATATAACCTTCATTGACATATAGCTTCACAAGAGTATAGTATTTTGTTTTCTTTTTCAATTGATAATTTTTATACAAGTAGACGTAGTGAAAGTATCATATTACTGTTTTTGTTTCGTTTGTAAAGGAAATGGTGAAATAACAAAATACACGTTTCTGCTATTTCCTTACAAAGTTTCTAAAATATAGTAAAAAAATGTGATATTTTTAATTTGTTGAAACATATCAATTGAAAAAAAAAGACATGCCAATAGATGACCACTCAATTAGTGGGATTCATTTCAAATGGCCTTTAAAACATATACAAATGTATACCTTAGCTGCTTCAATTTCTGAGTCCTGACGTTGAATGTCAGAGGACTGAGGTTGCAACATGCAAACAAAGAACAAATCTGATTTCTGGAAGAAAGATTTATGGCTTTGCCTGATACCAAAGAGACAACGGAAGGAGAAAATACAGGTCAGTCACATGCCATATATTTCAGCCAGAAAACTTGTGAAACTATATGCATAGCAATATGATGGTTCTTGAGTAAAATGCATATGAAACAATTAAAAACATGTATGGCAATATTCACACCACATACTAGTAGATGAAGTTAGTGGGTTACTATTACCTGAATGCTAAAACTTCAACAAACTTTGTCTCTATCTAAAGGAAGAACAAAAGTAACGGCATGAGACTTTAAGAAGGTCCAGAAAACACATGAAAATAAACTATAAAGAAAATAAACTCAAATAACATAATGTTTGCCAAAACAAGTTCCAAGTCAAACCCATAACCTGATCGGACTTTAATTGTTTGTAAGTGCAGCAAAAACTGATTTTGGAAAACATAGTTAAACAAATGACATGATGTGATGAAGAATATTTGTTAAGAAATTTTCAAAAAATTACAAAAAGTAATAGATTTAAAAGAAAGAAACATGGTCCTTTTATGTTGTGAAATAACTAGCGGAGACTTTGGTTAAAAGAAGTGTTAAAGAACATGATAAAGGCCATAGAACATGGCTATGGTATACTATACAATGGAGTAATATAAATATTACTAATAATTAATCATATTTTATTTTGATGAATACTTAGTTACAATATTAATAAATCTGTCAGAGACAAAAAAACTGACAAAGTGTAATTTATAATTTGATTTATAGAGTTTGTTGTTATTTGAACAAACTAGAAGCAAAATACTCTTAAATTATATAGTTCGTGTTTGCTTACCCCCGTCTCTTCCTCAACTTCTCTAATTGCAGCATTGCAAATATCCTCACCCTGCAAATAGAATTAAAATGTATCAAAAGATAATTTTAAATTTTTCATAATTTGATCAAATCATTTTAAATGTTTCATAATCTGATCAATAATCAATTTGTTATCATACTTCATCAACAACTCCAGTAGGCATCTTCCATACACCCGTGCCTCCAAATTTACCACTGGTTTCTTGAACCACAAGCACCTATCAAATGAAACAAGACGATTTAAACAGAATCAGGGACTTGTATTATCAAACTATAAAACACATCTTTATTTAGCACAAGCAATATAATAACCACGTAAGTAATAAAGGACTACAAGTTGTTGGTCGGGGAACAAAGACAAACAAGGTAAATGATGTTTGAATTGATCATCAAAATTGACACCAATTAGAGAGAAGAAATGTTGATTTTGTAGTAAGGAGAGTAGATCAAATGGAGGGTAGTAAAATCACTAGAGACATAGGAAGACCTAGAAAAACTATATGAGAAACTACTAAGAAAGATAAAGAGATTAATGAGTGGGATCGAGATATGGTATATGATAGAATATTATGGCGTAATTTCATCCATGTAGCCGACCCCGTTCACACTTAGTGGGATAAGATTTGGTTGTTGTTGTTGTTGTTGTTGTAGTTGTAGTGTACATTGTATATGACGAAAAGTAAGTTACTGAAAGATAGAGATATACAGTATCACATACGGTGTCTCAAACCACATGGTCAAATAAGAAAATTGAGCAAACAATTACCTCTTGGAAATGTGTTCACATTGTAGGCCAAAAAGGTGTAGAGTAGTCAAAGAAAAAATTGGACCTTGTACAAAATGTTAGTGAAAGCTATCCAAAAACATAGAAGTTTGAGAGTCTGTGAATGTCAACCAAATTTTTTAATATATACATCCTTATATGTGTTCTTTGTGCTTTCGTACTTTTGAAAAAGCAAAGACCAAAATTAAACTGACTAGTTCTCAGATTTTCCTGAATACTTATCCTTATACATTTCTAAAAGCTTATACATTTACCTCACTTTCATTTGATAATTTTATCAAACAACGGTTATTTGTTTTCAAATTGCAAGAAGATAATTTTGTATGAAGTTATCCAAATACGATCGGTCTAAAATTAATTTGTAACATGTATTTTGCATGACACAGAAAATTCAAACATGAATGATTAGTGTCAAAGAGAAATCAATGAGGAACCAATGAAGGATTACCTCCCTCTTGTCATTGAAAACAAAAGCACCAATGCCGACACGATGTGAAGCATTTGCAGGAAATCTAACAGAGGTACCAGGCATCTGATATACAAGCATCAAGTAATCTGCCTCAGCATGATGGTACTTAAATCCAGCCTACAAAATAAAAGAAAAAAAATAAGAAAAAAGAATTGTTAGGATTCACATTCAGACACTTTATAAGCTATATAGTGAAATATATATCAGTAACATATAAGGGACACGACTCATATAACCAAATCAATTATGAAGCATGGACATAGACAAACAAAGACACTGGTTATATGTAATCGCAATAATAATTTAAAAAAAAAATAGAAGTGATAGAATACAAAAACGTTATTTATCAATGTCGTATCCGTGTTGGACATCAGACACAACTCCAATTTAGAGTATCAGAGCTACATAAGTTACGTAGCACCGACACCTCTGATTGAAGGTGTGTTTGGTGTCTGACTGACACCTATACATATAATTAGTTCATTTTCTCAAAATATCAGAGTGTCAACATGTCGGTGCTTCATATAAATCTTAACTCATCAACTTGAAATTTTAGGCTCCTTTTTGTGAGCAAACATGTAAGTTGTAAACTATGTTGCAGTAAAGTAAAAAATGTATATACCTGGACAGCAGAATGAACAAGATTTGAATGAAGAATGGGCAAATTAATCCATATTCCCTTCTTTCTCTGTTCCTGCCAATGGGAGACTGAATCTTGCAATTTAGAAGCAAAGGAAGACGAATCCATAGACTTGTGGACAGTTAGAATAACACCTCCGTATTTATCTTCTTCCACGCTCATTTTTTCTTTTTCTTCATCAATAACCCTTTTCCCTCCTAATTCATCCTCAATTGCCTCAGACATACTATGCATCAAGAATAAAACGCTCGAAATGAATTGATCACGCAAAAAATATATGATGATAGTTTTTTTTTCTTCCTGGTCTTAAATATAATGGGCACTACGCGTTTTTTAAATTTTAAATTAAAAAGTCGTTGGAGTCGAAAACGCTATGAATTTGAGCGAAGTAGAATTCGTCAAAATACATCGTGAAGCGTGTTTCTTCTTATTTTATTTGAAGAGGAACCGTTTTTCAAAGAAGAGATAAGAATGATGAGAAATACCCGACAGTAGACGAGTAATAGCTTGGATATGTAGCAGATAAGCAAAAGACCGTCTAAGAACGGACGACTTTAATTAAGGTTTGAGTTGAGTTGAATGAGCGAGTGCGAGTGCCGGCGGAGAAACGGTGGCGGTGGCACTATCAGTGAGATGAAAGGGGTAGTTTGGTTCCTTACTGTAATGGAACAGTGTGATTGACCACCGTTTTAGTAAACTATTGGTAATCATCAATCAATTAAAGGGATTTGATTATGTATTGATACAGTTGTTGGAATACCAACTAAGCTATGTTAACGGACACCTTATTTAATCTATGAAGTTAATAGAAAACAGTGAAGGACTTGAGTTCCGTGAGAATTTTTTTCCTTCTTCCGAAAGTTTTGAATGTGACTTAATCATGTAGGTTCTATTTCAACTTGACTTAAGTCGTGTTAAGTATAACTACGGGTTTTTGTACAGTTTCATATATAAAATATTAAATTGGCTATATTATTAATCCTAGAGTTACATCAAATTAAGTGACAATTAAGAGTGATCGACATGCACAATCTCAAAGAAGCAAATTAACATTTAGTTTGCATCAACAAAAATGAATATGGAGTCAAAGTCATTACTTTGCCAAAACAAAGTAATGTTATAGTCTACTATAGTGATTTTTGCAAATAAAAAGTCAGAACAAAAACTTCATGTAATATAATATAGGAGAAATAAAGAGGCCGACAAAATTAAGTGAAGTTTCTAATGAAAAAATTATCATATGGATCAATCAAATTATCTACAATTTTAAAGATGCAACTTTAATATTGTAACACGTAGTTAGCGAACACAAAAA
>Ga0315914_1006183_pt1 | contig 17073 bp, 8 predicted proteins | sample MpolenodulesMG_FD_203920 | JGI IMG/M metagenome (GOLD analysis project Ga0315914, IMG submission 203920) | Medicago polymorpha root nodule microbial communities from Los Angeles, California, United States - elongated nodules | ecosystem: Host-associated > Plants > Roots > Nodule | place: USA...
GCGGCAGAGATTTTAAAATTATTTTACTGTTTTACCCTTAAACTTAATTAAATAAAGAAACTACTTGATTTTACAATTTCAGAGACTAACCAATGACAAACACACATCTAAGCTGTTTATTTTATCTTAAACTGACTCATATATTTTCCACAACACGACATGAACCAGTGAATTAACATTAAAAAAAAGATCAACAAGCAATAATAAATTGAATTAAAATAAGATAATAATAATAATAAGGTCGTTGACATCAACAAAGGAGTAGTAGAAGTGGTTTCAGATGTAACAAATAGTCGTTGACATCAACAAAGGAGTAGTAGAAGTGGTTTCAGATGTAACAAATAAGAGTTATAGATAATATAATAATAAAAGTTGTTACAAAAAAAAAAAAAACTAATAATAATAAATAATAATAAAAGTTGTTACAAGGTTAATATTGAGATTTGAAATTAATTTAAGGATAATTATGGCAATGCAATCAAATTTTAAAAAGATTTGCTCCCCTCCCCTTCCCTCCCCTTCTAAAAATTGAACCAAACACTTCAAATTAAAAATCTCCCCTCCCCTTCCCGCCCCTCTCCTCCAAAACTCTCGAACCAAACGGACCCTTAGTGGTTAATTTCTTCACCAATAAAATGACTTTAAGAACCTTTAACATAAAATTTAGAAAAAAAGAACTTACTTCTCCTAAAGTTTGGTTTACGTGTCCCTTCTATTTGTTTGGAAAATTACACTTATATCCCTTTTAGAGCATCCATATTTGATAAGGAGATTTAAAGGGTACTTCCTTATTAGGAAGTTGGTACTATTAGATACTCTCAATGAAGGATATTTTTGAAGAAGCATTGGTACATATGCAGGTACCCTTGTCTGCTATGTCATTTTGTGGGCCATGGATTAATAAAAAAGGGTGATGTATAAATGACAAAATCCACTTAAAAACTACCGGCACCTAGCACCAACAGTAAGGATCTATAAAACACGGATACCGACACTATCACGCCGATACTACTATTTTTTTTTAGAATATCACATAATTCAGTGTAATTATCACCGCTATTTATTCAAAGAGCATATAAAAGATATAATACCAGGAACTAATTTGCTTTCATCAGATCCAATAAGACAGTGAGGAGGATAAGGAGGTTCAGGAATATCAGGATGATGAGAATCAAGATAAGCAAATATTGGCCAATTCTTCTCCGCAAATTTTTTTGATAGCTTCACTGATTCTTCCACCATCTTACTAATTTTCTCATCGTATTCTTTTGGCGCCTATAATAACAAGAACAAAATAAAAAAAATAAAAATTATTTTTTCAATTGCAGCGAAAAAGACAAAGGTATGATAACAGAGTACGTTAAAAGGAAAAAAACAGAATAGAAAAGAATAATTACGAAGTTGCCGGATCCAACGGTGCAGAAACCATTAACAAGATCAACGAGGACAAGACCGGTTTTGAAGTTATCTGATAGAAGAAGAGGTTGTTGTTTTACTGGGATTTCTTCCTTGACAAGCTCCACGGTCGGAGATTGAGATTCAGAGCCCATGTTGTTTGGTTTGGGATTGACTGTGAAGGCAAATTATTTGACCCTATCACGTAATTATCCTTATATAAAGGACAAATTGTGTGTGTTTTCAATTTTGATAATAAACTAAGGCGCTATCATTTTCTTAGTGGTAGTAGCTGAGATTTTTTTTCATTTTTTTCTTTCTTTTTTTAATTCTTTTTTGGGTGTGTTTGATTTGATAAAAAAATGAAGGTTACCGCCACATGACAACTTCAGTTATATAAAGCTTGATTTGTAAAACTGTTTCCGAGATTGGATAAAAACTAAAATTTTCGTCTCTCATCAAACCACAACACAACTTTTTGTTCTAAACAAGTTGTCTAAGATACCAAAATGACATTTTGTTCACAAAAAATTGTATAAGATCAAAAATTATTCAATCTCATAAAAATTTGTCATGTGTTGTTCTGTCTAGTGTTGTGTTGTTTTATCTTGTATTGTTTTACATGACAACTTTCTTCTTCTAGTGTGGACATGTATCAAGAGGAAACAACGTCATTCAAACTAGATAGTGGTTACATATGCTTAGTATTTATAAAATTCACTTTAGTTATCGTTGGTAGAGACATTGCATAATATATATGCAGGGTTAGACATTGAGGTTCAAATACAGACAATCACTTATTCACCTTAAATGTTAGAATTTCTAGTCATTAACTACTTGACAGAAAAACCTCACTTTATAATATGGATAAAAATTAAAAACGATAAGTTAGAATAAATATCGTATTATGTTTTAATCGTGCTTAGGATGACATTATGTTTTAATCGTGCTTACGATGATACAATATGATTGTCATCATAAGCACGGATGAAGCATAATATGAACATGATTTTTTTTCAATCCTACTTATGTTACGGATCATCTAGTCCTAGACCTAATTTTGATGTCATTGGTATCACCATGACGAAAGTTGCTCTTCTTCTTTTTAAAATTGTTCATTCCTTTAATTCAGCGTAAGTTAATTCATGCTGACACTTCTAACAGTGTCGGCGTGAGTTAACTCACGTTGAATTAAGTAAATGAGCAAAAACGAAAGGAAAAAGAGCAATTTTCCAACGTGACTTGCCTGTAGTTTCCCTTGCGTTTTTTCTCTTTCCTATTTACCGAAAATAGCACAATTTTTGTCAACGAAACAAAAGAATTAAATTTTTCATTAATTGCAATGTTTTTATGCATATAAATATTGCAATCGAAAAGATTGTCTCTCTAAAGGAATTAAATTCTTGCGTAAAAAAAAAAAACTCTAACGTATGCTTAAATTGTATACATGGAATTGGAGTATGACACAAGCAGGCAATAGGCAGTGAATGTTGGGATGAAGGTGAAAAGTGTGACGATCAATAGCGACACAGAAATTGAAGAATGATCACGAAACTTCTATTTTGGTTGTATTTTCAATTTTGATTATAGCCCCTTATAAGATGGCAAAAGCTGATATGAGATGAGGATGTAGTGATACAGTGTATCATATTTACATGAGTGCTCACAGTTAATGATAATTAAGTTTAAAAACAATGATAATTAGTCTAGTACGTACGGCTCATACAGTAAAAGGTTGGAGAAACACTTGTGTTCCAAGGGCTAAATCAAATACGCAATTATTCACTTCTCAACTCTTAAAATATGTAAATTTTACGGTAGACTCTTAAACTATTGTAGAAGAAGGGATCAAATTTCTTCAATGTGATGAACCAAAATTTAAATTCCGACAAAAAGAAGTATCTTTGTTAGTGTCGGACCTTTGATTATTTGAAGTGAAGGCAACCTATGAGAAATAAAGAAATAATAGTGATAATTAAATAATAATGATAATTAACAATCATGGATTGAGAGGTTAAAATTGCCATTCTTATCCTGAAGCTAACCAATGTGTTGATGTTCTTGCGAATATGGAACGCGATGCGATGGTGACAAACTAATAATCCATGGTACTTTTGAGTCATGCCCTGCCCTGCTCAAATTAACTTGTTGATTAATGCCGATGTTTTTGAAGTTTTACTCATTTAATTTCTACGTATAATTTTTTTCTCTTAAGCTTAAAATCACTCTTTGTTAACAAAAATATTTATTTAAAAAAAAAACAAAATGAAATATGTATATTAACCAATGAAGCTCAATATGGATATAAAGAGTGCTAGGCTAGGACTCAAAAGTAGTTACAATCAAAATACGAGGAACCAAAACCAACACTAGCTAGAAATCGAGCAATAGCTAGATATGGAGAAAAGTAAAACATTGACTGAGATTAGTCCGTCAATGAAAATCGAAAGGTAAGTTGCTATTTCTTGCTTGTAACCACCTACAAGAGGAAAGCTTCCCATTCTCCATAGCTGGTTCAAAGATTGATCCTTTTGGCGAAAAATACAGCTACTTTTTCCATCCAAATGACCCAAACAGACACCATCCACATCACATGGATAGCGAATCAAATTTTTTCTAGAATTGTCTGCTAAATTTATAAATTGATGAAAGTGATCATAAATAGGTAACCAGCCACCGTAAATATGTCAAGCCACAATGTGAACATGAATTTTGAGGCATGCATAGTAGTTTTTTTTTTTTAGAAAATTTTTAGGATGAAGGGATGGTGCCACATTCCAAGGCAATGAAGACCTTCAAACTTAAAAGAGTATTTATAAAGATGTTTACATACTTTTGTCATACCCCAAATTTTGACTGGTTAAAAGTTTTATTCGTATTTTAAAAGCCGAGTAATTTCGTCGTTTCAGACGAAATTTCGGCAGAGAGGTATTTTAAAATACCTCATTTTTGTTCCAAAGGGATAATTTTAAGTTTTTATTGTTGTTGTTTTATTCCTATTATTTTCCTTTATTTTACTTTGTTTATTAGTATTTTTATTTTATTTTTAAATAATTTTTTGTTTTTATTTTTTATTTTTTTATTTTTAATTTTTGTTTTTATTTATTTATTTATTATTATTCTGACTTATATTTATATTATTAGAGAAATGCTAGGGTTACACCTTTTAACACACTCTTTAACACCTTCCAATGAAAACTTGCCATGCTGTCCACTTTTTTTAATTTAATTACCTGCAACTGGATTCATTTTAGAAGACAAACAATTATTTTATTTTATTATTTTTTTGTTATTTCTAATCGAACAATTCATCCCCAACCTTTCACTTTCACCATTACTATATCTGCATGACTGCATTTAAAGTTATGGCAAATTCAACCTTGTTTAAGGAAGGGGTTTTTTTTTTACCCAAATTGATAAACGCTTGCAAATAAATATTAATTTAGATTTAACTTTTGTCTTCTTTTGCAATTGCAACCTCCCATTAGTTTCTTCCATGGTGTTTTTACATTCCACCTTTTACAAAAAAATAAAAGAAACACTACAATCCAGAATAAAAATTCATTGGAAATTACTTTGGCCACAAAGATGCAGGGAACAAAAAAGATTGAAGTCAAACCATTGAACCCAGATTAAACAACACAAATGAAAACCTCACAACTAAATCAAATGTCGATGATTTTTTTTCCTTCAATAAACCCAGATTAAAAACTTCACAGAAAAAATTAAACTCATATCTCAAAAATGGTTTAGATCGTTCAAAAACCAATGGCTAAAGCTGCTTGCAAATGATAGACACAAAAAAGGCCACTTAAGGTGGCGGCCAATGGAGAGAAAGATGGGGGAGATTGAATCTCACAAAAAAGACAATTGGGCTTGCGATGGAAATGTTTCAAACATGATTAGATGAGTGTTGGACAATATCAGTGTGCGACACAGATTGGAAGAAGCTTATGGAGAGCCACAATGTTACAGATCTGAAGGTGTTGTAGTTTGTTTTATTAAAAAGTTGCAAATAACTTTGTTAATTTGTTTTTTAATAAAGGGTATACCTGTATAACCGGTTATCATGTAAAGTAACATAAAAAGTGGATGACATGGCCAATTATGATTGGAGTGTGTTAGAGGGTGTGTCCCTAGCATTTCTCTTATTATTATTGTTATTTGGTTTAACTTTTTGTCCAAGAATAGTCAAGTCTTAGTCCAGTACACATGTCAAGGTCCTATTTGTCCAAAAAAGAGCATCCAAACTGTCAAAGTTTTATTCCAATCCAGTCTACATGTCACAAATCTATTGGTCTGATCAAATCTGACCAATCAGAGGGAGCCATTTTTTCACCTAACCCTAATTTGACAGTCTATATATATACTGTCATTTATTGCACACTGCCCCAAGTTAGAAAAATCAGTAGCAATCACCAATCAAATCAATACAAACACATTTCCCTTTTCTCTCTCCAATTTTCAGAATCAAAACAAAAAAAAAAAATAGAAAAAGTTCAAGAACACTCATGAATATCATGAACATTTTCCAAAATTCATCATGAACCTCATGAACATTCAAACCCGAAAATCGCCATAAACCTTTTTTTAGCATTCATTTTCGGATCCGTTTTTTCAACAACACAGTGGAGCAAATCACGACAGTAACACGCATTCACGTGTTCACCAACAACAACAAACGTTCTTGAATTGCGAAAACAGAAGGTAGGGAAGAAGGAACGAATCAGACCAAACCACAAGGCAGCTGGATTCGCAAATCAAGTAGCAGTAGGAAGAAAGAGTAGATTCGACGCGTTTCAACCTCTACACAGTAAACAGATCCGAACAAAGGTAAAAGGGTAAGTTCTTTTTCGTATTTTTTTCATAGATCTCGCAAGTTCGGTTCGTATTTTGTGAAATCTAGTGTTTTATTTCCTTGTCATTTATTTTATTGTCATTAATTTGTTAGTGTGTATAATAGGAATCGATGTAATTTAATTTATGCACTTTATTTTTCTTATCATTTATATTTTGTTGAAGACTTTAGTATGTATCTAGGTCCCTTGTAAATATCCATAAATGAGAAGTAGCACCAACACAATCACGCTTTATTTACCGCTTTATGTCATAACCGCGATCGAAAACCGAAATGAATTAGTGACAAATTAGATTAATTATGGGACTTTAAAAATTTTCTTAAAATCAAACTATTAGTAATTGTAGGTTCGTTTCAAAACTTGAGAGTTTTCTTGGGATCCAATGTCGTTTGTAAATTTCTCGCTTTTATTACGTTACGTCGTTACGCTTAACTTTTTAGTTTACGTTTAACTTAGAAAAAACCATTTTCCAAAAAAATCTAATATGCCAAACTTCAAAAATATTTTCTTAAGAAACCTTAGATTTTAACCCAAGAGGTCTTTTCCCTTTTATTTTTTATTCAAACTTTTAATCAATTTTAATCTATATTTAGACTTGCTTTCTTTTAATTAAAATCAATCAACTTCACTTCATTTTATTCTTCTATACCTTTTGAGATCTTTCATCCATTCTAAAAACTTTTTTCTAATTTTTTTTAAAATCGATCCAACCCATCAAATGAAATTTTTGAGGTGAACTACATTGGGTTTGATCCCTTTTCTTTAGGGTATGTAGGCAAAGGATTTTATCCTTCCAAATCAATAAAAACAAACAAAAAAACATGCTTCTTCTCCCTCCATTCTTTCACATAGAACTTTAGGGCAATTATTTACAAAATAAGCAAATAACTTAGCACAAGATAATTTAGGCAAGAAGTTCCTATGGAATACTGTAGTCGATTATGGTGCGTAAAACCTTCCCTTCGCGAAACCAACCCCCGGAGCCATAATTTCATAAGGGTTTTTCTCTCTTTTTCCCTTCCCAAGAATAAAAGTAGAAAGTTCAAAGATTTACGATTCAATACCAATCAATGGTTTGACATCCAAAAATCACAAGCAGAACTTTCCTCTAATTGCATTAGTGAGGCTCGAACTCGAAACCTCTTAAATTTAAAATCTATCTTTTTATATTAGATGAAGTCTTTGGAGTTATACATAATAATTTTCGTTTTTGTCGAACTAACACGAATCAAATGTTATTTCTATGGTGAGCTTCTACTTTAAAAAATAACATCTATTATAATAGAGTTTTGAACAATTATTAAGTATCAGTGTACAATTAACTATACATACAGGTAGTGCAGTGAGAACTTGTCTAACTTTATAAGACGAATTACCCATCAAAGGTTTATTAAGCTGTGCCCTATGATAGGATTTTTTTTTTCTCTATATAAAAAACTCATCAGATATAATACAAGAATAAACTAATTTAAGAGATTTAATTTCACTGTCTATTTACAGGGACTCCATTTAAAATTGGTACCCATATCGTCAACTAAAAAGGATGATTGCCAATTTCATATAAAAGAAAGTCAAGGCTGACATGGTGAATACTCTTCCTTTTCCTGAGTATATTAAGATTTCTGACAAATCTATAGCGAAAAGTATATTTGATTCTCTCTGTGCTGCTTATTTGAACTATTCAACAAGTGAAGGAAGCAAAGAAAAATCTTCTTGTCCAACAAAATGAACTATTCAAAAAGAAGATATTGAGATTATGTTCTCAAAGTTTCAAACTATGGTTTTTGGTATGCAAGTTCTGAACAAGAGTTATACCAAATCATTTAATTTGGTTTGTTAATCACCTAATTTTATTGCTTTTGACTTTCAAATAAACTTTTTTTGGCAGAAAACTTTCAAATAAATTTATTGCCATATAAGTTAATAGGGCGTACAAAGGATAGGTGAGGCTAGGTTGTATGTAACCTCGACATGGTCCTCCCATTAGATCAGACTACTCCATAAACCTAAATCCGTCCATGAAACCGATCAAACCTGTACTAAAAAAATATATTTATCAGTGGTTAGAAATTCATACTGAACAACTCGTACTTTTATACTTTATTTAAAAAATTGTATTTTTTTGGTCAATTAGATTAGTGGTTTTTTTTTTTAAAAAGAATAAGTGGGATGTTTAGAGTTTGAATTTTAATCTCTACATTAATAATGCAATATTTCTACCGTTCTAACCTAAACTACGGAAAAAAACTCGTATTTTTATAGAGATTAAATTTGTAAAAAAAAATAATTATGAAATGAAACACCTATATATTTATCAATTATGATGTAAAAAAATGTAAAACCAATGACGTCCTTATCAGTACTATAAAAAGACAAGACTTTGCCGCATGACTCTTTAATGAAAATAGGAAAGACTACTTGAAAAGGAATCAACTACCGTCACTCTCACAACACCGATCGGGTGAGTTAGAAACATTAATTTATTTTTATTAGGGTTTTCAAGTTGAGATGGCCAACAACATTTCTAATATGGTAGAGTTGGGTGAGGTTGAAGAAAGTTTCGTACATGCTACACAACTTATGTACGCTATGGCACTACCAATGGCACTACAATCTGCAACTGAGCTTGGTATATTTGATGTGTTGCAAAAAGCTGGTAAAGATGCTCAACTCTCTGCCGATGAAATTGCGTCTCGTATTTCATGCAACAATCCTGATGCCCCTAAAATGTTGGATCGCATTCTTGCTCTTCTTGCTTCACATGATGTGTTAAAGTGTATGGTGGTTCAAGATGAACAAAAACTTGGATCCTTTCATAGACTTTATAGTATGGCTCCTGTTGCTAGATTCTTTGTCCCTGATTCTGATGGTGTTTCATTAGGACCCTTGTTTGCTTTGATTCAAGATAAAGCCGTTTTTGCTAGCTGGTCAGTTCATCTCCTTCTCCACTCAACTTCCATCTACTAATATTATAATTACTAGCGAAAAGACGGGCACTCACGTGCCCCGTCTTACCGCTCTTTTTATTGTGCTAACGTTTGAAAGTTATGAACGATGTTTTTTTATAAGGATTTAATTTTGATTAAAAGTTAAAATATAATTGTTTTTTACTTTCAAATTATAACAAATCAAATTAATCATAATTATCTATTTCAATAAAACCATCAATATAACAAAAATATATAATCTAAATTCTTATTTTTTTAATGACACCAACAACAATCATTATTATAGAAAAAACTGTTGTTTAAGGGTATAATTAGGATAATGAAAAATAAATATATATATACATTCATCTAATTTGTTACACTTTTTAAATGATAAAGAAAAATCTAAACATTTGTGTTTGTTTCATTTTTATTTTAATATTTAAATTTATTCTTATCTATTTGTTACATGTGTTATTTGTACTGAAAATTGAGGGTATTTTTCGAAGGAAAAATCTAACCCAAAAGTGCTGAAAGGGGAAGTTTTCTTTATATGAAAATGCTAGGAGCACTTCTTTTAGTAGTTTATGTGACTCTCACTCTCATATTGGATAAAAATCATATATGTCTCACTATTTTATGTAAGATCCATTTTTAATATATGGATACCCATATAGATTTCACCCAATAATATAGCGATGGTTAGAGTGTTAAAAATAGAATATCTACATAACATTTCTCTTTGATTTAAATAAGTTTTAAATCAACTCTTTCCAAGATTGCGACCTTCTGACCTTAGTTACAAATTAAATTTTAATAAATATTTTGTCTCATATGCTTCCACCGTTTGCAAGAATGGTCTCTACCATTAAATTTCAATTGACATAAATAACATAAGTATGAAGTGGACGTGCATTGGGATGCCACATGACCTCATTTAAAAATGCTATTTAAATTAAAAACCTAAATTAATTAGAAAATTTCACAAATTTTCCTGACAAATTCCTTCCCATGTCATCAACCCTACCAATCTTCTTAATAGATCCGAACATTAAAAAACAACAAAACACAGTACCACCTCCCCAGCAAGGCCGTTTTTTTGGGTGCAAAAAGCTCTGTGGAGCCGGATCTCCTTAAGTTTGTGGCCTAAAATATTTATTTATTTATTTATATATAATGGAAGTTAAAATGGAATATATTGCAATAATGTTGCCACAATATAACTTCACAGTTGTGGCCGAACGGCGTTTTTTCTGCTAGAGCTCTAAAGGAACCTCGGTTTAACTCCCAAGATTCCAACTTTTTTTTAGACCTTTTATTAATTTTTTTATGAATAACTAATACATTTTTAATAAATTTATGAATAACTAATACATTTTTAATAAAAACACAATATAATTATTTTTTAGACCTTTAATTAATTTTTTTATGAACAACTAATATATTTTTAATAAAAACACAATATAACTTTGTTTTCTTCTTATTTTTGTTAAAGTAATTTTTGTAATTTTTTGCTCATACTTGTTGTATAAAATAACAAAGTTCTAACAACAAATATTATAAACATCTTTTTCCCTCTGTACTAACAAGGGAAAATAACAACGTAAAATGTTGGTAAAAATATTCGTTTGAAGTTGTATTTTTATATTATTAATTAGAATATGAATATTTTTTGTGTTAGTTAATTACATGACTATATTTTATGTTTACGGGTCTTATTTTCAATTAAATAAGAGAATTTTTATAGGAACAGCCCTGCTCCCCAACTCAAATAACTTCAACGAAATCGAGCAAATTAACTTTAAGAAACTAAGGATTTTAAAAAATCAAACCAAGTGGAATAGTTTTTAACATTTTAGTTATCTCTTAGCCTAATAATTTCACATTACTAGGATTCTTTTCTTTAAGAACAAGAGTTAACCCCAATTATGATAAAAATGTACTGTGGTATTCAATTAATTTTTTTACATAATATACATTATTAATTAGATATTCAATTAGGACAACTATTACTTTTAACACAGGAAACAATTTGCTATATCAGCCTTCCAGTTGAGACTCTTGCAACCTCGACACTTAGTTTATCCATTTATTAATTAAGGGAGTAATTAGATCTATAATTGTTTATTCATTTTTAGGTCCGAGCTTAAGAATGCAATTCGAGAAGGGGGTACTCCGTTCAATAGAGTTCATGGGAGACATCTCTTTGATTATCCAAGCTTTGACTCAAGGTTCAACCAAGTTTTCAATATTGCCATGGATAATCATAGCCAAATAGTCATGAGAAAAGTTCTTGAATGTTACAAAGGTTTCAAGGACGTAAAAAGGCTTGTGGATATTGGAGGCGGTCTTGGGGCCAACATTCACTTGATCACTTCCAAGTACCCACATATACATGGTATCAATTTCGACTTGCCTCGTGTCATTCAACATGCCCCTCCTTATTCTGGTATGGCCTTTTACATGTTCTCTATAATCATGAGGGAAGTTAGCAATATATATCATGTTTCTATGTTAGTAATGTTTAATATTACTAACGGTTAATTAGTTCAATAGGTAGGGAATTTGGACCGGAGTTGATGTTTAACAAGTATAGTGGTCAAGAGTTCAATTGTTGACTCTTGCTTGCTTTTGAAAAAATTAGATTAGGAAGGGAGTACTTATTTTTGTGTGTTCCACATATTCTCCGACAGAGATTATTCATTGTTAAACAAAATGTAGTATTACTCTAAGCACAATTATATGCAAATAAATTATAAAGTTTGGTTGACTCAAATATTATAAACTAAGTTGACAATTTATTTATTTATTTATGCTTTTTTTTAGAGAAATTTATTTATTTATGTTTTTGGTAAGTTGTTAACTATTTTTTTTAAGGAAAAACTAAGTTAACTATTCTATACACGTGTAATGCCACTATTACAAAATACTCTTACATTTATTTCTAAATATTGTGAGGAAATGACGATATATAATACATTTAAGGGTATACCAGTAAATATGCATTTTCTCTTTTACATGAAAAAGAAAATATCAATGCACTTAATTCACAAATATATTTAATAAGTTGCAAAGTAAGTATTATTTTTGCTTATCTTTGAATTCAAATATGGTATATATCAGTTGTGCACCATTGGACTTTTAGAAGTTAAAAAACTACTTGATGTTGGCAGGAGTTGAACACGTTAGTGGAGATATGTTTGAAAGTGTGCCTAAAGGAGATGCCATCTTTATGAAGGTGAGTAAATAATAATAAGGTTGTTCCTTCTATCTCTTTCTTTTTCTCTCTCTCTCCCATGTCTAATGAGAGATTATAAGTAATATATTTTTATACGGTGTCAGAATATAATTCTAACTTTTTAATGTATAAATAACACGACTCTATTAATATTGACCAAATTTTATAGTGGATACTCCATGATTGGAGTGATGAGCATTGCTTAAAGCTCTTGAAGAACTGTTATGATGCTCTCCCTGACCAAGGAAGAGTGATTGTTTTAGAGGCACTTCGTTCTATTATACCTGCAAATAGTTTCGCTTCCAAGTCTACCTCGCAATTGGATGTTACGATGATGACTCTAATCCCAGGAGCAAAAGAGCGAAATAGACAAGAATTCATGGATTTGGCTACCAATGCTGGATTTAGTGGCATCAAATATGAATGCTGTGTCTGTAACTTATACCTTATGGAGTTCTTTAAGTAAAGAACATGTGTTTACTTGTGCTATATGGAATTGGATTTGTCTCTACTAGTCTTACTCGTTTGTTCTTTTTTTCTCGTGTTTTGGGTACAAAGAGCTACTTGTTTGTTCTACCAGTACTACAATAATATTATATGTATGTTTTTTATGGTTATACTTGTACTTCTTTATGTTTTTTATTTTATTTTTAAGTTTCACTTTTCATCTCTTAAAAATAAAATTGTTTCATTTTGGCTCAATTTTATTTTTCTTTCTGAAGTCACTTAACGGAAACCTAGACTTTCTTTTTGAGTCCTAGACTTCAAACCTAAATCCTTCACTCAAGCTCTTCACATTTAATCAATAAACATAATGAGTGACATAATGCAGTCCATTATTGAGGGAAAATTCTGCCAGTAACATTACTAACGTCAGTATTATTGAGGGAAATTTTTTGTCGTCAATCCGTCAGTAATGTGTATTATTGAGGGATTTGTTTCACTACTGAGGGTTTTATTCTGCCAATAACAATCAAAATTCTTGTAGTGATATTCATAGTAGTCAATAGCGGCCGTAATGAGATAGCGGCGCGGAATGAGATAGCGGCACTATAGCGTTCGCTTCAGCTGATATAGAGGCATAGCGGATAGCGGCCGCTTCAGCCGCTATTTGATTTTAGTTGAAAGTTTTCAAATCGACACTATTTTTAAAACATTTTGTATGGTTTCCAAATTTCTAAATTTATTTTAGGGCATTTTGGGGATTTTTAAAACCAAATTGACTCTGTTGTATGGTTTCTCTGTTCTTTTTGTCTTTCTCTGTTTTATGGTTTATCTTGTTTTATGATTTTTTTTATTTGTTCCTCTATCTTTTGATTTTTGGCATTTTGATTTATGAATGTCTCATGAGATTTGAGTGTTATAATTAATTTTATATTAAATATAAGTTTTTTTTAGAAATATGTAAGTTTGTTTATACTTTATAACATTATTCATCTAATTTGTTCAAAAAATAATCAAATATCGGGGACCACTATTTGTCATACCACTATACGCTAACCCGCTATCCCACTTTTGAGGTCGGCCTCTACACACCACTATCCGAGATTGACTACTATATTGAATTTTAATTAAGACTTTTGATGCTATGTTGGACACTTTAAAGCTTTCATAAGATTTGGGTATTTTGTATGATTTATGAATGATTCATGAGTAAAAGCTTTCATAAGATTTGGGTGTTTAGTATGATTTATGAATGTTTCATGAGATTTGAATGTTATATTTAATTTTATATTAGATATATGTTTTTTTTTTATAATTTATAGTATTATTTACGTAATTTGTCAAAAAAGTTATCAAATAGCGGTCATAGCGCTATGTGCTATCCCGCTATAGCTTTTTTAGGGTCAGCCGCTACGCGCCGCAATCCGCAATTGACTACTATGGTGATATTATTGTTATAAAAAAAAACTTTAATAGACTGGAGGAAAGACGACTCACATATTGTCTTTCCGTTCTTTTTGATGCGTTATCGGTAAATTATGAACTATGTTTTTTAATAAAATTTCGATTAAAAATATAGATATAGATGTTTTTTGGTAGTAATATAGATATAGATGTTTGCGACTTTCAAATTATAACAAATCCATTAAATTAATCCTGTTTATTTCAATGACGTCAAAAATATAGCAAATATAACATAATTTTTTTAATGACATCAATTATATAACATTATTGTACGAAAATTTGTTAAAAAGTTTAATCTATACTATATAAAAAGGAAATGTATGATTTTGGGATGATTTTTTCACTTTCAATTACAACCTTAAACAAATTTTTCGTAAAAGTACTATATTATTCTTGATGTCTTTCAAAAAGATAAAAATTTATATTATTTGTTATCTTGTTTGTTTCATTGAAAAATATAAGTATAGTTTGTTAGAATATGAAATGCAAAATATTTACATATAAAATTTTGATCAAAATCAAAATTTTATAAAAAAAATATTTGTAATTTATACGCAATACCACAATAAAAAGAACGGATAAAGGGGATGAAAAAAACAAGTCAAAACCCCCTAATCCTTTATATATACAATGGTGAGGGGTAAGTGCGCCAACTTTGACATAAGTCGAAAAAAATTTACAAGTGAACACCAACATATGAAAATATCTTAGGTTTTTCTATCATGTACAAATTTACATATGTTAAGAAGTTTAAAATAGTAACTTTATCTTGAAATTTCTGTCTTTTATATTAAATAAATATGTAGTTTTTTTAATAAATAATTATTGTTTTTTATTAACAAAGAAGTCACTACTTCTAGTTGTTTTAAGAACGAAAGTAAGTCCTTGTGAGCTTAGCTTAGTTGGTAAGGACATTGCATAATATATGCAAGGTCCGGGGTTCAAACCCCGACCACAACAAAAAAAAAGAACGAAAGTCAGGGAATAAAATTTGTTATGGCTCTGCTAGGGCTTGTGCCGCCGGCGACTTGTTTCAATTTGCCTCAACCGTCCATTCGAGGGGAGATAGTAAACATTAAAATATCTCAGGTTATGTATGAAAAAGGATGCACGGACGACTGGTTCTGAATAAGAGTGATAAACCTTACATGACAAATGACATTCAGCTGAAACTCCAGAAGCAATGGAAGACGGAAGGGACGTGGAGTATGTTGTCTTTAGGGTGAGGATACTATGAATTTTCTTTTGCCTCTGATACCAATTTGAGAGCTGTTTGGGCGGTGGGAACGATGAATTTGAAACCAGGCATATTACTTGTGTTTGAATGGACCAAGGACTGTAGGCACACAAAGAACATACCCTAATTTCTACCCTTTTTTCAATCTCTCAAATGAACAAGACACTCAATGATTTTCACTCACCCAAGGTGTTTACAAATGTTTCCCAACCCAAGAGAAACTCTCAAGAGAACCCTCACTAAAGATCATTAACCCTAAATGTTTCTCTCTCTTGAAGATGTTCTCAAAAAATGAATACTGAATGCCTTTATAGTGCCCATATACTGTCAAAATCGTGTCACGATTGTCAGAATCACGTCACGATAAGTCTCGTACACAGTACAATACTACAACCTTATCCTAAATCGTGTCACGCCTACCAAAATCGTGTCACTATTTACTTCCAGTAGTAAGCTTCTATTCTGCCTAAAAAATCGTGTCACAGTATGAAAATCGTGTCACGATTATTCCGTTTCCAAAACTTAATTTTTGAGTCAAATTAAAGCACTTATCAACAACATATATTTGGCAAAATTGTCGATAGTAGTTTTCATATCGTGACATAATTTTTTTCATTGATCGATACGCTTGGTGTGAATGTACAAGTCACATCAATGATTCCATCGTATCCTGAATAGGATTCACCGATATACCTTTTTGCATCTGGTTGGCATAACTGGTGTGGACGAATTGAACCTAAAGGTTAATGTGTCCCACACACGCTTTAGAATTTATGTGCACTCTTCATCATGTTCATCTTGATCATCTTCTTGACTAAGTTATTGTAACAGACCCCCAATACAGGTTCTAACAAAAGGTTACTGTACATAGAAACAGATCTAAGGAAAGCTGATGTGGGGCAACTTCCCCCACTTTGTTTTTATTTTCCTTGCTAACAACATGAAGTTTTTTTATTGTAAGACCCCACATATAAAAATGGTTTGACCCCACTTAAATAAATGTCTTGTTCTCACCAAAAAAAGAAATAGACAGTTTATCTTTTATCAACTATGAATAATTATATACATGTACATGAATGATGTTTTAAATAATTGTTTAATGATCTACATAGAGATATATTTTATATAGTTTTATAAGTGTAAAAAATATTACTTCACCTTTTTTTATATCAGAAAACTAAATAAAAACACACACCAAGTGTCAAGAAGATGAACTTTACGGGTTTGAACCACACACCAATACATCAAATAATTTTACTATAACTTTATATTATATGAGTGCACTAATGAGACAATGCTACATACCATTTAAAAACACGAAGATACATAAGGAAAGATTATAATTCATAGATATTAATATGTCTTCCACTTTTGGAGTCTCATGCATGTGTGCTTGAGCAACTGTAATCTTGTGTGATTATAGTGAAAATCTTCTTGAAAATGCAAAGGGAGACTGAACTACTTCTGAATTGTGGAAGGAACCAGGATAATTGCATGTGTCTTTTTCTT
>Ga0315914_1006184_pt1 | contig 17071 bp, 16 predicted proteins | sample MpolenodulesMG_FD_203920 | JGI IMG/M metagenome (GOLD analysis project Ga0315914, IMG submission 203920) | Medicago polymorpha root nodule microbial communities from Los Angeles, California, United States - elongated nodules | ecosystem: Host-associated > Plants > Roots > Nodule | place: USA...
GGAGGCGTGGACAACTTGCCAAGATTTTTATCCTATCAACATATTCCTGGGATTGATATTGATGTTGACCCACTTTCAGCTTTTATGGTATTGCTTGTTACTTGGATCCTGTGTACTGGCATCAAGGAGGTAAATTTTATCGATGTTTTGACCTCAAGTCTGCTGCACCACTTTTCGAAGGTATTGTCTGTATATGTTCTTTATTGATTTGAATTGTTATTATGCAGAGTACAAGGATACAAAGTATAGTGACATCAGTGAATATATGTGCTTTGATATTTATCATAGTACCTGGTGGTTATTTGGGATTCAAAACTGGATGGATTGGATATAAACTCCCAACAGGGTATTTTACATATATATTTCTTCTACACTACCCTTATTCCATCTATGTTTGGTCTCAAGTTATTGAAAAATATTGGTCTCTTGTTTCAATAATAGGTATTTTGCATTTGGAGTAGATGGAATGGTTGCTGGTTCTGCAACAGCCTTTTTTGCATACATAGGTTTTGATGCAGTTGCTAGCGCTGCTGAAGAGGTATAGATCATGATAATGTATCATGTTTTATTCAACTTGGAGTCATGGTTCAATCGATTGAAACACGGTTGAATCAAATAACTAATAAATAAGTACAAAAAAAAATCTGTTTTGAAAATTAAAATAAAAAACGAACGGGTTGAACCAACCACGATTCAACACAGTTCGACTTTATCCTAAGAGACTGAGAACCGCAGCAGTTGAATCGGCCGGTCCAATTCTGAAAACACAGATGCATGATGCGGCCGCAAAGTGGTCGCGGCACATCAAAAACCTTGATGCTGCAATCGATATTGCGGTAGCAGACCTTTTTTCTAAACCTTGAGAGTATGTTCAAACTTTCTAATAGTGTTTTACAATGTGATAAACAGGTGAAAAATCCTCAAAGAGATTTGCCAATAGGAATTGCAGCTTCGTTGTCTCTATGTTGTGGATTGTATATGATAGTATCCATTGTTGTGGTTGGTTTAGTGCCTTACTATGATATCAATCCTAACACCCCCATATCTTCTGCATTTGCTGCCAATGGAATGCAATGGGCGGCGTAAGTTTTATATATTTGCAACTCTAGTATGAATATCTACGTAGCGTATTCAAGGTGTCCATTTTGTGTATAAATATTCCTAAAATACCATTTTCTAAGTCATTTTTCATGGTTGTAATTACAGATACATCATAAATGCTGGGGCTATTACAGCACTATGCTCATCATTGCTCGGTGGAATGTTGCCCCAGGTAAAATTAATTGGAACCCTCTACGCTCACAGTTTGTTCCCTATAAAAATCATCTCTAAACAAACCAAAGATCTATAAAATGATTCCTTTCCCTTTGAAAGTCTTCTATTTTCCAGGTAAAACTATTGATATGTTTTGTGTAATGTCTCTCAGCCAAGAATTTTGATGGCTATGGCAAGGGATGGACTTCTACCACCATTTTTTTCTGACTTAAATAAGCAGAGCCAAGTTCCTGTAAAGAGTACCATAGTTACTGGCCTTGTTTCTGCAGCCTTGGCATTTTTCATGGATGTCTCTCAACTTGCTGGCATGGTAAGTCGAATCATTTGTATCGTGAAATGTAAAAGAATGTTACTAATCTATATTTATAGCACTAATGTCTATTTTGCTTGTGTTCTACAGGTTAGTGTAGGCACTCTTCTTGCATTCACCATAGCATCAATATCTGTGTTGATAGTCAGATATATCCCACCAGTTGATATATCAATTGATTCAGAGGCAATGGAGTGTGGTTGGAGCCATTTGGTGACAAATGTAAAAGATGAAAACAAGAAACCTTTACTTGTTAAAGAGGATGTATCAACTGATTACCCCCTCCTTGCTAAACATCTTGCAATAGACAACTGTGAGTTATGATTTTCATTTTCTATTTAGTTGCTATATTATGCAAAATATATATTGTAACACCGACACTTCATATTGAAGGCGTATATGGTATCAACACGATACCAACATTTAATTTTCTAAAATTGTATTAGTGTGAATGTGTCAGTGTCGTGTCCAGTGTCTATGCCAGTGCAAAATGTAATATTTATCACTCCTATTTGTTTATGGATGCAGATGTACATAATGGCAATAGGAGAACAATTGTTGGCTGTGTAATAGCATCCATATGTTTAGGTGTATTTGTCCTTACATTTGCAGCTTCTTCAACATATTTTCTCAGGTTAGTTTAGAGGTTAAGCAGTTACATTATATAATTCATTAATATTGCATGTCATTTAAGTATTTCTAAAAAAAATAACTAAAATCACATTTTATGTTTTTTTATTTTCAGTTCTGTTAGATTTACATTATGTGGAGTTGGCGGCATTGTTCTCTTGTCTGGCTTTGTCTTCCTAACATGCATAGATCAAGATGATGAAAGACACAACTTTGGAAATACTGGAGGTATGGTTTACATTTTTACACATTTTCTTTGAATTTCTACATCATGATATTTATTTGTTTTCAGGTTTCATACTTGCTTTTGGTATTGAATAAAAAAAGTAACTCTTATTTATTTGTTTTCAGGTTTCACATGTCCATTGGTGCCTCTTCTGCCTATAATTTGCATTCTTATCAATTCCTATTTACTTATTAGTCTTGGGTAAGTATCCATATTCAATTTATGACTCTTTTTTTTCAATTTTTTTTAAAGAAAACTAGTATTTTAATCTTTAAAAGATCAAGTGACATTATCGAACAAATAAAGTAGATTTGAAATATTGTTCGGTACCAAATAAAGAAAAATAGTGAAAAAGAGATATGGTTGAAATAAAGTTTACAAAACTTACACAATTATTGCATTACAAGTCAGTTTTCAGATACGGTCTAAATAGAGTTAAGAAAGCATAGACAATTATTGCATTACGAAGATTATGTTTTATAAAACCTTGACAATTCTTACATTTCAAGTCGGTTTTGTGAACTTGAATTAGGTTTAAAATATATCTAACTTATCATTTGTGTTTTTTTTTTTTTTTGAAGGGGTGCTACTTGGTTGCGAGTATCTGTATGGCTAGCATTAGGAGTTATTGTTTATGTATTCTATGGTCGAACCCATAGCTCTCTAAAAGATGCAGTTTATGTGAAGGCTGCTCAAGTTGATGATACTAAGTACACCCCCACAAGCCTTCTTGCTTAATTATACAAGACTGTGTCATTAGGGCAAATATCACACCATGTTGATCTTATTAGTATCCCAAGCCAAAGAAAATGATGCCACTTCATTAGTGGTATATGTAAAATCATTATTGTACAGAAAATGCAAAATGTTTATGGTTTATTAGGTCGACATAGTTATATATATTTTTTTACTTAGAAAAGAAGAAATGAATCATGTGAAAGATGTAGTATTTTACAAGAAAAATTAATATATGAAATTTTGATTGTTGATTTTGAGTATATAGAAGAGCTTAAATGATGTATTTTTGAAGCCATTATACTTGATCTCTAGATCTTCTTAGCCTAAATCAATTATATTATGGAAAACAGTTTTTTTAATAAAAAAAATAAATATTTTCTTTGCAAGTCTTATGAGGATAAATTCAAATTCATTCATTCTTTTGTCAAGATAAAAATTCACATTCATTATTTTTTCTCTTAAATTAATTTCATAATTAATTATGTCTTTAATATTTTTACAATTCAATCTCTAAAAGTTGATTCAATGAAATTGATTGTTTGACTGAATACTCAATACATATTTTTTTTCAAATTTAATAAATATAAGACTGGATTGCACTTTAGACCTTCTAAATTTTATACAATCCGATGATATTTGGCTCTTATATTTTGAAAATAGCAATTTAAACCCCTTTTTTTTTAAAGAGCAGTTTAATCCTCTTAACATTAGCCTTTTTTTTCAAAGGTCTCACCCCCTTAATTTTAACCCGATCAACGTTGACATGGACATTTTTTTACACTATGTGCCAACTTGATTTTTAATTAAAATTAAATCTAAAAAAAAATAAAAAGACTTAATTATTAGGTTGTTTCTTATCTTCACTAAAATTAGAGCCCATACAATTTCAAGTTGGAATCCAAATTAAAATTAGTTAAGTATAAATGTAACCTAATGATGAAATATTTTTATTTTAAAATTTTGATGTTAATTAAAACTCAAGTTGGGCACATAGCGTGTTTAAAAAAATGTCCATATCAACGTTGATCGGGTCAAAATTAAGAGGGTCAGACTTTTGCAAAAAAGAGGTTAAAATTGCTATTTTCACTAAAATACTCCATATCTATCCTATATTAATTGTCACAATTGTAACAAAAAGATTTAGTTTTCAATGCAACAATGATTGTTTTTTCAATTCTACTTTCAATCTCAATTTATTATTCTTCATTTTTATATAGTAAAAATACATCAATAGTTTTTTTTTTGACAAAGAAAAAATACATCAATAGTTAAAATAACTAATTGGGTAAATATGGGCTTTTGCTCTCTTTTGTACCAAAAAATAAAAAAAAACTAATTGGATTTTTTATTTTTATTTTCATTTACTTTTTAAATTTTTTTTGTAAAATTATTGTTCTCACTCTTTCTTTATATAATGTTTGAAATAACCGAATGTGACTATTATTTTGGACAGGAATAACAAATAAATTTGAAAAGGAATATTCATTCACCCTTCTCTCCCTCTCTCTCCAATCTGCATGATTTCTTTGTCTCTCCTCTATTATTCACCTCACTCTGAAGTTTGTAACTATTTCTTGCACCTAAACAGTTTGATTTAAAGATAGCTTGTTCAGTAAGAAAAGAAAAGAAAAAGGAGATTAATTTGTTTTATGGAGTTTGTTGGAAGTAATTATGGAGAACAAGGTTCTTCATGTTCATGGAGTTTTTTAAGAAGGAAGAAGGTTGATTCTAATGTTAACAATAACAGCAACTCTCATGGAGTGCAACTTGCTAAGGAGTTAACTGTTCCACATCTCATGGCAATTGGTAATTCAAATTATTTTTTTTCTTGTTCCTATCTCTTGAAATTGTGTTGCTTTGATAATTTTCAATCATGGTTTTTATCTGGATAAGAGTGTTTACTGGATTTGATTATTTGCAGTTCCAACTTTTGTTTTCACTTTTCATAATTCAGACTGTGTTTTTGTTTTAAAAATAGAGTTGCTAGGGTTCAGTTAATATTTTTGAAGAAACACTAGATTAAATATTGAAATACATCTAATGGTTTGTTTGGGACGATTAAAATCACGTTTAAATATTTGTTTTGAATTTTTTAAAATAAAAAATATGATAGTGGTGTTTTTCATGGATTCACTTTAAAATCGAAAAGAAATATGAAAACATGAAAACCAAATATCGTTTGAGTTTAATGGATGAGACTTTTCTCTTAATTTTCGTTAAATTAAAAAAGTGATGTTTAAGTGTGTTTTTCTTGAAGAAAAACAGAAGCTCAAACTTCGAGAACTTTAGAAATTCCCAAAAAAGACGGGGAAGGAGAGAATTATTATTAATTCAAGTGACGCTAATGTAGTGACCATTTTAAAAGAGTGTAAGATGTGATTTTAATTCCTTCTCTCGAGGTTTCATGGTAAAACTCTTACCACGAAACTGCATCTTACCGATAAACTTGTTATTGTTGTGTGTGTTTTTTAAAACGGTATTCGGTTCATGAACTGACTAATTCCAAGACAATGAAGATTTCAACCTGAGACCTTGAGATGAGTACAATCCAAGCTCCCAAGTATGCGCCACTGCGCCAACCCATGTTGGTTTATTGTTGTGCTTTTTATGTTTAAGGTTCCTTTCTTGTTTGAAATTTGATTTTTCAGACTCAATGAGAAAAGAGTGAACTAACCCTTTGACATGAATTTTATTTGATGTTATGTTTTATATTTTGTTATAAATTACTATTTGATAAGATGTTAATTATTTATTTAATTATTGAATTTTGGGGCTTGTTTGAATTTTGATTCAGGTGTTGGTGCAACAATAGGTGCTGGTCTGTATGTTTTGGTTGGAACAGTAGCAAGGGAACATGCTGGACCTGCTTTACCACTTTCATTTATGGTAGCTGGAATAGCAGCAGCACTTTCAGCTCTTTGTTATGCTGAGTTGGCAAGTCGCTTTCCTTCTGCTGGAAGTGCTTATCATTATGCTTACATATGTCTTGGTGAAGGGTATTTATAGACTCACCTTCCTTACATTTTTAGGGTTTCTTGCATTAAAAGATTGAAGTGCTTGTGTATAACTACATAGCTTATTAGGTCTAAGAGTATACAATTTTCATGGCCTTTTACATAATGCAAACTTATACGCAAGTGTTTATCAAGATAAGCGCTTGTGCTATAAGCTGCAAATAAGTTGTTTATCCAATCAGAGCCTAAGTCTATACGATTTTCATGGTCTTTACAGGGTTGCTTGGTTAATTGGCTGGTCCTTAACTCTGGAAACTGTGGTTGGCGGAGCTGTTGTTGCTCGTGGCATAACCCCGAATCTGGTATAATGTTTTTAAATTAAGGACACTGTAAAATATACTTTTTATTTGACTATAAAATGTTTTTAAAACTGAATTAAGTAGAATTGAATTATTGTATGCTCATTTATCATATTATTTTTTGAATTGAATTGAAAGTTATCTGATGCAAAGTATTGATATCAAATAGATATTTTTTTGATTATAGGCTGCACTTATTGGAGGTATGAACAACTTGCCAGGATTTTTATCATATCAACACATTCCTTGGATTGATATTGTTGTAGACCCACTTGCAGCAATTATGGTATTCATTGTTACTTGGATCCTATGTACTGGGATCAAAGAGGTAACTTTTTCCTATATGATTTTCAACTTAGCTTAGCTTTCTAAACTGTATTAGCTAGAATTTAATTTTATTTTTCATTGGTGGAATTTATTTCTTCTTATCTCAAGTCGCTACCTATGAAGCACATACACTCCTTGGATTAGACGTGTCCCGGTGTCGACACCAACACGACACCGACACGTATAATTACATTGAATTATGTGATTTTTTCAAATTATCACCGGTGTCGACGTGTCAGTGTCTGTATCCGTGCTTCATAATTCGCTACACCACTTTTCAAATGTATTGTCAGTCTTGTATCTTGTGTAAACATTCACTCACAGCTTTGTCTATAGTTAAAAGTTCCCTCAGTAGGTTGAGGAGAGTGGGTGTTTATAAACCACTCTTAACTCCGATTCTCAAACAATACGAGACTTTTTTGGTGTACCTAACAATAGCCCCAAGTCAAGGATTAGGTCGTCCTTCTAGCGTCATTGTTCTCACCTCAAGTATGTTGCACTGCTTTTTTGAGGTATTGTTTGTTTTTGTCTTGCGTAAGCTCTCATATTTTTATCCTTAATTAAAAAAAAACCTCAGCTAGTTGAGGAGAATGAATGTTTATAAACCACTCTTAACCTTTGTGTATCGGTAATTCTTAAGTCGAAGCTAAGGGACTAAAGGGCCTTTCAAGCCTCGTGTGTGACTTAGAATCTCCCAAGGAGTTAATATTCTAAGCTCATGTCTGTTGCAGCGTTTTTCTGATGTATTGATTGTTTTGAGTCTTTTGTAAGAGACACGGTTTTGTCCTTCGTTAAAATGATTTTCAACCTAACTTAATTAGCTTTCTAAATTGTATGAGCTAGAGTTTTTTCTTATTTTAGGTTGGTGAAATTTTTTTCTCTTACCTCAAGTCTGCTGCATCACTTGCTGGAAGCATTGTCTATCTTGACTATTGTAAAAACCTTCACAGTTTTGTCCTTAGTTAGAAGATGTCTCAATTAGTTGAGGAGAATGGATTATGACCAATACATTCAAATATCCAAATGTATTTTCTTAGTTAATTTTGATGTGAATTGTTATAACTTGTATGCAGAGTGCAATGATACAAAGTATAGTGACATCAATGAATATATGTGCTTTGACGTTTGTCATAGTAGCTGGTGGTTATTTGGGATTCAAAACTGGATGGATTGGCTATGAACTCCCTAAAGGGTAAGGGTAATCTACATCTTTCTTCAACACATCCTTACTACATCTATTTTTGGTCTCTTCAAGTTATTGAATAATATTTGTCTCTTGTTTTAATTACAGGTATTTTCCATTTGGGGTAAATGGAATGGTTGCTAGTTCTGCAACAGCCTTTTTTGCATACATAGGTTTTGAAGCAATTGCCAGCACTGCTGAAGAGGTATAGATCATGATAATAAATCTTGCTTCATGTAATTTACCTTTTTAGGTCAAATTGCAGTGAAATACAGGTGATGCAAACATTTGCAATCGTCACTTTGAGGTCGCTTAGCAATCATTGACAGTGCGGTTAAATGGGAAACATTATTTTAAAACCAGGCACTAGATCGAATTACTGAGATGTCCGTGTTATGATTGAGTTGTTTTAATCGGTTGAACCAGATGAATAATAACTAAATAAATAAGTATTAACAAAAATATTTTGAAGAAAAAACTAATAGGTTGAATCAATAGCGGTTCAACCCAATTTTAGAAAAAATGAGAACCAACCGCTAGATTTACTAGTTCCTTGTCCAACCGGTTGAATCAACCGATCCGATTCTAAAAATCATTGATACGAATGATGTGACCGCAGAGTGATAATGTGGCCACAAAGTGGTCATGGACATATTAGAAACCTTGACGCTGCTATTGTAGTTGTAGACCCTTCTTTTGAAACTTCAAGGGTAAGTTGAAATATTCTGATGGTGTTTTACTATGATCAACAGGTGAAAAATCCTCAAAGAGATTTGCCACTAGGAATTGCAGCTTCATTGTCTCTATGTTGTGGATTGTATATGATAGTATCCATTGTTGTTGTTGGTTTAGTACCTTACTATGATATCAATCCTAACACCCCCATTTCATCTGCATTTGCTGACAACGGAATGCAATGGGCCGCGTAAGTTTTATAAACTTGCAACTCTATTATGATTGTTCATAAAGCTGTAGTTTTCAAAGTGATTTTTCTTGATTGTGATTACAGATACATTATAAATGCTGGGGCTCTTACAGCACTATGCTCATCAATGCTTGGAACAGTGTTGCCCCAGGTAGATTAATCCTAACCCTTCTATGTCCTCAGTTCATACATTAACTCTTAAATTGACTTGCAGTTTCAGTTAAATTTCATGTTTATGCAATGAGGAAAATAATACTTCTGATACATTTCAAAGTTGTAAATAACATACATGCAATAATTTGTTTAAATAGCCTATTCTAAAGTCTGTTTTCGGAAAAACAAAAATCACGGCACAAACGTCCATTCAGTTGCCACGGGAATCTGTAGTTTCTTACTTTCACGGTGAATTCTGTCTTGGGACACGAGAACGGCTTGGCTGATGTTAAACCAAACACAACATAAATCTGAGTCTGGTTAGTAGGCCGGATTCAATTATTACTAACAATTACAAGTATACATTGTTTAGAGAACTCTCCCTCAAGCGCGTGAATGTTCATCTATTCATTCTCAGCTTACACCAAGTGAAAAAAACAAAACCGTGATATTTGTCATTAGTGGAAACCATGCCGCATATATTATGTAAATCAATGGCCACCATCATTCTTACGTTTCGGCGTTCACGTTTTGGTAAAAAAGAGCATTTCCCTTCTCCAGGAGATTTTAACTATGGCACTTGAAGTTATATGGTCAAACTTTTACCACTAAGCTGACACGTCATAGACATGTCTTCTATAAAAAAATAGAATAATCAGCCTAATTATAATTGTCTTCTATTAAAGCTGAAATAAAATTCTTCTTTCTCTTTGATGATGTCTTATATTTTTCAGTAAAATTATTAATATGTTTTGTTTAATGCTTCTCAGCCAAGACTTTTGATGGCTATGGCAAGGGATGGACTATTGCCACCATTTTTTTCTGACATAAATAAGCACAGCCATGTTCCTGTTAAGAGTACCATAGTCACTGGCCTTGTTCCTGCAGCCTTGGCATTTTTCATGGATGTCTCTCAACTTGCTGGGATGGTAAGTCTAATAATTAATCTATATTTTCAATTATAGGATCTCTTTATTTTGTTTGCCAAAATTATGAATTTCAAAATGTTGCCAAGAGCAAGAAACAACTCAATCCAACTCTATTTCCCTACTCTTTTAAATTATAATAGCATTTCTGAGTCGTATCTAGAGTCTTGCATTAACTTATCTCGTAACATTTCCGGTTGCCAAATGTAAAAGGATGTTGCTAATCTCTAATTATAGCAATGTTTTAAAAACCAGACTGGAGATCGATCCAATGAGATATCCTGGTCATGGATCAGTCGCCTCAACCCTCAACAACGGTTAAACCTAATAACAAGTACATAAAACGGTGAAAATACATACAAAAAAATTGGTTGACCAAACTATTGTATAACTGAAATCAAATAGACAAGCGAACTGGCCAATTCCCGTTTTTACTGGTTTTTTCGGACAGTTTGGTCCGGTTTTAAAAATGTTGATTTATAGTACTAATGTTTATTTTGATTGTCTTCTACAGGTTAGTGTAGGCACTCTTATTGCATTCACAATATCAGCAATATCCGTGTTGATAGTAAGATATATCCCACCAATTGAGGTCTCATTTCCCCATTCTCGACAAGAGCCAATTGATTCTGAGTCAATGGAGTATGGTTGGAGCCATTTGGAGACAGATGAGAATGATACATACCAGAAACCCTTGGTTGTTAAAGAAGATGTGTCAACTGATTATCCCTTTGTTGCTAAATATCTTGCAATAGACAAATGTGAGATGATTTTCGTTTTTATTATTCAGTGTTTTTAAGAGTCTTGCATTGAATGTGATATAGCTTGAAAGCGTGTTTATAAGTGGGGGAATTCTTCACCTTCTCGTCAGTTTTATAGGGTTGAGTTAGGTCTAACTCAAATTTTAAGATAGTATCAATGTCTGTCCAATATTTGTTTGAACACCCGCAGTCGAGCCACTTCAATCCTGCTTCATATGCCTAGTTCTCGACGTGAGGGAGATTGTTAAGAATCCCACATCAGATGGAATATGGCCTGAAAATATATTTATATAAGTGGGAGGCAACTTTGACTTCACAAGTCGATTTTGTAGAGTTAAGTTAAGCCGACTCAACTTTTAAGAGTGTTGACCAATGACCAAGATATGCAATCAATGTCACTTATTAAGTTACACCAATTTACTACTATTATATATAGTTTCTTTTGGGCCTCTACTTCTACATTTGAAACATGCATGTTATTTTTCTCATCACTCCTATTTTTTGTTTATTGATGCAGATAATGGTAATAGGAAAAAAATTGTTGGCTTTGTAATAGCATTCATATGCTTAGGTGTATTTGTTCTTACATTTGCAGTTTCATCAAATCTATTCAGGTTAGTTGTTAGTTTAGTGGCAGACATTTCATTTTTGTAGTTCCGTAGACATTGATAATTTATGAATTCCTGCATTAAATGGGATATCGTTAAAAATGTGTTTATAAGTGGGACTATAAGAGGTATCCCTCAATTTATACGTTGGTTTTTTGAGGGTTGAGGTAAGCTCAATTCAAATTTTAATATAATTTCAAAGTCTATCTAAAATTTGTTGAACCACTTGTTATCGAGGTAGTCAGGTTACTACTTTATCAATTGATTTAAGATGCTATAGTGAACACTATTCAGGAGAGAGGATTGATTTTAGAGGGTAGCAACTACATTATATTTATATACTTTATTTATATACTTTGATAATTTGCATGCCATTTTAGTATATTTTCAAGTTCTAATTTTTTTTCTTTCACATTTTATGTATGTTATTATCAGTTCAGTTAGATTTACATTATGTGGAGTTGGTGGCATTGTTGTTTTGTCTGGCTTTGTCTTCCTAACATTTATAGATCAAGATGATGCAAGACACAACTTTGGTCACTCTGGAGGTATGGTTTACATTTTTTATGATACAATATACACATTGCTTTGAATTTCTACATCATCATATAATTGTAGGATTTGGAATGGAATTGCTATAAAATAAAAAATCATTAGTCCATTGGTTTTGAAATAAAAATAACTCTTATTAATTAATTTGTTTTCAGGTTTCAAATGTCCATTGGTGCCTCTGCTGCCTATAACTTGCATTCTTATCAATTCCTATTTACTTATCAGTCGTGGGTAAGTAATCTTGTTCATTAACAAAAGAAATCCATTAATCATGTGGCATAAACCTAGTATCATTAACTTACTCCTCTAAAGAAATTTTCACTAGTTTAGATATTAAAAATATGACATTAATCTAAGCACCTCAATAGTTTAGTGTGCGAATTTCGCCGCTAAATTTAAAAAAAAATAAAAAATTAAACAAACACCGGACATTTCTCACATTTTTTTGAAGAAGACATTTCTCACATTACATGTCAGTTTTATTAAATAGCCCAAATAGATAAACTTATGAAACTTGGACAATTCTCTCTCATATTACAATTAAGGGTTTAGTTTTTCTGGAAAAATGTATTAACATATCATGTGTTTCATATATTTTGTTTCCTTTAGTATTACTTTCACAAATATATTTGTTTGCTCCTAATTAATTGCACAACTTTATGTTTTCAAAAAAAAAAATGCGCATTTTTTTTATTCAAGTAGCTTAACGGTTAGGTATTCACCATTAAAGTGAATAAGTGGAGAATCTAGAGTTCAAATCCAGACTTCTACATATATTATGCTATGCTCACGGGACAAAATTGTGCAGCTTTATTATCTAATTCTAACATTTATGTGTTATATTTTTGAAGGGGTGCTACTTGGTTGCAAGTAACTGTATGGCTAGCATTAGGAGTTATTATTTATGTATTCTATGGTCGAACCCATAGCTCTCTAAAACATGCAGTTCATGTGAAGGATGCTCAAGTTGATAATACCACAAGCCTTCTTGCTTAATTATACAAGCCTATCTCATTAGGGCAAATATCACACCATATGGGTCTTACTTGTGCCCCAAGCCAAAGAAAATCTTGCCACTTCAAAGTGGTATATATAATATTGAACAGGAAATGCAAAATATTATTTATGGTTTATAGGTCATTCTCATAGTTTTCTTTTCTTACAGAAGAAGAAATTGATCATTTGAATCATTGAAGATTTAAAAACTTACATCATGGTGACTTTTTGAATGGAATATTTTGTAGAGTACATCTTTTATTTTAAAGGGATGAGAAATTCATAAAAGAATTAATTTAATTGGTGTCAACCTCCAATTATAAGAAAAGGAAAATGTTAACTTGCGCCCTTAGAACACATGTTAAGGATACCCAAAATAGAAATTATGCATTGAAAATTGCGTCTATTTATTTTTCAAGTTAGAAATTAAATTTTCATAACATAGTAAATATTTACTATTAATGGAATTTTTAACGTTAGCATGACCCATAAAAAAAATTGTGAATTTTATTTAAGTTTATATTCACAACTGCAATTGCAATCAGGAGCAAAACCATGATTAAATTCAATAAATAGATACACATTTGTCTTCTTTTTCAAGACAATATTCATACTAAGATGTTTCAGAAAAGCTGTAATAATATGTGAGTTTATTTTTTACGGTAACTGAAATAATACGTGCGTTCTTGAAATTATATTAAAATAGGGTTAGGCTAGCGTGTGCAAGCTTATCATATCTCGCACCATAAGCAACCTAAATAATGAATAGGAATCGTTCAATCATGAAGGTGCACAGTACACCGACCGCAAACTATCATTTGTCATTCTCCCTCTTCTCTTTTCCTCTATATGTGCCTCTCTTTCTCAAGCTTTTGACTGCGCCCCGTACCTCTCTGTAGGTAAGGACGGCCTCGATGTTTTCCATGTGCTCGTTAGGATTTGTCGTCCCATCATAGGAGTCCATTTGTGGTGGTTTCTCCAACCCCGCGAGGGATGTGAGCATCCCGGATACGTCGAGTGAAGGGAGCATAAGTTGTACGATCGTTACGAGTGGCAGATCGTCTTCGGAATCAAACGAGGACCAAGAGTGCCTGCATCTTGGTGGGGTCCTTCTTGAAGAAGATCGTCGAGGGGATCTCCTGCGAGGAGACCTTCGGGTTTGTGATGGAGATCTCACGCTAGCAAAATGCATGGGCGATCGTGATCTGGACGGGCGTATAGTTCCTCCCCTTCTGTTACTGGGTGGAAAGGGAAGTCGTATATAGGAGACAATTGTTGCTTCCTGGGGAGTTCTTTCTCTATGTGTGAGAGACGGCGGTTCTGCTCCTCGATTATCGGCGTTTGTCGTTGAACCATGCAGAGCGTGTTATTGAGCATTGCCTCCGCTGGAGTAGAGTTGTCAGTCATTTCATCCGGAGGACCAAGGATGGGCCGATCCTACAGAGGGATCGCCTGTTGGGGGATCTGTTGAGAGTTTTCCCTTATGGGGCTCCCTGCAGGAGACAGTGTAGAGGTATGTCCGTCGCAGTAGACACAATGGACTTCGCTCTGAATACGTGAACTGACACCTTTAGTAGTCATTGTAACAGCCCGATTTTCGTTAGATTTATTGTAATTAATTCTTATATGTGTTTATATGTGATTAATTGCCTCTATGTGTATTTTGGTTGGTATTAATGGAATTCGGTGTTAGAAGGGTATTTTAGTCATTTTGTAAGAAAGGGTAAATTAGTAATTTCACTATGAGATTATTTTTAGTGTTTTAAGTGGGAACCATTAATTTTTACTAAGTTACTAATAGATTGCGGTAATTTGTTAAGAGCCGGTAACTATTCATTATTTTTACCGTGAGAGCTAGAAACGTTGTGAATTAGTTAATGAGAGTCTTAAGCCCATTAAGATATTTTGAGGGTTAAGCTCATTAGTGTAGAGCCTTTATAAACTCATGTCATAAGAGGAATTATGGTTCTAACATTCATTACACATAACTTTTGAGAGAGGTAGAGAGAGAAAGAGCTAGAGGAAGAGAAAAAGGGTTAGAAGAAGATCTAGAGAGAGAAAGCTTGGATTGGAGCTTTGGAGCAAAAGTGAGGCTAGGATTCTAATTCTTGAAGGTTTGAGGTAATGGGGATAGTGTTCTATCATAATCTCTTAGTTGTAATCTCTTTTCTACTTATATTCAAAAGTGCTTAATTGTGATAAGTGATTGTTGTGAATTTAATTGTTGAAATTCGTGTTCTTGTTTTAGTGTTATGTTTGGGTATGTGAATTTGATGATGATTGAGTTGTTAATGTTGAATTTGCATGCTCAAGTTATATAGAAATGGGTACTTTGTGAATTATGCTCAAATTGATGAATTGTGATATTGTATTATTGAATTGTGGTTGAATTCATGATTATGAGTTGTGATTGTTGTTGTTAATATCATCCCATGGATTGGGTATTGATAAGTTGAGTTGTTGTTGTTGATTGAGTTGTTTTGGAAGAATTGGATTTGTTGTTGTTAAAGACTTGATGTTTTAAGAAAATCATTTTTAACTAATTTCATAAGTTGTTCAAGTGTCGAGAAACGAGCGTATTCAATGTGTTGGAGCCTCGGGTCACGCCTTTGATCATTTTGGACGATCGGGGAACCTAACTAATCGATTTTGGGCAGAAAATGGCGAAAACCCGTGGCCAAAACGCGCGTTTCGCGGCGCTGCGCCTGATGTAGGGCGCTAGGCGCCCACTTCCAGAAGGCTAGCGCGAGGCGCTGCACTCCAGGCGCCCTGCCAGGAACAACCTTCGTGTTGTTTCGCGATCGGGTGCTTGGGGGCCGACGTGTAGGGGTCCTATGCACTCGTTTGAACATGTACTTTTGATGTTTTCATTGATATTACTACTGGAACACATTTTACTTGATCAAACCTTGAATTTTCTAAATGGCTTGAAACTTGGATTTGTAGCGTTTTCAGTTTTCGGAGTTTATCGGAAAATGAACTTTTTGCAAATAGAAGCGACTATATGATTTATCTAAAGCTCATATAGACTTAGATGAAGCATGTAGGTTTAGTGCAAAGTCTTAATCATGTGAAACTTGGTTTTCGGGGAAAATGGTGGGATAGACGAACTTGGGATTTCTCATACGAACTTGGGCGAAACTTCGAACTAATACTTGATAGTTTGTAAGTGGCCTATGTTCATGATTATATGATGGATTAAGATTGAAATGTAGGATTTTATACTTGCATGAGTTACCTTGTTTTGAAAAGTGTCAAATGGTCGTTTTTGTAAAATGATACGAACTTAGCGTGAATATGTGAATTCTTGATTGAATGTATTGAATGGTGATTCATTTGAGAATATTAACCTTGAACGCTATGTTTATGATGTTGAGCTTGGTGTCGATGTTGTATGTCGTGTCTATGTTGATGAATTATAACATGATATATATATGTTGTTGATGTGTTGAACTTATACATGTTAAATGTCAAAGTTGATTGTGGTTGTTGCATGTATAATATTGGAGACGATTATTGTGACGAGTTGTGTGAATATATGCATTAGTGTTGGGTCATATATTCATGCATACATGATTGGAGTTGATGGATTTTATATCCGTATTGGTGACGTTGATTATGTTTTTGTTGCATCATGAGTTGACGATTTTGTCGTAGTTGGTGGTACCGTGTGCATATAGAAGTCACGTCTAGGTACATAACATGTCTTGGCATGAGTCCTAGTTGTGTTTGCACTTGGTGTTTGATCTGATTGGTGACCTACGTAATTGCGTTGTGGTGAATTGCTTGTGTGGAAGAATAATGTTAAAGTTGAATTATCTCTTTCTTTGAATTATATGAAGTTTAATGTCACGACCCAAAACACCAACCGTGACCGGCGCAGGAACTAGAACATTCTAGCCCGGCAAGCCTATTGATTCAACTTGACAAATTATAAAATAAAAACAATTCCAATTTGGTTATACTAAAATAATCAACTTTAAAGAAAGTATAGGATTTCAACTTTAATGAAAATAATCAATGGGTGAATCGAGAACTAGCTCCATCTCGTTGATAGCCCTCTCCTCCTAATGGTGGTCTTTTCATAGGGGCGGCTCCATCTAACGGATAGCTCTTTTCTCTCGACTCAAAACAAAGTGTAAAACATT
>Ga0315914_1006189_pt1 | contig 17055 bp, 7 predicted proteins | sample MpolenodulesMG_FD_203920 | JGI IMG/M metagenome (GOLD analysis project Ga0315914, IMG submission 203920) | Medicago polymorpha root nodule microbial communities from Los Angeles, California, United States - elongated nodules | ecosystem: Host-associated > Plants > Roots > Nodule | place: USA...
CTCTCCCGTAAAAAATAAAGTAAAATAAATAAGAGTCTTTATTGAGATTTTGTGAAAGAGAGTGTGTTATGATATTTTTTCAATTATTTCTTAAAATCCATAGACTCTGTTGAAATCTCTTGAAATCCATAAAATCATTTCAAATCCTTTAAAATCTTATAAATTAAATCTACTGAAATCCTTAATAATCCTTTAAAATCTTCAAAGTCATCAAAATCCTGCAAAGTCTTTTAAAATCCTCGAGACTTTTTCAAACAAAAATTGTCCTTTAAAATCCTAATCCAATACACCCTCCTAAAACTTTGTAGTTTGATATTATTATTGTTTTGACCCTCTAATATACGTGAAGTCCAAAAAAGCTACCTAAAGGTTAAATTTTTTCATGTTTTTTACCAGGCATATTTAGGACATTAAAATATGGTTTTAAACAAAAAATTATAATTTTTCGACTAGTAACGAATTATTTATGAATTTTTAAAGTGTAAAAACTCTGAAAACAAAACAACATAAATTTTAACCTATAAATCGAATTTTGTGATGATTATTTGCAGATACATCTATAAAATACCTAAAAATAATATATAAAGTTTTATAGCATTTCGAAGATGTTTCAGTTTATTTTTATTTTTCAACCAAAATATGCAAAATTGCATTTTTGTTCCGAGTAAGCATTTACCCACGGGTCAAATTTTATTCCCTAATTTTGTAGGCATGATTACCGTCACCATGAAATTTTGATGTTTGTATACAACAAATGAATTAATTATGAATTGTTTAAGAAATTCATAATTATGGAAAATAAAAATTCATAATTAATCATTCTCTAGTCGGAAAAATCTAATTTTTTGTACAAAGCAATATTTTGATGTCTTAAACATGCCTGAAAAAAACATGAAAAATTCAACATCTAAATTATAATCGAACCTGAGACTTTGAGGAAGAGCACGCTCCAAAGTTCTAAGTCATCGCCACCAAACCAACCCAAAATGAGTTTGATTCCTCAATAGTTAGTAGTTTTAGAATCTTTTTAATCAAGTTTTTAGTTTAGTTTTAATAATTTAATGTTTAATTTAGAGTTTTGAATAAATTACAATTTTCGTTCTATTGAATGAAGTAGATGTTTATGCTTTCAGTCAGGGGCGGTTTTACCACCCAGCTAGCCTAGGCACACGCTCGGGCTCAGTGGCGGATCGCCTAAGAGATTCATAGGAGCCACTGCAGGTCTGCAGCCCCCAAATTACCTATAATTATCATATTATCCATAATTTATATGGGTGTGTTTGTTTCAAGTTTACCAAATTTATTCCTAGGAATAACATTCCTTGGAATATAAAGATGGGAATTTTATTCCAAGGTATTTAGGAAAAATATGTTTGGTTAACTTTATAATATTCCTAGGAACCATAAAAATAGAGATTATAATAGGTAACTATTTATGAACTTATTTCCATCTCCATGGGAACTTTATTCCCACCCTTTTCCTTGGGAAATTTTTTTCTATTCCCAGGAACATTTTATACCCGGGAATAAAATTTAGTAAACTTGTAACAAACATAGCATATATATTCCTATAATTTTATTCCCGGGAATCAACAAATATAACTTGAAACAAATACACAATGTTACATCCGTGTTGCAGTGGATAGGCGTGCTTCCTAACCCTCAAAGGGTGTGGGTTTGGTCCTGCAGGGACTTGAATCGTCGTTCTCTATGTTAGATTCAACAAAATAAACCATTGCACCAATCCACAATTTTGCAAATATCTTAAAATTGTTTAATATATATTCTGAAAATATTTGGCAAAATATTTTGCCCAGGCTCTACAAAATTTCTGGCTCCGCCACTGCTTTCAGTTTATCTACTAAACATATGTTTAGTAGTTTTTCAATTGTATAGGTTGATCATTTGAGTGAAACTCTACCACCGAAGTTGTGCAGTTTTTTTTGGTTTATCTACCATTGTTCAGTTTAGGGGAGGGTTTTATTAGGACTCTTTGTATTAGACTAGTAATTAGTCCTTGTTAGGAGTTTACTTGTAATATAAGTTACTGTGAAAACTAACAATTCCTTTGTGTAATAAGCTATATAAGAGCAATGTGATATCAATAATAAGTGAGTGATCACATTTTTCACCCTACAGACCTATAATAATATCTGATCACTAGATACTTGTTTTAGGGATATTGAATTATCCAATTGTTTTAAAGAATTTAGGGTTCGTTCATGCGTTTGATGATATATGTTTTCACCTAAGGGATTAGGATAATGTGTTTAGATAAAAGGGACCTTGAACTAAGAGATTGGTCTTGCTCTATTTTGCTAAATGATCATGAGTGTGTAATCAATTATTATTGTAAAAACATCTATTTTCAAGGAATGTCAAGAGAGGATTCGAACAATCCTAATTGCTTTTAATCATCACATGTTAGTATACTAATAGAATCTTTTATTATGTGAAAAATTACAATACCAAGTATTTTTTTTAGATAGGATTACAACACCAAGGATTTCATTTATATATACATACCACAAATGTAAATATTTTTACACCGTTAATTAATCGAAATCGTAATATTATCAAAGCATTTAGTTTAAATACCTACTTCTAAAGTCATGTATATAACCTTATTAGTTTTTGGTCGTTATTTTAATTTTTAAAGTCATATTAACTTGTGTTCTAAGAACGTAAGTCAAAGAGCTAAATATGGATTTGAAAAAAAAGTTTTATATTTAACAAATAAATTTTCGAATTTTCAAGACTTGAATTCACGTTTTCAAATAATTTATGTCTACATTTGATTATTTATATTCGATAGAAAAAAAATAACACAGAAAAAGAGCCATTTAGTCTATAATCCAATTATGATGCTGAATATCGTATACATACCAAGAGGAAATCGAAATCCATTGTAAGTGAACTTGTGGGGTTAATGCCCATGTGCTCTAACATGGAGAGGGAACTCAAGCAATCTCACCAAACTTGATATTTTACTTTCTTTTATTGTTCTTTGTTTCATTTTCAACATGGCTGTGTAAGCTCTTGGATTCCATTTTGTTTGGGAAATTTGCACCCACACCACTTGGTTTACCATAAATTTAGGTTAATGCAAAATACTAATTTTTTTATTTTTTTTCTAACATTTTTCTTGAAACCCATTCTTTTTCCAAAAGGAATTCAAGTTATTAATTAATCTAAAAGATCATGTCCCATCTCTTAAAACAAACCATATGGCTATTTTACTTGCATATTTGACTCACATCAAGACATGGTCCCTTTCACATAGTCTTTGATGCTATTATATTATTGATTGATGAGGGCCTAATTATTAGGATGTAATTGGTACTACTACCTAAATCGGCAATTACAAGCAACGGTGAGAGGATTAGGCCATCCATAATGGTGATGCTTCACCTATTTAGCACCGTATTAAATAGGCACATCTATTGCGGAGTATAATATTTGGGTGCCTATGAAGAATGGTGGCTATAGAAGCACCCTCTCTCTCTTCACTTTTTATGCATTCCATTTAATAAATCATAATGAAATAAATAATTTTTTGTTGAAATGTGATGATTTATAATTATTTGTGGGAACTATTTAGTAATTTATTTTGTGGTGCTGGGTTGGAGAAAATCAGTACTTATTAAGTATTACCGTAAAATGAGTGATGTGGACAAAGCGGTTCCATTTAAACACTTAACTCGGAGTGCTCTGTTGTGGATGATCTTAAAGATTAATATAGCATTGCTTGCTAAACAAATCAATCTATTCATTTAAACATGAACACAAAATGAAAAGGGTTATCTATCTTTCAATAAATACTAATTAAAACTTTAATAAAACCACTTGAACAAAAAAAAAAATCCATTAATGAGTTTTTTCATGATAAATTGTTAAAAACAACCCGAGTTTAAATCTCAATTGAAACAATTATTTATCAGACTTTACCTGCTTTTCAGTTGATTGGTAGGTTAAGACAAAAAAATTAGAACATTAATAGGACACAATTAGTTTCTTCTATAGCTTAATTAATTAAATCTTTTAAACTTGGTTAATTGGAAAGACAATTCTAGGTAACTTGTGGAACAAACAAACAGTACTTGAATGTTGCTCAAGTATCATACCTAATTGAAGGCAAGATAAGCTTAGAATTTACTACTGCGAAGGCAGTTACATGCAATGATATATGTCCAGATGAGTAGTTCCAGGCAATGAAATGAAATGGCTGTTACGATGGGGTTTGGAAAACCAAAACGACATATCAACCAGAAAGGGAAACGGGTGATAACAGGAATTGCAAACCAAAGTCCCATCGAAACCTCACACTCAATTTTATAAAGTAATTTGCAAATTCTTAATGACAGTGAAACTTAGCTTGTCAGTTGGTGTGTTTACTTTCCATCATAATGACACAATCTAAAAGTTAAGACTAATTTCTTCAAATAACTAAAATCTATTTAAAGACATCTCTCAAAATTTCTCTGGTTTTTTACTGCCAGAGATTAAACTCTAAAAATTTATTTATTATATCTATTTAAGAGTTGACATCTGTTATATATTTTATAGACTTAATACATTGTTTGGTCCCTTAACTTATTTTTGGTTTTCATTTTGGTCCCTTAATTATAGTGTCTCAATTTGGTCCCATAAATCTTATGTTGTTTACTGTTTTGGTCATTTCCGTTAGTTTTTAACACCAAATGTCTAAGGTGGACCATGTTTAAAGATGGTCCACCATGGAACCTATTAAATTTTTAAATTTTAACCTTCAGATTTTTTTTTAAAAGAGGATTGTGGGATCATATAGGGTCTATTGTACTTTATTGTAAACCACCAACACCTAATATTTTTAAATTTCTAAAATGATTTTCAGTAATTAAAAATAAAAAACTTTATTTTGATTAAATTAAAAAAAGACATAAAAGAGAAAGGGGCAAAATTGAATCTTCCAACCCCAATCTACAAAATAAGAATAAGATGTGAAGACGGAGAAGAAGAGTAAGAACTCGGAAATGCACGTCGTCGTAACGCCACCGCCACTGCCGCGCCACCACAACTTCAGCAACGGCGACGGTAACAAAGGCTACATTGGCGCTGCTTCTCTCTTACCACCACAACCAGCACACATTATCCCTCTCACCATTCTTAGCCTCATCAGCTCGACCCCTTCACCACTTGAACACATCCCATGATTTGAATTTGAATTTGAAATTAATCAAAACTAATCTTTAATCTTTGTTGCTATGCAGCATAAAGGTGGAATCCTTTTTTCTACTTCATCTTCTCATGTTTCAACGCAAGCTTTCAAAGTGTGTCCAAGCCAAATCCTGTGTTTCAACCACCATAACCAGACGAGTTAACTCGGTGGTAGTTCGTTTGACTCATTTGCAAGACAATTCCAATACTTCTTGGGATTTGTTCTTTTCACCGAAATAAAATCAAAATACAAAATTAACACACAAATTTTACATTTTCATCACTAATTTTTCAGATATTTCACCATGTGATGCTGATGTTTTTGTTCCGTTTTAGTTCACCCACGGCAAGGTTCACAATCCTAAATTATTTAAGGAACGCATCGCATCGTCGGAAAAATCCCCAGCGAAAGGAAGAGATTGAAGATGATGAGGAAGAATAGGGAAGAGAATAAGAGAAGGGAAAAAAATCAGATATGGGTGGTTCACTATAATATACTATGGACCTGCAATCAAACGGTTATAATCATATTAATAATATTAGCATCAAAAAACTAACTGTGAGGACCAAAATAGATAACAGCAGAAGACAAAAGGGACCAGTTTGAGACACTTTATAGTTAGGGGACAAAAGTGAAAACCAAAAATAAGTTAAGAGACCAAACGATGTATTAAGTCTATTTTATATGATCAATCATGGATCAAACTCAATCAAATGGTTAAAAGGACTCTGTCTATCGTGAGAGACATTGGTAGGTCTCCTACTGGTGAGCAAGCTAAATAAAAAAAAAACTGGTCGTTGGATAATGAAGCCCTATAGATCTTATCATACACTGTCAGTAGCTATCAGTTCTCCCTTTCCATATTCTCTACCTGGATCTGCAGCTATCCCCAAAACACTTGAACGTTGATACTGCAAAAACAAAGAACAATCGTCCTTGTCTATTCTCTCTTCCGGTCGCTTTTAATTTATCACGGTTGATGATGTAAGAGGTCAAGCTAAACCCATACCAGTGAATTCAAACAAACAAAAACCAAAGATAAACCAATAAAAAACAAAAGAACGACACAAACAGTATTGAACCACAGCAAAATTAACATGTTTATATAAACAAAAGTACAAACATCCCAATAAACTCTCATAGGACTTAAATCGATAGTCTAAAACACATCAGCAGTCACACACAGACATAAAACCTCTAGAAATATTTTTACATTTTCCTCTGTTTTTTTTTTTTTTTGAAAGAACGTTTTTTCTCAGTTAAATATTGAAGTTTTGTTCTAAGACCTTTGATATAAAATTTTTTGACTCTTTTATCTACTGGGTTTATCTAAAATCTTTTCACATGGTAGATTTACATATTTGAGTGCTATTCTTTAGTTTACGCTAAATATGAGCATTAAATTTTTCAGAAACACATGAACAATTGGTCGAGAATAAGGATAAGACTGAAGTAGATTGAACAATTGCATCAAAAAAGTGTTGATTTTATTATGATGAATAAGTAAACAGTGAGAGTTAAATAGCTGGAAGAATAATGAATATAGGGGGATTTGAGAAGTCTGATGTGGTTGGTGTTTGTCTTTGATGAAAGTCAATGAAAGGAGGACAAGAAAAATAATCTAGTGTATTTGGTTTATGGTGTGTTTAGTCAATCTAATGGTTTTGAAAGGTCTCCCACCGTAGACAGCGTCGGTTAAAAGACGCAATCATCTATGTCGCATGATGTTGGTGATTTTTTTTATTATAATATAATACTCTTGTTAACAAATTCAACTTGATCGCATGGACGGTGTATATTGCATGTTCATGAATCATAATCAATCCAAAACGTTTGGTCAACATACATATAATCATAGAGAAATGATATTTGTACAACTATTTTTTAACAATTTTTTGACAACTTTCTCTCTCATATTCATATTATGTTTTTACTCTCTCACTTTCTTTTTCTCTCTCTATTGTTTTTGACCAATTATAAGAGAGAAAAACAAAGTTGTCATGAAAGTTGTAAGAAAAATATGTACAAATATCATTACTTATAATTATATATATGGAGAGAAAGGTAAAGTCATCTACGGTGTCCAAAACAATGATTATTATTAGGAAAATGTTAACTAGTGTCCGGTGGCACTAGTTAAGGAAACTAAATATAGTATAAAAACATTGGAACTTGTGTAGTCAAAGTTAAAAAAGTACTCCCTCCGGTCCTTTTTATTAGAAACAAAAGTGAGAATTTTTTGGTCCTTTTTACAAGAGGATTGACCAAGTTTCAAGTATGTTTGAAGTTAAATTTCATTTGTGCCTTTATTTATTATGAAAGAGAAAATTAAAAGTAAGTAAGTTAATGGAATAAAAAGTAACTAATTTAGGGGTATTCATGGAATTTTTTTAAATGTAGAAGTTTATTAAATGAAGATGATTATTTTCAATGTATTTCCTTGGTCTCGATGTTTTGTGTCTTTTGTTTATTGTATAAAGGACCGAAGGAAGTATAAGGAATTATGTTTTCAATGCAAATATTCCTTTTTTTATTTCCTTAACTAGTGCCCTGGACGCACTAGTTAAAAGGACCCTTATTATTTTCCTAAAAGAAAGGACCCTTATTATTATTAACAAAAAATAATAATCCAAAAAAAAAATGAAGAATCAATATATACTACATACATTTTCCTAAAAAAAAAATATACTACATAGATTATTGATCATCTATTTATTTTCTTTTTCGACCGATTCTATTGACCATCTAGGTATTATTCTATCAAGAAGTTTGTAATTGTAAACCCACACTTAAAATTTAAATTAATTTAATTACTTTTTTTAAACAATAGCTCAGTGCATGCTCACTTCAAATTATTCAATTTCCGTTTTTCTTAACAGAAGGGACCATTATAAAAGGGCAATTTCTACGATACATTCAAAAAAATTGAATGTACCAATACACCTATATATTAAATGAATAGTTCAATGAGTTATGTTTTTTTAGAAAAATATATTTTCTATCAGTTACAATTATAGTAATTATATTTTATTTCTCAAAAGTGTCGGCAAGTCAAAATTCATTTTTTAAAATTTTTAATACTCATAATAGTGAATATTGATTTTTTTTTTTGATAAAATGTTAAAAAATTTGTATGATTCTTATAAAGAATGAAATAACATTTTTTTTTATGAAATAATATTTTCTAAAATATAAAAGTCGACAGATATTTCTTTATTACATGAAAATGATCATTAACTTATTGAATTATAAAATAGGTGTACCGTAGCAACTTTCTTATGAAAAGAACTTCAATTTTAGATACAGATTCTCTAATTCTTTTTTTTAAAATGAAAAAGTGTGTAAAGAAGAAGGAACTTATGCAAAAAATAATGTATTCCAATTTGCATCATATGGTATCATTGAAGTGGGGTGGAAGAGAATCTTAAAATGCTACGCATATAAACTTTCTCAACTTTAGCCCATCAACCTTCAAAAGTAAAATGCTGCTTCCTCCGTTTCGAGAGGATAACCTTGCCGTTTAGTAATAACTAATCTCCATTAGAGAGAATTTATTAGACAAACTAAGTTTTTTCTTCCAAATTGAATTGTTTCACTATATAAGGGTTAGAGATCGAACCCTAACCTACTTACTTAAAATGTATGAATCCCTTATTACTATGACCGACCACATATCACTAAAAAAAACAAATATTTGTTTCTGGTACACAACAAAATAAACAGAAAAGATGAAAAGAAAGTATAAAAATTTGGTTCTTTCCTTTCTTTTCGAAAGTTTAAAATATAAACACAAGAAAAATGAAAAGAAAAAAAAAAGTTCCTCATTGTTTGTTTATAGTTCCCCACTTCCTAGTTGATGCCATTATAGTTGTAGGACCAACAAAGCCGTTTGAGAGATCAAATTGAAGGATATTAGAATTTATTTATTTTGAGTAGAATCAAGTTCAAAATTGGCATCAATATCAACAGCACCAAACATATGTTGTAAAATTTAGATGTGGAAATTATCACATATAAGAATTTAAAGAGAAATATCATAACAAATAAATATGATTAGGGAACTTATCGAATTTGGTTGCCGGCACGACTTCATTAAAACCTTCACAAATCAAATTAGAGGAAACCTGCAAAACAACACACTATTAAGTAACCTGAGGCGTGACATAGTCACTGTCTTTGAGGATTTTATCTGCTTCATAAGCGCATATCCTCCCAGGATACAACAATTCTTCCCCGTTATGAATCATAACCGGGGTGACAGAACAACTCAAATTTATCTCAAAGATAACTGGAGATGCAACCCATAAACTCAATATTTTGGATGAGAAAATAATGTGTATAGATAAATATGAAGTGAGGGAGTAAAATTCTAGTAATAAAAATTTCACAATTAATTTATGATTTTCAACTAAAATTATTTTTCACTTCTTCCAAGTAATATTTATATTTGAACTTTTGAAATATAAGCAATATTTACAACAACATATCGGTTCCTCTAAAATTGAATTTGAAGGCAAGTTCAAACCCTCACGCACAGCAAACTGCACAAGCCAGTTCCAAATGAATGGTTTGGAGGGCTCTGTTGCCGGGCCTACAAAATGACATACATTCAACGTGATTTATTTGTGCTTTTGTTTTCAACAACACAAGACGTGTAAGATATGTAGTGGTTAATTTAGAGCATTCATTTTGGTTATAAGTTAGATATGCATTTCAATGGGACATAAATTTGCATTCCACAAGCTTTCTCACCACCTATCCTATGGATTTAATGTATATACAGCATAGATGGAGTTAGGAATTAAAGTTTATAGAAACCAAACTTTAATATGTAATTTAGTAAAGAAAAAATTTAGTTAAAAAAAGTAATAAATAAATTTTTAAATGCACAACTTATGAAAAAAAATATATGGCTGAAGTCAATATTGTCGAACAAATATAAAAAGAACTAACATTTTTTTCTAATAAATTAATCTTCATGATTGTTTTATATTAGTTAAAAGGCTTTTGTGGAGCATTTACCAAGATATTCTGAAGGCACACAACATGAATTTTATTAAGTTATTGAACAAGTGGATTCTCTTTCTACCATTAAAATGATTGAAGATGGTGCGGATATTTTATATGTTTTTCATCATTTGTTATCTCAAGCTAATATGTTATTTTTAGAGATTACACTTTTTATTGATGTGTAAGTTCATAAAATATCTCTAAAAATATCTATTTGATGTAATTTGATTGAATACATGTGTTAAAAAATATTTACATTATCGGTGCATGAAGATTAATCTCTTATTCTATACACATGTAAGAGTGAGTATGTGTTTGAGAGAGTTTTAGAGTAAAGTGTTCAAAGCACTCCCTCTACAGTGTTTTGAATTTTGTTGTATAACCTATATAAAATGATCATTACTTTTCTCACCCTATGAGTTTCTTGCACACCCCATTTAGATTCTAAAATCTGAAATGTTTTAATGTGTTTTGGAGCTTTTTATGGGGTGTTTATGCGTTTCAAATTATATAATCTAAACTACATAGGACACACATGAAATCAATATGGTGGGAAAAGAATGTCATAGAAATTTTTTACGGATCCATCATGTGCTTAGCAAGAAAAATACATGAAAATTTGATCTTCTCACATCAAAGGTTTCTATGAAACACCACGAAATTACCAATATAACCCCATCGACAGTTAACTGAACTGCTGATGGATTTTAACTGACGGTAGTTAACCACCGATGAAATTTGGGGTTAAATTTATCATTTCCTAGTGTTTCTTAGCATTGAGTGAAGTGTGAAAAGCAATTTTCAAATACAAGTTGCTATCGGGCTTATGCTACTTTCATTTGCTCTTAGCATTGGGTTTCTTTAGAAAAAATTATTCTATTTCTCTAAGCGCACCCCTCCCCCACCTCCCCAATAACTTCCAAGTTCAGTGCACCTCAAACCATCATATATCACCACCATTGGTTTTTTTTAAGTAACCATTAGGTTTTTTTTAACATACTTTATTCTCCTTGAAACATATCTCACAAATAAATCAGTTAAATAAGACTCTATTATAATTTGATAATTATAAAATTAAATGTCGACAAAGCATGTGCCAAATCTTTTTTTTTTTTTATAAAAATAAACGATATTCATTTAAATTGATAGAGCGCATCGATACATTTCAAATCCAAATTCGTTAAATACAAAAAAGATGAATCTGTGAACAAACTCACAACATCCATGTTAATAGCATAAAACGGCAAAGTACTTATCCTACAAATATGACTATATGTATGTCTCCGGAATACTCATATCTCCGAATCTGCAACGTTGACGACGTCAAAGTCATTGTCATTGATCGGATCTGCACTAAAGCATCTGTTGATAGATTTGGCACAAAACATCTGCCAAATCTATCAACACAATTAATAATAGAGTATTTTTTTTAAGACTTAATGTCTACAAGATATGGATATTTCTCACGTCATCAATATATGTTTATTTCATTTAGATTGATATTTTTAAATGATTTTGATATATATTTATACGTTTAAAAATGTGCCGGTATAGTAATAATAAAGTTCAACATTTATTTTCCTTGACCCTTCTTCATTTCTGATAGAGTTTAATAAATATATTTTTGTTTTCTCAACAAAAAAAATTGTTACCATGTTATCCATATTTTTTTTGAATGGCAAAATATATTATATATATAAGTGGATTAGATCCCAAGTAATACACCAAAAAGAAAAAATAAAACACCAAAAAACCTCAAAGAAAAACCACCAACCATGTTATCCATATAAAATTTTCTATGTTGTTTAGCAACAACTAATCTTCGTTGGAGAACTTATTGAACACACGGTGTAGCTTCTCTACATAAATCTGCTTTGTAAGAATAGTTTAAAAATAATCGAAAACTATTGCATTATGATTGAATGTCAAATGTATACATTTTTCTCTTCGTAATAACCCACAAAAGAAAAGTGAGCAATGGATGATTTTTCATTTAAACCAAAAAATAATATCTTAAATTCATATTTAGCTCTATCACGATTTTATTCCACTTATGTGAGGAAAAGAAATATAGAAAAGTTAGTCTTGAGAGAACAAAAGAAGCAAATCTTTAGGAAAAATGAGAAAATGAAAGCAAATGTACAGTGCACATTTGAGAGTACCTTTGAAGAAAAATAAGAAGGGTTTTGCTAACAAGTGTCTTTAGGACACTCTTTAAGAACTTTAAATAAAGAAATTATTCCAATGTATTGAATGTACATATTTTTATAAAATCCTTTTGTGCAACTTCACAACTTAGAAAGTCATGAGTTGTCTCGATCTTTTGCACACCAAGAACTTTTAAAAAGGAACAACATAATTAGAGAGAAAGTTAGCATTAGTGTTCAAACAATCATATTCATAATAAAAATTATATATGAATGACCTTATTGTTGAAGTTGTTTGAAGTCCCACATGCTCAGATTTTCGGGAGTCAGGTTAAGGACTGTGATGTGACAATCATATTCATAATACAATTTTCTTCTAAGCTACTACCAAAATTAATCGTATGCTACTACCAAAATATAACTAATGAAAATGTTGTAAAGTTGTTAGAAGAAAATTGTAAGCTACTACAAAAATATAACTAATGAAAATGTTGTAAAGTGTCCTAAAAAATTACATTCTTTTTTTTTTTTTTGGTAAAGTAAAAAATTACATTCTAAGTACATCGAAATGGAAATTTTGAGGTTTGAACCTTGGTCCAGCATAATATTATTCTTACAACTATCAACTCAGATGTGTTAACAAAAGGACTAGATTAAATTAAATTCCAACCCCTTCATGCCATATCTATCAACTAAATTAAATTCAATGAGATAAATATTATATTAATTTTTTTTAAGGAGGACTAGAATTGTTATCGAGAGTCAAAGGTGTATTTAAAAGAAGGAAAGAAAAAACAAAAATAATTGCACGATGGCGAGTACACGTACATGGTAATTTCCTCGTTGTCTGTCTCTCGCACTTTGTTTCATCGTTTTCTGCCAAACTCAAAAGAAACTTCTTTTTGTCACTCTCTCCATTTTCAATCCCTAAAACCTTTCTTCTTTTTTCTTCTGGGTATCTCTCTCTCTCTCTCTCTCTGCTTTTATCATTTCATACCTATCTTATCTTATCTTGTGCTTTCACTTGTGTTTTATCGGATTCGATTTCTCCAACTTTTGCATATATTTTATAGTTTTCAATCACTGAATTAATTGTTTTTTGTTTTGCTTGTGAATCTTTTAAATACTTTAACAAATCCTTTATCATATATAAAATGATCTTCTTGATGATTAACCGTCTTTTTTTGTAAATTGAAATTACTTTTTCAATTGGATTGACTCAATTAATCATAGATGTTGAATATTTGATAAGTAGTAGTTTATTGTTCAATTTTCTCAGTAGCTTCTTTAGTATTCACTCTTGAGTACTCTTTATATTAGGTCACATTTATGTTGAAATTTTAGTTAGTAATGCTATCCCCTTTCATTTTAGTACTCTTTATAACAGATGTCAAATCAAGATTGCATGTCAATTTTCTGTTATTGGAAATCATAGTGCTATGACACATAATTGATATTTCAACATGTGGTTTTCACTTTTTCTGTACCATTCATTCATACATCAATTTTTAATTATGATATCACTTTTTACTTATAAATAGGCTTCTCTCACATTTTGGATCATGTTACATTCCTGCCAAGTTGCTATTTATTTAGAGTGACTAGTGAAATATATATGGTTATCTTTTTCCTGATTCTTTCTTACATTGTCTCGTATCGATTCTCTTGCGCTTTCCTTTATGACCGAAAAGGTGAAAACAGTTTTTTTTTTGTTTGTAAGATTATATGCAACAATTGCTGTTTATTGACAACTTGGATATTTTTCATTGTTTTGCAGATCCCAATGTTCTGAGTGATTTTTGGTGTTGGTTCAGTTGTACTGAATTTAACTCTTCGAACAAATACCTATCAGCAACTTCCTAGGTGGTGATACTAAAATGCAGCTATATCATCATCCGTTTGATTTGGACAGCCAGAAGGTGAGACTTGCATTGGAAGAAAAAGGCATTGATTATACATCTTTCCATACCAATCCTGTAACCGGCAAGAATTTGGATTCCTTATTCTTTCAGATGAATCCGACTGGAAGTCTCCCTGTTTTCCAAAACGGTTCTCACATCATTTACAAGACTATTGATATAATTCAGTAAGTATGCTCCCTTCAAACCACCTTCATTATTCTGTCATCCCTGGCTTGTATAGATGTTTATAATTTGATAAACTTCATTTTGAAGATTTATCCATCATTATAGGTTAACCATAGAGTTTTTAAAAATAAAAAAAATCAGAATTTGATTGCTATCAAATCCGCTTTCTGCATATTTGACTTTACTTTCTAAATGGATTCCCATGAACTTGAAGCAGCCTATTGTGTTTTGTGTATATGCTACTACATTGTATATAAAGTGGTTTCCATCAATTCTCGATAAAAGCTTAATCACTGAGCGTTCTGCCTACTGAGAATGAAATGTTGAAGTTGAATATATGTTTTAAGTACTTCTGTCACAAACAGATGTCTTACAGTGCTATGGATTTTTCAGGTACATAGAAAGAATTGCTGTGGTCTCCGCAGGGTCTGAGGATATCAGTAGCAATAGGAGTGAAGTGATTGAATGGATGAAGAGGATACAAGAGTGGGATCCTAAATATTTTTCCCTCTCCCATATACCAGAGAAACACCGAGTTTACGTTTCCAAGTTCTTAAGGCGTGTGGTGATTGCTCGTATGTCGGAGTCCCCTGAATTAGCAGGTGCATACCATAGAAAATTAAGAGAAGCCTATCAAACTGAAGAAAAGTTGAAAGACCCTCATGTTCTGAGAAGGAGCGAGGAGCATTTAGTTAGATTGCTTGATGAAGCAGAAAGACAACTGAGTGAAACAACTTATTTGGCAGGCGAAGAGTTTAGCATGGCTGATGTGATGCTCATTCCGATTTTAGCTCGTTTAAAACTTTTGGATTTAGAGAATGAGTACATAACTGTGAGGCTAAACATTGCTGAGTATTGGATTTTGGTTCAGCAGAGGCCTAGTTATAGAAAGGTGATTGCTAAACATTTTGATGGTTGGAGAAAGCACAAAACATTGTTCAAAACTTGGTGCTTTGTTCATATTAGAAGTTTGCTTAAGCGGTACTAGTGAGGTACGTAACTCATGGTTGCCAAGAAATGGTTGAATAAGTAAATACATGAAATGAATTTTTGTGTTGTAGATAAAGATTTATGAGAAACCATGCACTATCTTTTTATTTTTGTTGAAATAGAAGGGGGATTCTTTTTTATTTCTCCCTTACTGCTTGGTGATGTTAGTTGTTAGTACTGAGATTGCACTTATTCTATAATGAGATGGGAGGGAAATCAAGGTGTGCAAATTTGTGTGTATTCATAAAATTAGCAAACTCTATGCAATGTGTACATTATTGATATTGGAACAATGCCTTCTTGTAAGGATTGCTGCTTGTTATGTGTGACACTAGTTTTGGTATGTGTAAAACCATTAAAAGCTAAAAATCAATTAGATCAAGAATGCAACCATGGCTACTTTATTTCACCCGTACGATATTTGTCCCTCTGCCCCCGTTGCATATTATGTTTAATAAAGACAATTTCATAACATGTTTTTTGATACAAGAAATTTTATAACTTTATAATCTGTAATTATGTCACCTAGCCAAATTCATTTTAAATCATTGCAATCAAAAGTATCTTCAATGAACTTGGAGTCTTTCTAAAATTTCACATGACTATGTAACATGAGTATATTTTTCTTTTAATGAAAGTTGCTCATAGCATTTCATTAATAATAAAATTGTTAATACAAGGGAATATTAAAATGGACGGTGGGACTAGCTCATAATGCGGCCTATCTCATTTGCTTAACACCAAGTAAACTCTACCTGAAAGTTTGTAAACTGATTGGTCAGAGAGAGTTACATAGGGGAATGTTTGACGCTAGTTAAATATAAGAAATACACTGCTGCAACCTCCTCCTCCTCTCAAAATTAAGTAGGCTAAAGACTATAATATTATACCATTATATATATATATATATATATATATAATAACCTCTAAAATTGTCCAAAAAAAACTCAAAAAAAACATTATATATAAAATATAATAAATAGGTCGGCCTATTAACCTTAATAGATTTTTTAAAAATCTCAAGTTGGGATCTACCAAAAAAGGTCAAGCTTGGTATATTTTTAAAGTCCATTTATTATAGCTTTTTTAAGAAAAAAATTACCTTTTAAAAAAAAGAATTAATTTTAAAAGTATTGCATCTGTTTGTTACAATTTTTTAAAGTTTAATAGGTTTTATAAAAAAACTCAAGCTTGGATCTACCCAAAAAAAACAAAAAAAACTCAAGCTTAGTAATAAACTCTTTCGGTCGGCTTCGGTACCTATTGATGAGGAGATGCCTACATTCTCAAACTATGCCGGTTCGATTTCTAGATCCTAGAAACAAGGGATTCTTTCTCTTGGGTCTTCGGTTCAGAACGAGAATCCAGTCCAGCAGGAGGTGCTTTCAGAAGAGACTTCTCCCGGATCAGCATCTGAGTTGAGTCAGTGTCATACTATTCATGATCAATTCAACCGGGAAGATACCTAATATAGTGAAAAATCCCTTAATAAAGGGCTATAGGCCAGCCTAACACATAAAGAGGAAGAATCGTACTACCCACATTGTTTGCCTTTCGACAGAAACATTTCCCTTAACCGTAGTAGGCGAGCAGGTAAACTATATTGTTCCCCGAGGCATTCTTT
>Ga0315914_1006190_pt1 | contig 17049 bp, 6 predicted proteins | sample MpolenodulesMG_FD_203920 | JGI IMG/M metagenome (GOLD analysis project Ga0315914, IMG submission 203920) | Medicago polymorpha root nodule microbial communities from Los Angeles, California, United States - elongated nodules | ecosystem: Host-associated > Plants > Roots > Nodule | place: USA...
TCAGGGTTACACCGTTGGAGCAAAATACGAGTGAGTTATTTTAAGATGACGTGATTTATGGGTGTGACTCATAAAATAACCTTTAGTTGGAGTTCACCATTAAAGTTGCTTTAAGTGTTTCAAAATTACATCTCTTTTATAATACAAATATCTATTGAATGGGATGACTTTTTAAATCATATTTCATCCGTCTTTAAATAATTGTCTCTTTAACATTATTTTCATGTCTGAAAATAATTTTCAATTTAAAATACGCATCATTTATTATTTGTTTCCACTATTATACCTTTATTTATTGAATTTCATATAACTTAACTATTCCACTGACTACAATTATAAGAGTATTTTAGTAAATGATACTAATTTTATCATTGAATTCAACACAATTAATCATTTTCTTAAAAAATATATACAAACTTTGAACGACTATTATTTTGAGACGGATAAAGTACTCACGATAATGTCTAAATTAATCATAAACATCTTAAGCAGGGGCGGACCTGGCCTGAGCCTGCTGTGACAAGTGCCACATCAGCCAGGCCCAATATTTTTTTAAAAAAATTATGTAGAAATAGAACAACAACAACACACTTGCTTTCTTTTTCCTTTTTATTTTTCTTTTCTCTTTGGTAGAAAATCATTAATGTCTTGATTGAGATTTATGAGGTATAACTATCAATAATTCATGTGATTTTTTAGGTTTATGTTAATTGTTATGCTTCATCAAATGTCAATTGCGAACAAATTGTAATACACACACGCTGTTAATTTCCAACCAATTTTATAACACATACATTTAATTGTTACGCTTCATCAAGAAGTGGTTGTGGGGTTACATTTTTATGTTCAAGTTATGATTAATTTTACACATATTAAATTGTCAAATATGCTACGAATTTGTTGCATATTAGGCAGGGTCATGATTAATTTTTTTTTCTTCGTGTTTTTGACATACTGTAGTGGAGTAATCTAATATATTTTTTTGTTGTAGAATTGAATGAGGATGAAGAAATTTTTTTCAGTTATGCCTCGAGTCCAGAAATTGTTTGTTAGTAATTTTGGTTGTTACAACTATTTCTAATATACCTTCTTATTATACTTACTATTATTTAATTATTTAATAAAAAATTTGTGCCCCATTAGTATTTTGAGTCTAGATTTGGCACCGATCTTAAGCTAGTTGTCCCCAAAGCTTTGCACAATTGAAGTGTACTCCATCCGGTCTCAAATGTAAGAAACTTTTCACTTTTTAGATTCATTCAATAAATAGTGTATGTGGTCTTCATCATGGACCACATACATCGTTTATTGAATAAATCTAAAAAGTGAAAAGTTTCTTACAACACTAAGAGCACTTTTTAAGCAAACATAGACTCATCCAACAAAATCTAAATTAGTTATCACATTGAATGCCTTACTACTCACTTTAAAACATTTGTTTGCCTACATTTGTCTAGTAATAAACAAACATCCAATCAATTGTGTTCTCCTTGAGCGCCAAATACACTTTTCTCTCTCTCAACAAATAGGTACGTAACTATTCATTCAAATCTACTCCATCCAATCCAATCCAATCCATGTGCATTTCAGATCTTACCGTTCCGTCACTATCACCATTTAATTTCCACCATTCACTTTTTTTCAATACTATTATTATTATTACGATCATTCTCATTATTATTTTTCTTTGATCTGATTCGTTGGTTTTAGTTTTAGGGTTTATGCGCCATGGCAGATGCACCCAACCAATGCGAAGAAAGCCATGAGAGTGGTGGTGAACAGAGTCCACGTGGCTCTTCTTCTGCTTCACGTGAACAAGATCGTTTTTTGCCTATAGCTAACATTGGCAGAATCATGAAAAAAGCTTTACCTTCAAATGGGAAAATTGCTAAGGATGCTAAAGATACGATGCAAGAATGTGTTTCTGAATTCATCAGCTTTATTACTAGCGAGTGAGACTCATTTCCAAAACTATAATGTTTTTTAATTTTTATTCAAAAGCTATAGTTTATTTAATTGTAATGCTTGCAAAAAAACGTTTTTCTTAGTTTCTCTTAGATGGGTAATATAAATTTCAGTTTTTGGCTATTGGGTATATTGGAATGTAATGAAAATTAGTGTTTTGCTAATTTATTTGATGTTGGGTTGAAAAGAATTTAGGGTTTTATTTTGTTTGTTTGTTAAAAAATGCTTGAAAATGTTTTTATTTTTACTCTTTTAGATGGGTGATATAAATTGTGGTTTTTGGCAAATGTGGTAAACTGGAATGTGATGAAAGATTAATGTTTTGTCAATTTATATGATGTTTGGTGGAAAATATTTTAGGGTTTTATTGTTTGTTTGTTGTCTCAATTGGAAATGGATGTTTTGGGTTGGTTGTAGGGCAAGTGAGAAATGCCAGAAAGAGAAGAGAAAGACCATCAATGGAGATGATTTGTTATGGGCTATGGCTACTTTAGGATTTGAAGATTATATAGAACCACTTAAGGTGTACCTAGCAAGGTACAGAGAGGTAATTTTACTTTCTTTGTTTTGCCATTTAAGTTAATGCTTGGTTTTGGATGATTTATATACAATGTTATTATGTTTTGAAGTTAATGTTTCATCAAGTTCTCTTCAAAATTTTGATAATGTTCTATGGCCTAATATTTATCTGACCGTTTATTTTTCCCCCTTCTTCCTTGGTGATTTTGAAATGTCTGACGGATATCACAGTTAGAGGTTAGTTAATCCTCCCCTCTGATTGATTGTATTATTTTGTTTTTTACGTTGGACTATCTTGCCAATGGAATGCTAACATTTGTGAGCCATGGTTTCTGACAGGGTGATAGTAAAGGATCTGTTAGAAGCGGTGATGGATCTGGTAGACGAGATCAAGTTGGCGGTCCTCCAGGTCAAAATGCTCAGGTGTGATTGCACAACTTTTTTGGATTTGTGTTTTTATTCTGGTGACTTGTTGGTCAAAACAAGGTTCAGTTTATTAGCTAATATGTACTTTCTCTTGATGTTGATTTGTGCATATTGCAGTTTGTTCATCAGGGTTCTTTGAGCTATATTGATTCCCAGGTAACAATCTCTCTGTCTCTCTTGAACAGATGCTTGCTCAATGTTTTTTAGTGAACAATTTCATGCTCTTTTATGGAGATTGAAGACGTGAAGTTATGAAATATTCTTATTAAAAGATAAAATTATGAAACAGTATGTGTTGCCAATTTAACACTATGGTTAGCTCAGCCAATTCATTGATTCAGTCGAAATAGATTGGGGACAGGAATTAAATTCATTCACCGAACTCTTATATGATTGACCAGGATTATCCAGACAATTATCCGCTTGCATACCAATCATCCAAATGGAAATCTGGAACCAAAACATGAGATGTTGAACTTTTCCTTACCTCGCTTGCTCATTTTTTTCCAAACGTTAACATTCAGTTTTGAGATCATGTCTGTTTGACTTTTGTGTACCTTATTAATAGGTTACCTACAGCCTCTCTTAATGTTGGTATACATATTGATAAGATGTTTCCCAAGGGTCAAGATTTTTAGTCTCCTGGGATATTTGATTGTGCTTAACGTAGGCATACCTATCACAAAGATGTGTATTTCTTGGGTACTCATCTTCCCATATAAGTTACACTGTCCTGTCCTGCTTGTAGGGTTTTTATCTCAGTCTAACTGTCCAAGGAACTTTTTTTTTTCGTGACCTCAAGATCTCTTTTTTGGCCACTTATCTCAATACTCCAAACTCATCCCCACCAGTTCCTATTCTGCTCCATAACATTCACCCAATGTTTGCTATATCAAAATCTGGTATTCAGGTCTAATGGGTTGAACCCCTGTTGATCCATTCTGTTTTGAGTATCGGCAAGCTCTCATTGTCCTTGTCTATGTTGAAATTCAATGCCTAAATTGAGTTATTATGAAGACTGAACACGCCAAGAGTTACTCTTGGAGTTAGTTAATCCCCACCATATATATTGCGATTGCTCTTGGTTTAGAAACAACTTGGATGAAACATGAAACATAATAATTATCCAGATTATGTATCCGATTTCTATCTCCCCGTTTTCCCTAATCTTCTCACTCTTTCTCTCACTTTCTTGAATCCCTACCTTTATCAGAACTATATTGATTACTTACATCTTACACGGCCAACTTTAGCTAGCTATTATTCTCTTTCAATCTAACCAAATCTAACAGCTGCATAACAAAACAATCAACTGCCAATTGTTTTTTGTGGCATCTTCTATTGGTTGTATTAATAACCTTTAGGCCTGAAGGATAGTACCTTATTTCCCAGAGCACCCAGTAGAATGCATAACAGTACTCACAAATCCCTAGACCAGGCCCAAAAGATAGTACCATATTGGAATTCACCCATAGCTGATATGTTTAGAGATGGGTCTGAAATATAATCCATACTGAATTTTGTTCATTTGAAGCCACCAATCACGTAGCTAGAGATGCCATGACATATGACCTTTGGTCTGTAACTTTCGATGTACTTCCATTGGGTTGATAATAAGGAGTCACTGGGGAAATGCATGCCACAACAATCTAGCTTACCAAGTTGCTTGAGAGCAAATACTGAGTGGAATTTAGTGATAGGTTGTTGTCTTTCTCCTTGATCCTGTCATTATTTCTTCCCGGTGCTCTTCTGATTTTCATCTGCACCGTTTTTTCCTCTTTGATCTTTGTCAATGTTTTCTATTAGTTGCTACCTTGTTTGTCACACTTAGTACCACAAATCTGATACTATTATTTCTGTAATTTTGCTGTTCAGTGGTATTATATAGGTTGTATTTGCCTTTGTCCTGCTCTACTTGTATCATAAACTGTTGTATTCGATTGAGTAACACTCCGGCCGATGTGTTTGGCTGTTCTCTCTCTGGCTAACTCTACGGTTAAGACTGAAAATTGCTTCTGTTCTTTTTTATCCCCTCATTGTTGGACCTCATTGTAATTCAACAATTGCACAGGGAAAATCCTTAGTGGTTATTTATGACCGGCATAGAGCTCTGCATCATTTTGAGGGGGGTAAGGTATCACATGCTTGATAATATTCTCTTATCAAATCTGGATTCCATGAAGTGAGGGAATCAGACATTTGTCGTAGTCACACAATCTGGATGTCGGGTCAAGATTGAATGTCCCACATTCGAGCTTGTTTGATTGAGTCCAAAATACAAAGTCGGAACTTGATATGACTGATTTTGACATGACAATCCGGGTCGATGACTGTGAGTTCTAAGAATCCAAAACCATGTTATATCGTCAGAGTACTCATTCTTTGAAGATCACAATATTTACATTCATAAGAATTAAGAGTAGTGTGATGAATGAAATATATCTTTGCTTACAGCTCTCCACTATGAACATATTTCTTAGGACTTGTAACATCTTTTAATTTGTTGCTGATTTGCAGGTGCATCCACAACATCTGGTTATGCCTTCAATTCAAAATCATGAATAGATTAGATGCTTCTCCTCACCTGCCATTTTCATTGTGTTGCACCTCTTCCACCATTTTTCTACCAAAAAGAGAGAAGCTTCTTCTCAAAAAAGATGAACTGAAACGATGGTTTGGTGATTTTAAATTTAGGCGCTCGTGTGTAGAAACTAGAAAGCATGGGTGTCAAAATTTTGTTACTGTATTCAGGTAGATTTTGAATGCAATTATTAAATTTAGCTGCCTTGCCCACTAAAGGGAAGATAATGTGTTCTGTATGTATGTGATTCACCATGCAACTTTGTCATGGTGAGAAGTCCCTGTTTTGAGAACTCTATTTAGATGTTAGTAGTAGCATGTCATTACAAACTGCATTTATTTTTTCATTTAATTTAGGACAAATAGTTTGTTTCTCTCTTTGATGGATTTCTTAGAAGTTGACTTTGTCGAAGCACAAATGTTCTTGGAAGGATTGGTAGCTTCAGTTAAGTGAAATCATCGTTAAGACTTATGAATGGTTCGATAGAAAATTTTAAAAATTAAAGTAATGCATACAAATCATACTTAATAACCTTTTTTTTTGTGGTGGTTGGGGTTTGTACCCCGGACCTTGTATATATTATGCATTGTCTTTACCAACTGAGCTAAGTTCACAACGACAATCATACTTAATAACTGAAAGCGATAGTTCTGATCGTTTTTTATTCATTTTTTACAATATGGTGAAATTTTGAAATTGAAAATGGTGGCACACTAAGTTTACTGAAAGCAAGTCCACTGGCAGGAAAGTGAGCCAATCTTGTAGTATAACTATAAAATCATGTATTCAATACAATCCAGCAATCATTCAAAGGTGGAAAGACAACATCAAAACAATCATAGACCTATGAGTCAATCGGTCTCGTTGGCCCCTACTAGTGTTTGGTGATGTCCATAATGGTGGGAATGAATGTGCCTGTCTGCTGTGTTAAATGCCATGCAATGTTTGATGCAGACAAAACCAAAATTCTTCCCAGGAATTTGATTAGAGGTAATGAATGTGCCCACATCAAACACCATGTGGATTTAATTGTGCCCGGTAGAGAATTGGGAGTTATGGGATGTTAAAGTCCCACATGGAGTGATACAAGATACTCAATGAAGCATATAAGTGGTTTGTTTTTGACAAACACTTCTATACATCTTTATTTGAAAATACACCTTTTCCATTCTAAATTATGAGTCACTTTAGGAAGAATTTTTTTTGTCCTAAATAAAAACTTATTTGGCAATACCAATGAAACATTGATTTTTAGTTTTTCACACCTTTTACTATTTATTACTATTTTTTCTTTCAATTCTTTTAATGTCTTTTCCGTATCACCAATGTGAGATAATTTTGTAAAACACCTCTTTTCCACACAATTAAATTTGTTTCTTAATTTGTGTGAAATTGCTAAAATGACTTATAATTTAAGAGAGGGTTATAGGAGATGCTAAAATGACTTACCGGCATTTCCATTGGATGTTATAGGAGATGCTCTACACCAAATATTATTCATCTCTTTAAAAAAAAATAGTGTTCTTCAAATAAAATAAAAGCTAGCAACTTCATCTTCTTCATTGTCCTTCCCATAAAAGAATGGTGCTGGAATGAAAGAAGAAGAAAAAGCATAATCACGGCATTGGTGTCAATTTAGGTGTTATGGTAGTCTCTTACACAGATGGAGAAAGTCATGTTTGATCACAATACTTAATCGCAACATTTAGACACACAAAATAAGAAATAGAAGAAATTACAAATTAAATGTGTAGTTTTTTATGTGCCCAAATAATTTTATTTAAGGTTGTGAACACCCGAATATTTCTCTAGAAAGATATCTATGGAGGAGTTGGCCGGAAAAGTTGAATACTTTGTAGACCGCAAACACGAATGTTTGTTACTTCGAACAAAGACCCCTAAATGGTGTGCGATGGTGCATAAGGATATGTTCAAGACCTTAGGAGAGGAGGGTAGAGCTTTAAAAAAAAGGAGAAAAGCCAAATAAACAAAAGGAATTATAATCTCCCAACTATTTTTTGAGGGAATATAATATCCTAACCTGAATGAGTATTTTATTTTTCTTTATAATACAAAATACGCATTATATTTCTCATCAACAATAAAAATACACATAATATGAGGAAACTCAAAATGTATCCATAGATCTTGGAGGACTTGAATAAACTGTTGAAATCCTTTTGATATTTTAACACTACACGCAAAATAAAAGACATATAAATGATATGTAATTTTTTTTCATCTTCCACATGAATAATCTTTCAAATAAGGTGGAAGATTTCTCCCTTTTATCACCTCACATCCAATCCCATCTCCTCTCCTCCAAACTCCCAAATAGAGATTAATTGATAGAATTACATGTCAAGTACATATATCTACCGTTTCATTTGTCTGGAGATTAATGTGATAGGATACACTTCTCATTCCAATCCAAGTCAAAAGATTCACTAGAAACCAGTAAAGATCTCGTACTCTTAACTTCTTAAGTCTTATCCTTATCTGGGGAAAAATGGCGGAAAATAGAACATTGTTTTCTTAAATAAATAAGAGTCGGTTGTCAGCAAAAAGCCACGTTGGCTACCACATTCAAATGGACAATGAAGAAGAAAAGATGAGAAAGAAAAGGAAGAGGTAGCCAAATATGAAGATCATCTAAGTACTCAGGTGACTATGATTTACTAATATCTAGTGGTAGATGTTGTGTGCGTTAACATGAATGAACCTCACAAAATATGAGGGATTGATTGAGTTTCCTAAATCTTGTTGCCCCTTGCAGCAGTACAAACTTAGTGACTTTCAAGTTAGACTGAGAAAAAAAATCAATAAAAACTGTCTACAACCAATAATGAGATTCTCCATGTGTTTCTTACCAGCTTGATGTCATGGTTTCTTCGAGACTTCAAGCAAAAACTTTTTTAGTGTTAAAATCCAAGACATTTATTTTTGTTGTTCTTAGTAATCACAGCCAAGCTTCTTCTCACTACATCGATGATACAAAGTCATGGTTTGAAAGGCACTTGAAACTGAGCTGGGGGATCCAGCTCCAACGTGTGCACTGAGACAAGTTTATTCACACAGCCTTCATATATCTTTTAACCGTGACCTTCTCATAAATTTTTATTAAAATTTCATATTTTCCTGTTATATCATACATGCAAAAATTTAAAGAAAGCAAGAAACATCAGAGTAATAATGCCTTTGCTGTAAGGACACCAGTTGATTTTGTAATGATTCTGGTTGTATATTTAAGAGCTTGGATCCCAGTTTTGAGATCATCAATGGCCCGTAAGTATAGAAGCAGGATGCAACAACATCAATAACAACCGGAGCCTATTACCACTAAGTGAAGCATCAAAACAGGATATATTTATCTTAAAAGGGGGGTTTCTTTAAAAAAAAACATGGCAGAAAAAGAAAAGGTAACAAAAATCTAGACCAAACACAAGATGTAAGGATCGAGCAATCATTAGCATGCAATAAAATCCTATAAACAGACATTTCAGTATCTGTATCTCTTTACGTGACAAATAGTTAGAAGGCCTAAGAGTAGCTAAACAAATAGGAAATCAAATAACAAATAGTTAGAATGCCTAAGAGTAGCTAAACAAATAGTTAGAATGCCTAAGAGTAGCTAAACAAATAGGAAATCAAATTCCTATTTTCTACCACAGAACTGGATAGTTTACTTATTAACATTTTCAGTGGCAGACTTCAAGATAGATCTATACACTGTTCTCACTACCACCCTGTCCTAGATTGAAACTTTCATTTTGTAATGCCACATATCTCTAAGAAAGTAAAATAGAGCTAACAGAGGATACATTGGCATTTGGTATCATTAAAACCTAAAAATCATTAGTTAAATTTGTCCAAGTATACCTTCTTTGCTTCCAAAAATCTTTCTTCAGTAGTCTCATATTGTTGCTAGATACATTTCATTTTGTCTTTGCCGGATTGAAAATTGTAGGGGTTTCTGAACATTGTTTAGGTTTTCTTTCAATGGTCCTTCACAATCACTGGTCAACCAACATGCTTCCTTAAGAACAATATTGGCACTAGAATATTCAAGACCTAGAAAGGAAATAATGCAATCAGCCCTCAGATCAAAAGCATAGCACAGTATGCGCTGCTATCACATCAACCATAACAAGTGCGTATATCAAAGAATTCAACCGCAAAATAATGCACATGAAAGTTAAAAGTTATTTACCGAATGATTTAGACCACATTAAGTTCAGCATTGGAAAGATCAAGATGCAATTCCTGGTCCTGTGTTGTAGCAAAAGATGAAGCTTTGAACAATGCACTCGGTGAGTAGTTAAGCTGGTAATCTACAAGACTTCGTCCAAATATGTTGAACTGTTTGGCACTACCGAAAGCAGCTTCCGCATCGGCACACTTCTTGAAAACAACTCTTGCTCGCCTGCTTCCTCTATCAATTTCTGTCTCAGATTCCTTTAGAGGCCCAAAATGCTTAAAAATGTTATTTAGGCTTGTTTCTGAGGGAACAGAATCCAAGTCAGCAAAGTTCAAAACAAGTTCAGCTGGGGATTTCTCATCTATATAACCAGAAGGTTTTTCAGGAACCTCAGCATGATTGCTACCAAAATACTGTTTCCTGGAAGAGGACCTACGTGTATAAACATGAACAGGTTTTTCTGGCTCAGAAGGGGTGTGCTCATAGTCTGGTTTGCTGCTTCTCTGTGATTGTTGTTCTTCAGAACCATTCTGTATGCAACATGTGTCATCAAGATCATCAAAGTCAAATGTTTCGGGAGATTCACCTATGGGCGGTTTCTTCCTTTTAGTGCCAACTTTTGTAGGTAAGATTTCTTTCCCAGAATCATTGGCCACAATGATTGAGTTCCTGAAATCAGAGAAGAAACTCGCTATAACATTCAAGAAACTATAATCTCCCTTTGGTTCCTGTGCTGCCCACTGAAGTAAAGATAGCAAATCTTCTAGAGATGAAAACTCTGTAGGAAAAATCAAGCTTGACTTCTGAGTCTCCTCAAAATTAGGGGAGAAGGGATCAGATTTATTTTCGGATAAACTGTCTCCCTTACCATCTGCCATCAGAGAAGTGTCTCCAGAATATTTCAACATAGAGGGCGACCCAGTAAGTTGGCTAGCAACCCTACGGATACAATCACCAATTTTAAATGATTGTTTTGTGGTGCTTGAACTTTTCTCAAGGGAAATAGTCTTTCTTCTGCCTTTCATCCTTGAGACGTCAGCGTAATGATGAGCAATAGTCTTTCGTTTCTTGGAAAGGACAGGGGAAATCAGATTAGCAATGGCCTCATCATCATTCAGATAATCACTGTGGGTAGAATCTGGAGTCCCATTGGCTGGTTCTAACAAGCTTTTCTTTTTTGCTGTATCACCAACCTTTAGATTATGTTTACGCTTGCGACGGGATTGGTTTGTGGCTTTTGAATCTTCAGTTCCAGTTTGATCACCATTTTTACTTGTATGAATTGTGTGCTCATTAACTTCACTCAATCTTTTATCAGTGTCATTAATTAAGGTGTCAGTGTCATTTTCCAAACCTCCGCAGTATTGTAATTCGGGCAAGCAAGAGTAACCCTTTAAACGGTAGAATGCAAGCAGCTGAGCCTTCGCTGTTGTAAGCTCCAATCGATCAAAGTCTCCAGTTGGAAACTTGGATAAAGCTTTCAAGTATTCCATAAGCTTCTCAGGTGAAAAGGATGTAGCATTTAAAGATTCATCAACTCTATGTACCAAACTTGGCTCTTGTCGAATCCCACAGTTTTCAACAACCTGAAGTTTAATCTTGTCATAAGTATCTTTAGGTATGCAGGAACACGCCAGCCCAAATTCGACTCTTCTTTTGACTTCATCCAAAGCAGAATCTACAGCACTCCGGAACACTTCTGAATTTTTCTGCTTTTCAATATAAGAGAAATGTGACCTAAAGGACTTCAGCTTAGACCCTTCATTCCACGCATACGTTCCATCCCCATAATATGCTACCAAATAGCAGTTCTTTCTAAAATGCTTCATTGCCTGTGCAGATGCATCCGAGGGATCAAATATTTGTCCAGGCCACCATGGATGGCTTCTCACCTTGCCCCAAACCAGATCATTCACAGAAAACTTCCCTTCTTTATGACTTTTCCCTGAACTCTTTGTGGAGGCATGCTTCACGACTTTTCCATCTGATGCTTTTACCTGTTCTTCAGCCTCATTAACTTCTTCACCTCCAAATTCCTTCTCTTTGTCTGAATCATCAATCTTCTCAGAAATACCAACTTTCCCTTCATACGACTCAACCTGAATAACATCAACACTCATCACTTCTTTCCCAACTTTTCCATCTGATGCTTTTACCTGTTCTTCGACATCATTAACTTCTTCACCTTCAATTTCCTTCTCTTTGTCTGAATCAATCTTCTCAGAAATAGCAACTTTCCCTTCGTCTGACTCAACCCGAATAACATCATCACTCGTCACTTCTTTCTCCAATATTTCATTCACCTCTTCCCCCTTCTTCTGCTTATCCAATGTTTTCAAAGTTGCTTCATTTCCAACCAACTTGTCTACCTCATTCTCACTCTTACCTTCTTCTAATGACCCAACAACTTGAGAATCCTCAAACCCTACAATTCCTCCAATAGCAACATTCACATCTTTACCCTCCTCAACTGCCCCATCAAAACCCACGTCGTTATTCACCTCAACATCACCACAAACACCATCTTTATGCAAAGTTGCTTCATCTCCACCCAACTCAAGTACCTCCTTCTCACTCTTACCTTCTTCAAATGACCCAACAGCTTGAGACCCCTGAAACCCTTCAACACCTCCAATAGTAAGACCCACATCTTTATCCTCTTGAACTGACCCATCAAAACTCACATCATGATTCAGCTCAGCATTAGCACAAACACCTTGTATGCACAAATCAGAATCCAAAACCCCAACTACCAAGTCCTTCCCAGTACCATCCCTAATCATAGATCCCTCCACCTCAGTAGGAGGAGGAGGAGGAGGAGGATTGTCTAGGGTTTCAGTTTGACTAGCCATGACCATAGGGGTCACTCTAACACAAATTCAAAATCTGTGTTGTTAACGTGTTAAGAAAGTGCATGAAAATAGAATGGGGTTCCGATAAGCGTGGAAGAAAGAAGGAAAAAGTGAGGAAGAGGAATTTAGGTTTTGATTTTGCGTTTAATAGCACGGTGACCTACCCGCATTAAATCCGGATCCGTTTATGATTGGATTGGATTCGACCCAAACCAATTCCTTCAAACTTGAAGTTAGTTATTTTGAACATGAAACCAATTCGTTTATGATTGTTAATTTTTTAATTTTGGATAACATAGTTGAAGTGTTTCAAATAAATTCAATTGTTAAAAATTTAATGTAAATGTTGAAATTTTTATGAAATAAAACTTAGTGTAATTATGGATTTTGTTAGAAGACATCTTTTATAAAGGTGTCTTTTAGTTTATTCTATGAATATTTGTTAAAAGACACCAACTAATTTTTATGAAGGTGTCTTTTAACAAAGTTATAACTAAAAAGTGAAAATCACATCTTGAGGTGTGAGTTGCTAAAAGACAGCTTCGTGGATGGTTTCTAGCAAAATCCTTTAATTATATATATTTTTTGGAAGTTGAAAAAAAAAATTATGTTTATAACCTGTTGGTCAATTAAGTTTGATATAGAAAAATTAGATTTTTTTTTATCTAATCCAAATCAATTAAATTTGATCGAGTCAAGTAACGTGTTCGGCCAAAATTGGACCAACCCGACATGTAAACACCCTAAGATATGGACATACGATAGAAAGTGGATTCCTCTCCATTTTATGGATTGTCATTTGAAGATATTATAAATTAAATATATTTGTAGTCTCTATAAATATGTCAATTCTTCGTTTTAGTTATTCTAAATAATTTCTTTAACTTTTAGTCCTTCAAAAGTTTTTCATCTTCACTTTTGACCTCTCATTTAAAGTAAACTCATATGTAAAATTCATATTTTTTTAATAAAATTTTAAAGAAAAATTTATAATAATATAAGAATCTCAAGAAAAAAAAATTAGAATACTTTCACTAACCATGAATTAAATATGAATTTTTATATTTTTTGCAGTTAAAAATTCATATTTAATTTATGTTTTCTTAAAAAAATCTAATTTTTTGAGTGATTATTACAATATTCTATACACTTTTTCACAATTTCATTAAAAAAAAAAATACAAAAATTGACTTAAAAATAGGAACCAAAAGTAGTGATTGAAAATTTTATAGCTACTGATAGTTGAAAGAAAATTTTACAGAGACTATAACGGAAAGTTGGTATCTATACTATATATAAAGAAAATAAACCCTTTCAGCACTTTTGGGTTGGATTTTTCTTTCCAAACACAACATTAATGACATAGGGCGCGCGAGATAGTACATTCAAAGCATAAATTCATCATTGCCCTTTTACGTTATACACCAATACACTTAAGCCGCGTCAGGATTTCTCAGAGTAACTACCAAGTTAGTGGGACAATTGTTACCAAAAAGTAACTTCCAACTTTTCCACCAACTCTGCTATTCAGAAGCACAAAGTCCATCTTCTGGAGTTCAGATGTTGATGTCATCAGAAGCACATTTTCCTCAGAACCTCAGTGAAGAGCTTCTGATGGACTATACCTTCTGAACAACTCCAGGACCTAAATTCATATTCAGAGACAAGCATTTTAATCAGACACAAAGTGCATGTTCAAATTTTTCTTTATAAAATCAAATAAAATGATGTTCAGTATCAAAGTAGATCAGTAGCTGAATAGAGGTATGATTGGTTCTTTGTTATACCTCAGTGCATCTAGGCCAGATATTTTATTCAATGTATGCTTGTGTGCAAGATTCCAGTCAGATCCTAGAGAATCTCATTTAACTAATGTTAAGAGAATCTTCAGGTATCTAAAAGGAACAACAAATCTTGGACTCCTCTATAGGAAATCCCTAGACTATAAGTTGATTGGATTTTATGATGCTGATTATGCTGGTGACAGGATTGAAAGAAAATCAACCAGTGAAAACTGTCAGTTCCTTGGTGACAATCTGATATCCTGGGCTAGCAAAAAACAAGCAACTATTGTTATGTCTACAGCAGAAGCAGAATACATCTCAGCTGCAAGTTGTTGTACACAACTACTTTGGATGAAACATCAGTTGGAAAATTATCAAATTAATGCTAACAGTATTCCCATCTATTGTGATAATATTGCTGCTATTTGTTTGTTAAAGAATCCAATTCTACATTCTAAAGCAAAGCATATTGAAATCAAACACCATTTTATTAGAGATTGTGTTCAAAAAGGAATTTTGGATATACAATTCATTGATCCTGAACATCAATGGATTGATATATTCACTAAGCCTTTAACTGTTGAAATGATTGCAGACACAAAACAGAGCAGTGAAGATAGTGGTTGTACACTTTGTACTATTGTCCTTTTCCAACGTCCTCCAAGGAACAATGCATTCCAAATTCTTTTGAATTAGCCGTTGCTTCAACTTCTATTTTTCTGCAATGATAGGCGTGATTAAAACAACATTTGACACAAATCTGAAGCTTCCAGTCTTCCAGCTTCTAATGATCCCCTGCAATGAAAATTATTGATATATTGATTTATAAACAAAATATTGTCAAGGCATATAACAAAATTATTTTTGACTCATAATCAATTATAAACCAGCAAAGTCAAATATAATCCATAAAACTAATCGACTTTGATTAGTTGTAACATGAAAGAAAAAGAAAAAAACTTACAGGTTAATTATGAATTCTGATGCAGAGGGTTGAGAGAGGTTGAGAATACTAAATAATGCGGAAACGAACTATGAAATGTGAGAGCCTTACTTATTAATATTTAATATAGTGCTAACAAATCTTTTTCTAATATATTTTTGGCTTAATACATCCCCCGGTCCCTTAACTTATTTTAATTTCTCAGTTTGGTCTCTTAATTATAAAGTGTCTCAATTTGATCCCTTATGTCTTTTGTCATTATCTATTTTGGTCCTCGCAGTTAGCTTTTTTATGTTCTAATATTTTTAATATGATTATAACCTTTTGAGTTAAGGTCCATAGTATACTAGAGTGAACCACCAACACCTAGTTTTTTCCCTTTTCATCTTCTCCTTCCCTCTTCTTCCTTTGCTCTTCAGCATCTTAAATATTAACTTCATATAAACCCAGAAATTTTGAACAAACAAGCCCAGAAAAAACAAGAATTTATTGAATCTTTCACCATTCACTAAAATTTCAAGTTAATTGAATCTCATTATTAATAAAAAAAAACTGAATTAAAATGCATCAATTTACAAAGATAGAACTTAGATTCCTAATTCACCTCTTCCTCCATTACAACACAACAACATTCACTTTCGTTCTCTCATTTTCATTACAAAAATGTTCACTCTCTTTCTCTCATTTTCACCATGACAGAACCACCACCAACTGAATCATCATCGTCCACTCTTCCACCGCCTCCCACACCAACCATCGGGATTCATCCACATCGTGAGCCCATCGAACACTTTCTATTGCGATTTTCGAATTGCTTCAGATCTACATTGAACAAACAAGAGTAGTTCGTGAAATGAAAATGGAGTAGTGAGACTAGATGGAAGAAGAATGGTGGACAATAATTGAAGGTTTTTTTTTCTCCTGGATTTGTGGGTTGTTGTTTTTTATGTGTTGTATGATGATTATGTTGAAGATTATGAAGAAAGGGAAAAAAAATTAATTGTAGGTGGCTCCGTCTACGGTGGGAGACTTGAATAGGTACCGTAGAAGACATGTTTTTTTTTTTTTTTCTTTTTCAAAATAAATATAAACCATTGGATGAAAGTTAACTAACTTTTGGATCAAAATTCTTACTGTACACCTCCAACACCCAATTGCTTTCAACTATTTTTGTTCTCTGATCCATCTTTCTCTCATTGATAAATATCGAATAATCACACATGAGAAGAACGGTGAAGAATTGCTTGAAAAAACTCAGAACGTCAATTGTTCATTGCTTTCACAAACCCAAAAAAATTGAAACCGATTGCTATTTTCACAAATCCATAATTATTTTTTAACAAGTCTGCAAAGGTTCACCTCACAAGATAAAAATAACCAGCAAATAAAATTAAAAATCATTTTTTAAGAAAGAGGTTCACGTCGGTGAATCAATATATGGAGACTAGAATATTTTTATTTCTTTTCATTTTTCAAAATATCTTAATAGTTTCAACCAGACACTTGTTTGAGCATTTGAGGCTTCTTTTATGTGTTATATTGAAGGCATAAAAGTTCTACCATTTTTAAGATGCTGGTTGTTGTGGTTATGAGTTTGTTGAAAAAAGAGAAAGTAGGTCAAACTTGCGGTGGTGGATCTGCAATTTTGTTCTAAGTTGAATCTTTCTAATTACCCTCCATGAATGACAAACCCACAGCAGAATTTTCCATCTCCTGCGAACTCTGATTATGGCGTCGAGCAGTTGACCAAAAAACTGTTTAATGGGTTTGATTTGATCGTT